>Ga0326734_1000121_pt1 | contig 23703 bp, 13 predicted proteins | sample 15_GP2_1315_FD_207944 | JGI IMG/M metagenome (GOLD analysis project Ga0326734, IMG submission 207944) | Glacier ice microbial communities from Ngari, Tibet, China - 15_GP2_131.5 | ecosystem: Environmental > Aquatic > Freshwater > Ice > Glacier | place: China: Ngari, Tibet | collected 2018-07-18 | reverse complement strand
CCGTCACGCTGCCGGCTTGGGCGTCGCCAGCAACGCCTTCAAGCTGGCCAGCCGGTCCTTCGGCGAGATCTTTTCTGCTTCGGTCGGCACCGCATCGCCGACGTCGAGCGCCATTTCCTTGATGAAACGCGACGGGTCGCAATGGATCTGTTCGCCCGCGCGCTTGCGCTGCTTGCACCAGGTGATGTGCAAGGTGCGCTGGGCCCGCGTAATGCCGACGTACATCAGGCGCCGCTCTTCCTGCACGCGCGCGCCGATGGTTTCGACCGACGCATCCGGGTCGCCCTTGTGCGGCAAAATCCCTTCTTCGACGCCGACCAGAAACACGTGCGGAAACTCCAGTCCCTTCGAAGCGTGCAAGGTCGACATGCGCACCGCGTCGGGTTCCTCGTCCTTGCCTTCCAACATCGTCATCAAGGCAACCATCTGCGTCAGTTCGAGCAGGTTTTTTTCTTCTCCCGACTTGTCCTTGCCGCCGCAGCCGCGCTCCTTGAGCCAGTTGGTGAACTCGAGCACGTTGCTCCATTTACCTTGCGCGGCGCGGTCGTCGAAGCTGTCGTACAAATACGATTCGTAACAGATTTCCTTCATCATGTCGTCGAGCACGGCGGCGGCGTTCTCGCCGCTGCCGGCCGGGCCGGGACGGCTGGCGCGCGACTCGAGGTTGTTGATGAAATTGCAGAATTCACGCAACGGCAGCAACTGGCGGTCGGCCAGCTTGGCCTCCAGGCCGCCCTTGAACACCGCCGCGAACAGCGAACAATTCCACTGCTTCGACAGCGCGCCCAGCACTTCCAGCGTCGCCATGCCGACGCCGCGCTTGGGCGTGGTGACGGCGCGAATGAACGCCGGGTCGTCGTTCTCGTTGGCGACCAGGCGCAGGTAGCTGATGATGTCTTTTATTTCGGCCTTGTCGAAAAAACTCTGGCCGCCGGAAATCGTGTACGGAATGCGCTCCTTGCGCAGCGACTGCTCGATGACGCGGGCCTGGTGGTTGCCGCGGTACAAAATGGCGTAATCGGACCACTTGTTCTTGCGCTGAAAACGGTCGGCCGAGATCATGATCGCCACCTGCTCGGCTTCCTGGTCGTCGTTTTGCATGCCGAGCACGCGGATCGGCTCGCCCAGGCCATGTTCGGACCACAGCGATTTTTCGAACATCTTCGGATTGTTCGAAATGACCGCGTTGGCCGACTGCAAAATGCGCGTCGTCGAGCGGTAATTCTGTTCCAGTTTGATGACCCGCAGGTCGGGGAAATCGGTCTGCAGGGTCAGCAAATTTTCGACCGAGGCGCCGCGCCAGGCGTAGATCGCCTGGTCGTCGTCGCCCACCGCCGTAAACATCGGCTTCTTGTTGATGCCGGTGACGAGCAGCTTGACCAGCTCGTACTGGCAGGTATTGGTGTCCTGATACTCGTCCATCAGCAGGTAGCGCAGGCGGCGCTGCCACTTGTCGCGGATCGCCTCGCTGTTGCGAAACAGCTCGACCGGCAGGCGGATCAGGTCGTCGAAGTCGACCGCCTGGTAGGCCGACAAGGTCGCCACGTAGCTGCGAAACACCCGCGCCGCCTGCGCCTCGTCCTCATCGACGGCGTTGCGGATCGCGTCTTCCGGGTCGATCAGCCCGTTCTTCCACAGCGAGATCGCGTTCTGGATGCGGCGGATCAGCTGCTTGTCGGTGGTGATCGCCAGGTCTTGCACCAGGCCGAAGCAGTCGTCGCTGTCCATGATCGAAAACTTGTCTTTCAGCCCGACGCCGTTCGCTTCCTGGCGCAAAATCCGCACGCCCAGCGAGTGAAACGTCGACACCGTCAGCTGCTTGGCCTGTTTCGGCTGCTTGAGCAGCTTGGCGATGCGCTCCTGCATCTCCAGCGCGGCCTTGTTGGTAAAAGTCAGCGCGGCGATGGTGCGCGGATCGTAGCCGCGGTCCTCGATCAGGTGGGCGATCTTCTGGGTGATCACGCGCGTCTTGCCGGATCCGGCGCCGGCCAGCACCAGGCACGGGCCGTCGAGGTAGATCACCGCTTCGCTCTGGGGGACGTTGAGGCCGAACTTGGGGGCGGTGGACATCAGGAAAATTCTTTCGGGAAAACAGCCCACCATTGTAACTCTTCGGGCGTCGCCGGTACGACGGCGCCACCCCTTATGCCCCTGCCCTGCTGGCGATTTCGCCATAACCACAATGTATCCCGGGTGGGTATTTAGCCAAACCTGGCGTGGTACTGCTGGTACAGCGTATCGAGGTGGGGCGCGTCGCGCACCAGTTTGGCCTCGGCGCCAGGCGACTGCCAATCGTTTTTCCAGATGACAGTCTCGCCGCTGGCCAGCGCGATTCCGCCCAGCATGGCCGCCTCCGGCTGGTAGCCGCAGGCCAGCGCCCAGGGAAAATCGCATCGGTAGTTGCGCCGCACGTTGCCCAGGCCAAAGTCGACCAGCATGCACTCCTCCAGGATGCATACCGTGTGGCCGTCGATCTGGCCGGCTTTTGCATGGCCTTGCGCACCCAGCAGATAACGCCCCTGTCCTTTCGCGATCTCGACGTCGCACGACTCGATGCGGGCACGGTAGCCGTGCGCAGTGGCGACGCGCGCGACGAGCGAGGATAGCAGGAAACAGGCGGTGCCGAAGTTGTGCAAGTAGAGCCAGCCGAGGTCGTAGAAATTATCGTACAGGGTGACGGCGAAGTCGTGCATGGGGCCGTCCTGGGCGACTACCAGCAACTGCTGATCGCGCAAGATGGACTGGCTGCCGAACTGGGCGCTGAATTGCCGTAGCAGCGCAAGGAACTGTGGAGTCGGTACATAGGCGATGGTCCCCGCCCTGGTGGCCGGACGGGTCAGCAAGCCGGCCGCTTCCATTTTGCCGACCTCATCCAGCAATACCGGTTCCGGATGGGGCATGCCGGCCAGCAGCGCGCCGAGGGGAATTTCCCGGCCCTCGCGACAGTCGTTGGCAAGCTTGAGGAACAGCTCATAACCAGCCATCGAGTCGGTCAGGGGCACGTGTTCGAGCAGCCAATTCCTCGCCGTTACGATGCCCGGGAGCTGAGAGGTAACGCGCTGAGTTTGCATGATGATTACCAAGAATGTCGATGTTGCAAGTGTCGGACATCAGGCCGTAGGTTGCAATCAGGAACTTGTTACCATTTTGTAAGTTCTACAAGATATTATTGCCGCGCGGCCGCGGCGGCCGTGGCGCACAGGCTGTCAAACAGGCGGATCTGCGCATCGAGACGGTCTTTCCTGCCCTCGCGGTTCTGCGACGGCGTCGTTTCAGTGGCGGCTGGCGAAACCGGCATGGGTTACCATTCGGCTGTCAGGCGCCGCGCGCGCCTTTGCACCCTGCCTTGGCACCCAATCTTGAGACCTTGCACCATGAAATTTGAACACCTGATTGAAATTAACGACCCGCTCAACCCGCTCATCGACCCGTTGAGCCGCGAGCAGCTGTGGCACGGACTGGTGCTGCACGCACAGTCGCCCAAGCTGTTCGTGCCCCACCTCGACGAATGCACCATCACCGAACGCAACAGCGAAGGCTTTCGCCGCAACCGCCGCTTCGGCGAGCTGCGCATCGACGACCGCGTGATCCTGACGCCGCTGCGCGAAGTGCGCTACGACGTCCACCAGCAAGGCGACATCAGCGCCTCGAGCCTGTCGGTGACGATCGAGGCGCCCGATGAACACCTGCTGTTCGTGCGCTTTCGCTACGACGACGGCCACGACGCCGCCACCGATGCGGCCAACGCCATGTACGACGAGTTCAAGAAGTCGGCCTACCAGGAGGCGGACATCGATACCATCCGCATCTTGCGCGAATTGGCGGCCGAGGGCCGGCTCGATGCCGGCTACCTGAATTAAATAGCTGAATTAATTAACGACTATTCGCCCGGCTCGTCGCCGGCCGGCACGAAACCGGCGGCGTCCCTGGTCAGTTCGGCGTGCAGCGCGCGCAGCGCCGTGCGCGCGCCCTCCTCCACCACGGGGTGATAAAACGGCATGTCGAGCATCTGGTCGACCGTCATCCGCGCCTGGCAGGCCCACGCCAGCAGGTGGCCTATGTGTTCGGCGCGCGGGCCGATCATTTCGGCGCCCAAAAAGCGGCCGCTGCCGTACTCGGCATAGACCCGCAGCATGCCTTGGTTTTGCAGCATCACCCGGCTGCGGCCCTGGTTTTCGAACGACACCGTGCCGACCGCAAACTTGGGCCTGCCCTCGGCGCACAGTTGCCGGTAGCTGGCGCCGAGGGTGGCGATTTGCGGCTCGGTAAAAGCAATTATCAGCGGCGTGCGGCGCAGGCCCGGGCGCACGTCGGGATAGCGGCCGGCGTTGTCGCCGGCGATCCGGCCCTCGTCGGCCGCCTCCGGCAGTACCGTGCGCTCGTTGTCGGCGTCGCCGGCAATGAAGATGTGGCTGGCGCCGCACTGCATCGTCGTGCGGTCGAACAGCGGGATGCCGGCACCGTCCAGCACCAGGCCGGTGTGCTCGATGCCGATGCCGCCCACGTTTGCCACGCGGCCGGCCGCCTGCAGCACGTAGTCGAAGCGTTCGATTTGCTCAAAGCCGGCGGCGTCGCGGGTGGTCAGCCTCACGCCGGCGCCGTCCGGCACGGCATCGACGATCAGGTTCTGGAAACGGATGTCGAGGTCGGCCCCCAGGGCTTTGCTGGCCACGTGCAGCACTTCCGGATCGCTGATCTGGGCGACAGTGCCGCCGCGGGCGAAGATACTGACGCGCACCCCGAGCCGGGCCATGGCCTGGCCCAGTTCGAGGCCGATCACGCCGGTGCCGATCACCGCCATCGAGCCGGGCAAATCAGTCAGTTCGAAGACGTCGCCGCTGGTGATGACGCCCGGCCCGCCGTTGACCAGCATCGGCACTTTGATCGGGGTCGAACCGGTGGCGATCACGATGCGCGAGGCGTTGACGGTGGTGTGCGTGTCGTGCTCACCCTCTACTACCAGCGTCTGCGGGCCCGTAAAACGGGCATGGCCGCGCAGCTTGTCGCGCTCGGGGATGCCGTTGACGCTGTCGAGCACGAAGCCGACGAAACGGTCGCGCTCGCGCTGCACCCGCGCCATCACCGCGCGGCCGTCGATGCGGATGACGCCCGGATGCACGCCGAAGCCAGGCGCCGCCTGCAGCATGTGGGCGGCCTCGGCAGCGGCGATCAGCAATTTGCTCGGCATGCAGCCAACGCGGGCGCAGGTGGTGCCGTACGGCCCGCCTTCGATCAGCAGCGCGCGCTTGCCTTGCGCCACGGCGGCGCGGTAGGCGGCCAGGCCGGCGGTGCCAGCGCCGATGACGGCGACGTCGACGTCGACGTCGACTTCAAGTGTGGTCATGGTGAATTTCCCGATGTGCGATTCGTTGAGCGCCCCCATGATACGCTGTGGCCCGCCGCAAACGCTTGCGACGTCATTGAACGCTCATCGTCGACGTGCAGCGCGATCAATATCAGCAGCACCCGGGCCAGCTTTACAGCGTACGCCGGTTGAAACTCAGGTGATCGCCCAACGGCGCAACAGGTTATGGTAAATGCCGGTCAGTCTGAGCAAGTTTTCGCGGTCCGCCGCCAGCGCCGGGGTCAGCGACTGGATAGTCTGGTCGAGGTCGAACAGCAAGCTGCGCGCAGCCTCGTCGCCGACCAGGCTTTCGATCCAGAAGAACGATGCGACCCTGGCGCCGCGCGTCACCGGCGTCACCCGGTGCAGGCTCGACGCCGGGTACAGCACCATGGCGCCGGCAGCCAGCTTGACCGTCTGCACGCCGAACTGGCCGTCGATTTCAAGTTCGCCGCCCTCGTATTCGTCCGGCCCGGCCAAAAACACGGTGGCGGCCAGGTCGGTGCGCAGGCTGGCGCCGGTGCCGGGAACGTGCATCACGGCGCTGTCGACATGGGTGCCGTACTCTGCGCCGGCGGCGTAGCGGTTGAATTTGGGCGGATAGATTTTACGTGGCAAGGCGGCCGAAACGAACAGCGGATAGTTGCCGAGCCGGCGCAGCAGGTGCTGGCCCAGGCTGACGGCAATTTCATGGCTGTCGTCAAGCTGCTCGTTGTGCTTGACGGTGCGTGCCAGCGAGCCGGCGCTGGCAACGCCCTTGTCCCATGCAGCGCCGTCCAGGCGGGCGCGAAACTGGCGCACTTCGTCGCCGCTCAATACCTTGTCGATGATGATCAGCATGGGGTCATTGTCCTTGCTTATTTTTCTGCTGCGATTGAAACAATACGCGCCAGCGCGTCGGGCCTGACGTCGGCTACGGTGGCGCAGCCGGTCAGTGCCATGCACACTTCCAGTTCTTCGCGCAGCAACGTCAGCATGTGGGCGACGCCGAGCGCGCCGGCCACGCTGAGCGCATACATTTGCAGGCGCCCGATCATGACCGCATCGGCGCCCAGCGCCAGCGCCTTAAAGACATCCGCGCCGGACCGGATGCCGCCGTCGAGCAGCAAGGGGAAGCCCGGCTCGAGGGCGGCGCGGATCGCCGGCAGTGCGTCCAGGCTGGCGATCGCGCCGTCGAGGCCGCGCCCACCATGGTTCGACACCACCAGGCCGGCCACTCCCGCCGCCGCCAATGCGCAGGCATCATGCGGATGCAGCACGCCCTTGACCCATACCGGCAGCGTTGTCTCGCCCAGGAGCCACGCGAGGTCGCGCCAGGTCGGCGCCTGGCCAGACGCCATTACACCCTGGAAGATACGGCTGTCACCGGCTTTCAGTTCCACTGTGGGGGCGGGCGGATGGCCGCGCAGGTTGGCCGCGGCGCAATCGGCCGGCATGCGAAAACCGGCCCGCAGCGCGCGCAGGCTGGCGGCCTGGATGGTCGCGTCGAGCGTCACCACGATGGCGCCGTAGCCCTCTTGCGCGGCGCGTTCGAGCAGGTCGAGCGTGTCTTCGCGGCGCGCCTGAAAATACAGTTGGAACCAGCGATGCGGCCCGGCCACGCGCGCTACGTCTTCCAGCGGGCACGACGACAGCGTGCTGGCGACCAGGCAGGTATCGGTGGCGTGGGCGGCGCGCGCTGTGTCGATCTCGCCGCCCGCATGGGCCAGCTTCTGGAAGGCGACCGGCGCCAAAAAAATTGGATGGGCAAAGCGTTCGCCGTTGATGGTGACCGCCGTATGGCCGGCGCCGACGTCGCGCAGCAGGCGCGGGTATAGAGCCCATCGCGTGAAAGCGGACAGGTTGGCGGCCACGGTGAGGTCCGTGCCGCTGCCACCGGCGACGTATTCGTAACTGGGTGGCGCCATGAAGCGGCGCGCCAGCACCTCGTAATCCCGGGCGCAGCCTATCTGCGGCGGTATCTGGCCGAGGGGCGCTTGAAAGCTGGCGGTGGCGGGGTTCATGGCGGGGAAATGTTTTGCCGTTGAGGTCGTCAAATTTCGTAGTTGAACGTAAGCCGCACCGCGCGCGCGTCGCCCTTGTACAGGAAGGCGCCGGAGCGGTAGACCGCCGTAAAGAAGTCCTTGTTGCCGACGTTGAGCACGTTCAGGCGCAGATCGAGCTTCCTGGAAAACCGGTAGGCGGCAAACACGTCGAACACCGAAAAGGACGGCATCGGTTGTGCGCAGTCGCCGGTCAGCGTGTAGACGGCGGCGGTGTCGGCCTGGCCGCCGCAGCGGTCGCTTTCGTGGCGCGCCGCAGCGCCGAACGAAAACGTATTCGTCAGCTGGTACTTGAGCTGGGCCGAGAGCGACCTTTCGGCGAAGTTGGCCACTGGCCGGCCGATATTGGCAGGAGTGAACGAATCGAGTACCTGCGAGTTGAGGAACGCCGCGCCGGCCTGCGCCGACAGCTTCTCGGTGACGTCGCCGCTGACGCCGAATTCGACGCCGCGTACGCGGTTCTTGCCGGTATTGAAAGTGCCTGCCGTGTTGTAGTTGGCGCCTTCCATGACGTCCGATTTCCTGGTCTGGAAAACCGCCGCGGTCGCCAGCAGCTTGTCGTCGAACAGGTTCCACTTGGCGCCCAGTTCGAGGTTGATCGAGGTTTCAGGCTTGGCGCCGGCGATCGAGTTGCCGTACAACACCGCGCCGCCGTAGCCGCTGTTGGTGCCGGAGTCAGCTTCGCCGCCATTGATGTCCTGGGCGCTGGCCGCGCTGCCGTACACGATCAGCTTGGGCAGCACCTTGTAGGACAGGCCGAAGTGGCCGTTCACCAGCGTGTCCTTGTAACCGTAATCGCCGGCGATGGCGGCGGTGAGGTTGTTGCGGCGTACCAGCGACAGGTCGAAATGATCGGCGCGCAGGCCGGCGAACGCTGTCAGGCGCTCGGTCAGGTCGACCGTATCCATGGCGGTAAGCGCAAGCGTCTTGACCTGCCAGTCCTGGTTCCAGCCTAGCCGCGTGGTGCTACGCCCGGCCAGCGTCCGCAAATTGGCCACCGGCGTGCCATTGCCGTCGGCAAAGCAGAAGCCGTTGTTGGCGCCGACGCCGGTCGTGCTCTTGCAGTTGAAGGCGCCGCTGTTGGTGATTGCGTAGTTACCGGAAACGACCTGATGGTGGGCATACTTCGCGCCGAAAATGAATTCGTGCTTTACGCCCATCAGCTGCTTGTCCCAGCGCAGGTTGCTCTGGTGGGCGAAATAGTCGACGTCCTGCCAGCCGGTGTGGCCGCCATCGAGCGCGACGTTGGTGTAGGCCAGGCCGGTCACGTTGTTGACGCGGGTCGCGCTGTTGGCGCCGGTGGTGACGTACGCATTGGCGGACTTGCCGTAGCGGGTCAGGCTGGTCAAGGTCAGGGCCGGCGCGATGTTCCAGTTGACGCGCGCGGTCAGGGTGTCGACGCCGGAGGCGAGGAAGTCGCCGGCCTGGGCGTAGACCGGCACATTTTTGGCCGGCACCCGGTTCGGCGCGACGCCGACCAGGTAGTAGCCCAGGTCTGGCGAATTGTCCTTGGTACGCAGACCGTAATAGTCGAGCGTGACGGACAGGTCGCGGTCCGCTTCCCACAGGCCCGACATCGCAATGCCCTTGCGGCTGCGATCGGCCGGCGCGCGCTCCGGTACGTTCTCAATGCTGTGCAGCAGGTTGGCGCGCACCGCGAAATGGTCGCCGAAGCCCTTGTTGACGTCGGCCGAGAAGCGCTTGTGCTGGTCGGTGCCAAAGCCGACTGAAGCCCGCGAGAAATCCTTGTCGAGCGTGGCCTGCTTGGTGATCGCGTTGATCGCGCCGCCGGCGGTGCCGCGTCCGGCGAAGCTAGAATTGGGGCCTTTCGAAATTTCAAGCTGCTCGATGGCGAAGCTCTCGCGCGTCGTCATGCCCGGATCGCGCAGGCCGTCGACGAACACGTCGCTGCGCGCTTCCTGGCCACGGATGATGTAGCGGTCGCCGAAGGCGTTACCGTTTTCGCCCGTGCCAAGCGTGATCCCGGGCTGTGCGCCGAGGATCTGTTTCAGGTCCGTCAGGCCGGAGTCGTCAATCGCCGCCTTGGTGATGACGGCGATGGTCTGTGGCGTTTCGGCCAGCGGGCGCGTATGGCGCGCGTCGCCCGAGGTCTTTGCCTTGTACGGTGCGCCCACTTCGGCGTTCGGGTTCGGATCGAGCGCTTTACCGTAGATGAGCACTTGACCCATCGACTGGACCTGGGATTGAGGCGGCGCCCTGGTGCGGCCGGCCCGCTTGGCGCGCTTTGGGCGATTGCCACCCACGGCATCAGCATCGCGCCCGAAATACCCATCGCCAGGCTGGTCTTGCGCATCGAATTTGACGCTGTGGCGTTGGTGCTGCGAAGGCTTTTTGGCTGACGTGCCGGCTGATGCTTCAAGATGCGCTCCCTGGGGTTTTATTGAATGGTTGAAAGATATGCAACTCAGTATAGCCAAGGCTGCTTAATATGTAGATAAGAATCACTCTCATTCGCATTCAAATAAAAACGCGGCCAATCCGGCTGCCGACAGTTGCCGCGGTTATAACTTGTTTGCAGCGTCAGGGCGCTCTCGCCTTTCTACCCATTACTTGCCTATAAATTCGATCCTGTAAATAAGTGAATCCGTTATCGTGCGGGCAACGTAAAACTGTATGATATTTTCGAATTTGTCGTATGCACATCATGATTGGATTCCGTATGCATTGCTGCGCAGCACGCACGCCACTGGCCATTGCGCTTGCCTGTTTGTTCAGTACACCTGTCCTGGCGCAGGATCCCGCCACGCCCGTGGCCACCGTCGTGGTGGAGGGTTCGCGGCCAACCGGGCTTGGTGTGGCCGACACCGCCAGCACCGGCGTGGTCTCCCAAAAGCAGCTCGAAGCGCGCACCGTGTACCGGCCTGGCGAATTGCTGGAAGCAACGCCGGGTCTGATAGTCAGCCAGCACAGCGGCGAGGGCAAGGCGAACCAGTTTTACCTGCGCGGCCTCAATCTCGATCACGGCACCGATTTGCGCACCACCATCGATGGCATGCTGGTGAACCAGCGCAGCCACGCCCACGGCCAGGGCTGGACCGACCTCAATTTCATGATTCCCGAACTGGCGTCGTCGCTCGACTATGCCAAGGGACCGTACAGCGCCGAACAGGGCGATTTCGCGGCGGCCGGCGCGGTCAGCGTCAATTACGTCAATACGCTGGCGCAGGGCATCGCCGCCGCCGGCATCGGCCAGAATGGCTACGCTCGCACCTTGCTGGCCGATTCGCCAAAGCTCGGCAACGGCAACCTGCTGTACGCGCTGGAGTTGTTTCGCAACGACGGGCCGTTCATTCACCCGGATGGCTTCCGCAAGATCAATGCGCTTGTGCGCTACAGCGAGGGCAGCGATACGAACGGTTTTAATGTCACTTTGATGGGTTACAAGGCGCACTGGAATGCAAGCGACCAGATTGCCCAGCGCGCCATCGACAGCGGCCTGCTGCAAAACCGCTTCGACACGATCGATCCGACTGACGGCGGCAAAGCGCATCGCTACAGCCTGTCGGCAGCATGGAGCCGCAGCGGCGACGATGCATCGACCAAGGCCAATGTCTACATCGTAGGCAACCAGCTCGACCTGTATTCGAACTTTACTTATTTCCTCGACCATCCCGCCACCGGCGACCAGTTCAACCAGCCCGACCGGCGTATCACGCTCGGCTTCAATGCCAGCCATTGGTGGCGTGGAACGCTGTTCAACCGGCCGTCCGAAACCACGGTCGGCGTGCAACTGCAAAGCGACAATATCCACAACGGCCTGCACGATACGCAATCGCGTGTGCGCCTGGCCACCACGCGCGAAGACCATGTGCGCCAACGCTCGGCCGGGGTGTATGTGCAAAATGCGATCACATGGGCGCCGTGGTTTCGCAGCGTGCTCGGGGTGCGCGAGGACTACTATCACAATGACGTCGCCAGCCAACTGGCGCTCAACTCCGGCACCGCCAGCGCGCACCAGGCCAGCCCGAAACTGAGCCTGGTTTTCGGGCCGTGGAACAAGACCGAGTACTACGTCAGCCTCGGCCGCGGCTTTCACAGCAACGACGCGCGCGGCACGACGATCCGCGTCGACCCGAAAAATCCTGATATGCCGGCAACGCGCGAAGCGCCCATCGTGCCGGCGCGCGGCCTTGAACTCGGTGTGCGCAGCGAGCTGGTGCGCGGCCTGCAAACCAGCCTGGCGCTGTACCGGCTCGATTACAACTCGGAGCTGCTGTTTGCCGGTGACGCCGGTTCGACGGCCGATACCGGCCGGCCGAGCCGGCGCACCGGCGTCGAGCTGTCCAATTATTACAAGCTCGCTACGTGGCTGACCGTCGATGGCGACATCGCGTACGCGCGCACCCGCTACCGCGATGCCGATCCGGCGGGCGCCTACATTCCCGGCTCGGTCGAAGGCGTCGCTTCCTTGGCGCTGACGGTTGACAACATCGGTCCGTGGTTCGGCGCCGTGCAGCTGCGCTACTTCGGCCCACGGCCGCTCATCGAAGACAACAGCGTGCGTTCGAAGGCGACTTCCACCATCAACGCCCGCGTCGGCTACAAGTTTTCGCCAAGGCTGCGGCTGGCGGTGGAAATCTACAATGTGACCGGCCGGCGCGATTCGGCGATCGACTACGCTTATCGGTCGCGCCTGCCGGGCGAAGCGGCCGAGGGCAAATTCGACGTGCATTTTCATCCGATCGAATCGCGCTCGCTGCGGGCCAACCTGATTGCCAATTTTTGAGTTCAGGGGCCGGGTATTGCGCTAAATATCGAGCGGATCGACTTCCAGCGACCATTTGACCCGGCTTTTGATGTCGCGCAGCAGCGCCAGCCACGCCTTCAAAAAAGCCTGCAGGGCCGGCCGCGAGCAAGATTCCACCAGCAGCTGGGCGCGGTCGACGTTGTGCACGCGCGTCATCGTCATCGGGATCGGGTCGTGGAGCGTGATGCCCTGATGCGCCAGGCAGTCGCGCGCCTGCTCGAGAAATTCGATGGCGACGGCCAGTTCGCGCGCTTCGGCGCGCAGCAGGGCCTGGTACATGTACGGCGGCAGCGCGGCCTGCCTGCGCTCTTCGAGCAGGCTGGTGGCGAAGCGGTCGTAGTCGTGGCCTACGACCGCCGCATACAGCGGATGGGCGACGTAGCGGGTCTGCACCAGCACCTCGCTGACGCTGCCGCCTTCATTGCGCGCGGCGCGCCCGGCACGTCCGGCCACCTGCATCAGCTGGGCGAACAGCCGTTCGCTGGCGCGGTAGTCGTGCGAGAACAGGGCGGTGTCGGGGTTGAGGATGCCGACCAGGGTAAGCTGCTTGAAATCGTGGCCCTTGGCGACCATCTGGGTGCCGATCAGGATGTCGACCTCGCCGCGGTGGACGCTGTCGAAGGCGGCCTGCGCGCTGCCCTTCTTGCGGGTCGAGTCGGCGTCGATGCGCAAGATGCGCGCCTGCGGAAACAGCTCGCGCAGGCCTTCCTCGACGCGCTGGGTGCCGCGCCCGAGCGGGGCAATGTCGACGTTGCCGCAGGTCGGGCAGTTGCGCGGGATGCGCAGCTCCAGGCTGCAGTGGTGGCAGCGCAGCCGGTTCTCGGGCTTGTGCAGCACCATGAAGGCGGTGCAGCGGGTGCATTCGCTGATCCAGCCGCACGTCTCGCAGGTGATCACCGGGGCATACCCGCGCCGGTTCAAAAACAGCAGCGATTGCTCGCCGCGCTCGATCCGCTGGCGCAGTGCCGCCACCAGGTGCGAGGTCAGGCCGTCCTTCGGCTTGTCCTTTTCCATGTCGAGCAGTTTTACGCGCGGCAGCACCGCGTCCTTGACGGCCCGTTCGCGCAGCTCGAGCTTGCGGTAGCGTCTAGAACCGGCGTGGTGCCAGCTCTCGAGCGACGGCGTGGCCGAACCGAGCACGACCGGGATCGCCAGCTGGCGCGCGCGCCATACCGCCAGGTCGCGCGCCGAATAGCGCAGCCCTTCTTGCTGTTTGTACGAAGGGTCGTGCTCCTCGTCGATGACGATCAGCTGCAGGTGCGGCAGCGAGGCGAGGATCGCCAGCCGGGTGCCGAGGATGATGCGGGCCTGGCCCTGGTGAGCGGCCAGCCAGTGCAGCATGCGCTCGCCTTCGGACAGGCTGCTGTGCAAGGTCGCCAGCGTCAGGCCCGGGAAACGGGCCCGGATATTGCCCTCGAGCTGGGGCGTCAGATTGATCTCGGGGACCAGAATCAGGATCTGGGCGTTGGCGTCGCGCGCCAGCACCTGGGCGCAGGCCTGCAGGTAGACCTCGGTCTTGCCGCTGCCGGTGACGCCGTACAGCAAAATCGGAGTGAAGCCGACGGCGCCGCCGATGGCGTCGGCGGCAATCTGCTGGGCGCCGTTGAGCGGCGGCGTGTCGATTGCCGTGGCGTCCGAAGCAGCGCCCGATGCGCCCAGTTTAGCCAACTTCTTGATGGCGCGGTCGAGCGCCACGGTGGTCAAGACGCGCAAGTTCTTTGGCACCCCGGGCAGCGCCACTTCGCCCAGCGGGCGCTGGTAATAGTCAGCGGCGAAGGCGGCCAGCGCCAGCCAGTCGCCGGACAGGGGCGTCAGCTGGCTGCGCACGGCGATCGCGTCTTTGAGCTTGTCGGCCGGGACATCGGTGCGATCGCCCACGTTGACAATGAGTCCGACTACCTCGCGGTGCCCGAAACTGACCTGCGCCAGTTGTCCGGCCAGCGGCTCGGCGCCGGGCGCGCATGGCCAGCGGTAGTCGAAGCAGCTGTTCAACGGCGTATCGAGCGCGATAGTGAGGATGCAGTACGCCATCGGGGCCTGTTTTAAAACTGGATTCAAGCGCGCTTCAAGGCGCCGCGCGGCGGCGGGAAATCACGGCCAGCATGTGGACAACTTTGTGGACAATCCCGAACCAGCCCCATCGAAAAGTTTGTTGTAAATCAAGAGAGTAACTCATCCACACAAAATCAATAAAAAATTTCTTTTGGAATCAACCACTTGCAATTTCTGTCGAAGGAGGATGCTCAACCGGTTTATCGCTGCCAGATTGTGCATAACTGCAGAGCCGGATGACATCGATGTAGTTGCCGCTAGCGCGAACGGGCACGTTTGGCACGCCGCATCGAGGCCGGGTGCTGCGCGCAAGATATTTCCACCGCTCCAGGCCAGGATTGCCGTCAAGGCGATAATAAAATATTATGCAACGCAGCACACTCTTCAGGTAAAACTTTAACTATTACGCTAAGTCCCGGTAAACGCACGACTTTCCAGTTTTATCCACACTGCCTGTTGATAACTTTGTGGACAAAGTCGGAAAAACCCGGTTTTCCCTCTAGGCGCAAGCGCCGGCACGGCTTTTGTGCTGCATTGCATTAAATTAATTTCGCTTTAAAATCAAGTACTTGGCATCACCGAAAAAATCCGCGTCCGCCACGGGCGGCCCACGCTTGCAGTTTTGAAATTTGTGCATAAGTGTGATTTTCAGCCTATCCAACCATGGCGCGCGGGGCTGAAAATCGCGCCGGAAACTGGTTTGTCTGCGCCGGCCACGTAATCAAACTACATCAGGTGGCGCGCTGGGCCCGGCTGAAGCAGTGCACCGCTTCCACCATCGCGGTGACCGCTTCAGGCGGCGTGAACTGCGAAATGCCGTGGCCGAGGTTGAACACGTGGCCGGACCCGGTCGACGGTACGCCGTACGAGGTCAGCGAACGCTCTACTTCGGCACGGATCTGCTCGCCGCTGGCAAACAGGATGGCCGGATCGAGGTTGCCCTGCAGCGCCACCTTGTGGCCGACCAGCGCGCGCGCGCGGCCGAGGTTGACGGTCCAGTCGAGGCCGACCGCGTCGGCGCCGATGTCAGCGATCTGGTCGAGCCACAGGCCGCCACCCTTGGTGAAGACGACGGCGGGAATGCGCACGCCGTCTTTCTCGCGCTTGAGCTGGCCGATCACTTGCTGCATATAATCGAGCGAAAACTCTTGGTAGGCGCCGTCTGCCAGCGCCCCGCCCCAGGAATCGAAAATCATCACCGCTTGCGCGCCGGCGTCGATCTGGGCATTGAGGTATTGCGCCACGGCGGCAGCGTTGGTGGCCAGGATGTGGTGCATCAGGTCGGGCCGGTTGTACGCCATTTTCTTAATGGTATGAAACTCCTTCGAGCCGCCGCCTTCGACCATGTAGCATGCCAGCGTCCACGGGCTGCCCGAAAAACCGATCAGCGGCACCCGGCCGTTCAGTTCGGTGCGGATCTGGGTGACCGCCTTGAACACGTAGTCGAGCGAGGCAAGGTCGGGCGCGCGCAGCTTCATCACGTCCTCTTCGGTGCGCAGCGGGCGCTCGAATTTCGGCCCCTCGCCATCGACGAAATACAGGCCCAGGCCCATCGCATCCGGTACCGTCAGGATGTCGGAAAACAGGATCGAAGCGTCAAGCGGGTAGCGGTCGATCGGCTGCAGCGTGACTTCGGTGGCGTAGTCGGGGTTTTTCGCCAGGCCCAGAAACGACCCGGCGCGCGCGCGCGTGGCGCGGTATTCTGGCAGGTAGCGGCCGGCCTGGCGCATCAGCCACACCGGCGTGTAATCGGTGGGCTGGCGCAGCAGCGCGCGCAGGAAGGTGTCGTTCTGGAGCGGAGCGAATTGTGGCATGGCGGGCATCAGTTGCTTGAAGAAAGGCGTTATTATCGCATTGTCCGGCCGGGCAGCCGGGCCGCTTGCGCGCCGTTGCCCGAACTCTGCCGCATCTCTGCCCGGTCTCTGCCCGGTCTCCGCTGGAACGGCGCTGGATGTTTTGCGCCGGATTACCTATCATGTCATACCGCCGCCCACAGATTAAAGTCCCCATGACAGTATCGAACAGCAAACAAAGCGCCACCTGCGGCGCCTGGCCTTCGCCGATCAGCGCCGCCATCGTCGCCGCCGGCGCCGCGCCGCTGTCGCAGGTCGCGCTCGACGGCGCCGACGTCTGCTGGCTGGCTGGCCGCGCCAGCGAGGGCGGACGCACCACCTTGCTGCGCCAGCGCGGCGCCGACGTCGTCGAACTGACACCGGCGCCGTTCAACGTGCGCACCCGCGTGCACGAATACGGTGGCGGCGCGTTGCTGGTGGCCGACGGCGTTGCGTATTTTTCCAATTTTGCCGACAACCGCCTGTACGTAACAAGCGACGCCGACACATCGACCGCGCCGGTGGCGCTTACCGCCGAAGGCACCCGGCGCTACGCCGATTTCGTGCTCGACCGCGCACGCCAACGCCTGATCAGCGTGTGCGAAGACCACGCCGGCGCCGGCGCCGGCGCCAGTTACCCGGTCAACACCATCGACGCGGTCGGCCTCGATGGCGTGCAGACGGTATTGGTCGCAGGCAGCGACTTCTATGCCGCGCCGCGGCTGTCGCCCGACGGCAGCCAGCTCGCCTGGCTGAGCTGGAATCACCCGCGCATGCCGTGGCAGGGGACCGAGCTATGGCTGGCCGACGTTGACGCGGCAGGCAGCCTGGCCAACGCGCGCCTGGTCGCCGGCGGCGTCGACGAATCGGTCTGCCAGCCGGAATGGTCGCCCGCCGGCGTGCTGCATTTCGTTCTTGACCGTAGCGGCTGGTGGAACCTGTACCGGTTGGCCGCGACCGGAGCCGGGGTAGCAGTCCAGCCGCTGTGCCAGCGCGCCGCCGAATTCGGCATGCCGCACTGGTCGTTCGGCGATTCGACGTACGGCTTCCGCTCGGACGAGGAAATCATCTGCACCTATATAGAGAACGGCATCAGCCGGCTGGCGCAGCTGTCGTGCGCGACCGGCAAGCTGCAGCCGATCGCCAACCCGTACCAGGAAATCCGCCACCTGCGCGTGGCCGGCAGCGTCGTCGCCTTCCTCGGCGGCGCGCCGACCATCCCGGTCGAACTGGCGAGAATGGACCTCTATACGGGCGAACACGAAGTGCTGGCGCGCTCGATCCATGAACTGCCCGACGAGGCCGGCCTGTCGGTGCCGGAAAATATCAGCTACCCGACCAGCGGTAACCGGATGGCGCACGCCTTTTATTACCCGCCGCGCAACGCGCAGTACCAGGCGGCCCCCGCAGCCAAGCCGCCGCTGATGGTGATCAGCCACGGCGGGCCGACCAGCATGGCGACCAACACCTTGAAACTGGCGACCCAGTACTGGACCAGCCGCGGTTTCGCCGTGCTCGACGTGAACTACGGCGGCAGCAGCGGCTTCGGGCGCGCCTACCGCGACGCCCTCAAGGGCCAGTGGGGCGTGGTCGACGTCGACGATTGCGTCGCCGGCGCGCGCTACCTGGTTCAGCGCGGCACGGTCGATGCGGACCGGCTGGTGATCCGCGGCGGCAGCGCCGGCGGCCTCACCACCCTATGCGCACTGACTTTTCACGACCTCTTCAAGGCCGGCGCCAGCTATTACGGCGTGTCCGACCTGAAGGGCCTGGACCAGGACTCGCACAAGTTCGAGTCGCATTACAACGACTACCTGATCGCGCCGCAGCCGGAAGCCGAGACGCTGTACCTGCTGCGCTCGCCCATCAACCACGCCGACCAGCTCAAGCGCCCGATGATATTTTTCCAGGGCCTCGACGACAAGGTGGTGCCGCCGCCGCAATCGGAAGTCATGGTCAATGCGCTGCGCACCGCCGGCGTGCCGGTTGCCTACCTCACGCTCGAAGGCGAAGGCCATGGCTTTCGCAAGGCCGACAGCATCGTGCGCACGCTCGAGGCGGAGCTGTATTTCTACCGGCGCGTGTTGAACATCGAGTGGTCCGACACGTCGGGGTCCGGCCCTTCGGCGCCCGAACCGCTGGCGCGGATCGCCATCGACAATCTGCCGGAAACCGCATGACGACAAGCAGTGTGCAGCACCGGCTCGACGCCTTTACCGATACCCAGAAACTGATCGCGGCGCTGCTGGCGCTGGCCGGCGAGCCGATGGCAGCATCGCGCATCGTCCTGCACCTGGCAGAGATGGGCATCGTGATCCCGTCCACCACGCTCGGCGACGACCTCAGGCTGCTCAAGGCGGCAGCCATCGTCACCGAATCGATCGGACGCGGTGTGGCGATCGCGCCTGACGCCGTGTGGCCGGCGATCCGCACGGCGATCGACAACGACATGTTCCAGACGCTATGCAGCGTGTACGAAAAAGTCAACCCGTTACGCCTCAACTGGGAAGGCGCGGTCGTGCTGCGCAGCTACCGCCAGGGCGTGGCGCTGCTGCGCATGGCGTTGATCGGGGGCGAGGACGCACGCACCGTCGCGCCTTTGATCGAAGCGTGCCTGGCCTGCCATGAAGCGCTCTACCTGCATCCGCTGGTCGACATTTGCGCGCGGCCGTTCGAGCCGGCGCTGTTCGAGCTGATCCACACCGAGCTCCAGCACCACATACTGGCGGTGCTGGTCGCCAACGCCCAGCGCGAACCGGCCACCGCACCGATGCTGTGCAGCTTCGCCCTCGCCTTCGCCGCCCAAAATGGCGCGTCGATGGCGCTGCGCATCGCGCTGGCCGAGTACCTGATTTTATGCGGACGGCTGGATGACGCCGAAAGCGTGCTCGAGAACCTGGACGATTCGCAGCTGCTGTATTTCCGCGCCATGATCCTGCTGCTGCGCGAGCGTCACGACGAGGCGTTGCCGATGTTCGACAAAGCGCTCAAGGCGCTGCGCAAGGAGACCGGCAAGCGCAAGGCCGTCTTCGAGGGCATTGGCGGTCACCTGTACGTGCTGGCGCTGATCAGGAGCGGCGAGCCGAAACACGCCAAGCTGGCCGAAGCCTACCTCGACATCGCCACCCGCGCCGTGCAAGGCCACGACACCGCGGTGTACCAGCAACTGGCCATGCTGCGCCAGATCCGCGCTGGCATCGTCGACCCGGCGGTGCTGCCGTCGCGGAACTGGGAAACGGCGCTACAGCCGTTCATGTTCCGCGCCCTGATGCATTACTGGCTGGCGCTGCCCCAATTGGCTGGTAAGCATGAGGCGCTCGAACAGATGACGAACCAGGCGCTGGAGGCCGGCTTCGACCTGGTCGCGGCCCAGCTTGGCGCCCTGCTCGGCCACATGAAAGACGTCGGGCGCGAGCAGCAAGCCATTGCGCTGCGCCAGCGCCACCACTTGGCCGACCTCACCACCTGGTTAGAACGGGAGGAACCGTGGCAGCGCCAGCTCAATGCGCTGATCAACCTGCAGCCGGCGCTGAACGTCGAGGCGGTGAAGGAATCGCGCCTGGTGTGGATGATTGGGTACGACGCGCACATGGGCGTCAACAGCCTTGAGCCGCGCGAGCAGAAGCGCGACGCCCAGGGCGGCTGGAGCCGCGGCCGCGCGGTCGGCCTCAAGCGCTTGTCGGAAGAGGCGCGCGAGCTCGAATTTCTCAGCGCCCAGGACCTCGCGGTGGCATCGACCATCCAGGGTTTCAAATACTACAGCCAAAGCGGCACGCGCTTTGAATTCGAGATGGACAAGGCGGTTGCCGTGCTGGTGGGCCACCCGCTGCTGTACTGGATCGATGCGCCCGGCACGCGCCTCGAACTGCTGCCGGGCGAGCCGGAACTGCTGATCAAGGCACGCGGCGGCACTGTCACCATCACCTTGCAGCCGCCGTTGCCGGACAGCGCCGAAGACGTCTGCGTGACGAAGGAAACGCCGACCCGGCTGCGGGTGGTACGCATCACCGCCGAGCACCGCCGCATCGGCGCCATCGTCGGCGCCGGCCTGGTGGTGCCGCTGCACGCCGAAAAGCAGGTATTAAAGGCGATCAGCGCCATCTCGTCGATCGTTACGGTGCAGTCCGACATCGGTGGCAGCGCGGCCGACATCGACCAGGTCGAGGCCGACCCGCGCCTGCACGTGCACCTGCTGCCGTACCAGCAAGGCCTGAAAATGCAGGTGCTGGTGCGCCCGCTGCCCGGCGCCGGCGCCTACTACCCGCCCGGCAGCGGCGCCGACAGCGTGATCGCCGACGTCGGTGGCGTGCGCGTCGAGGCGCGCCGCGACCTGAACGCCGAGCGCGAAGCGGAGCGCCAGCTGATTGGCGCCTGCCATAGCCTCGAGCACGCCGAGCCCGAGCACGGCGAATGGCTGCTCGGCCAGCCGATTCCAGCCCTCGAGCTGCTCACCGAACTGCAGGAACTCGATCCGGCCAAGGTGCTGGTGGCCTGGCCGGAAGGCGAATCGTTCAGGGTCGGCAAAAAAGTCGATTCAAAGTCGGTGCGCCTGACCATCAGGCGCGACAAGGACTGGTTTGCCGCCAACGGCGAAGTGCAGATCGACGAGACGCGCATCATGGACCTGCGCGCGCTGCTCGACATGCTGCGCTCGGGCGAGGGGCGCTTTGTGCCGCTCGGCGACAATCAGTTCATGGCGCTCAGCTCCGAGCTGCACCGGCGCCTGATGGAGCTGGCCTCGTTCGGCGACAGCACCATTGATGGCGTGCGGGTGCACCCGCTGGCCAGCTTCGCACTCGAAGAATTGGCGCTGGACGCCGGCGGCGTCAAGGCCGACAAGCTGTGGAAGGGCCATGTGAAACGCCTGGCCGACAGCACCAGTTTCACGCCGCAGCTGCCGAGCACCTTGCAAGCTGAATTGCGCGACTACCAGCTGGAAGGCTACCAGTGGCTGGCGCGCCTCGCCCACTGGGGCGTGGGCGCCTGCCTGGCCGACGACATGGGGCTCGGCAAGACGGTGCAGGCGCTGGCGCTGATGCTGGCGCGCGCGCCGCAGGGGCCGACCCTGGTGATCGCGCCGACGTCGGTGTGCATGAACTGGATCGCCGAAGCGGAAAAATTCGCGCCGACCTTGAAAGTAAAATTATTCGGCGCCGGCGACCGCGCTGCGATGCTGGACGCGGTGGAGCCGTTCGATCTGGTGATCGCCAGCTACGGCCTGCTGCAGCTGGAGGCGGCCTCGTTCGCCAAAGTAAAATGGCACACCATCGTGCTCGACGAAGCGCAGGCGATCAAGAACAACGCGACGAAACGTTCGCAGGCGGTGATGGCCCTGCAGGGCGACTTCCGGATGGTGGCTACCGGCACGCCGCTGGAGAACCATCTGGGCGAGCTGTGGAACCTGTTCCGCTTCATCAATCCGGGCCTGCTCGGCACCAGCGACCAGTTCCAGTTGCGTTTCGCCGGCCCGATCGAAAAGGCGCAGGACAAGCGCGCCGAGGCGAGTGCCCGCATCCGCCTGCGGCGTCTGATCCAGCCATTCATTTTGCGCCGCACCAAGGCGCAGGTGCTGGCCGAACTGCCGCCGCGCACCGAGATCGTGCTGCCGGTCGACCTGACGGCCGAGGAAACGGCGCTGTACGAATCACTGCGCCGCGACGCGCTCGACAAGCTGGCGTCGATGGAAGCGCCGGCCAGCCAGAAGTCGATCCAGATCCTGGCCGAGATGATGAAGCTGCGCCGCGCCTGCTGCAATCCGCAGCTGGTGGCGCCCGAACTGGGACTGGCCAGCAGCAAGCTGGCGGTGTTCGCGCGCTTGCTCGACGAGCTGCTGGAGAACCGCCACAAGGTGCTGGTGTTCAGCCAGTTCGTCGACCACTTGACCTTGATCCGCCAGCATTTGGACGCGCGCGGCATCGCTTACCAGTACCTGGATGGCGCCACGCCGATGCTGGAGCGTAAAAAGCGGGTCGACGCCTTCCAGGCCGGCAAGGGCGACGTATTTTTGATCAGCCTGAAAGCGGGCGGCGTCGGCATCAACCTGACCGCGGCCGACTACGTGATCCACATGGACCCATGGTGGAATCCGGCGGTCGAAGACCAGGCTTCCGACCGCGCCCACCGCATGGGCCAGCAGCGGCCGGTGACGATCTACCGGCTGGTGGCGCGCCACACCATCGAGGAAGGCATCGTCGAACTGCACAAGCACAAGCGCGACCTGGCCGATAGCCTGCTGGAGGGATCGGACCTGTCGGCGCGGATGTCGCCGGGCGACATGCTGAGAATGCTTCAAGAAGGACTACGCTAGCAGATTCTTTTTCGGCGCAGCCGGCAATTTTTGTGCAATCATGCGATTTTTAACGGCGAGGCCTCCGGCATGGAAGAAGACAACGCATCGGCCCCCCCGGACCGCGCCCACGTGGTCGGCACCAAATCGTGGATCGCCTATTTCGGCACGCTGGTGCTGGCGGCGCTGCTGTTTTTCGGCCTGCTGCCGGTCGCGTTCATGTGGAACGAGATCGCCGCCGGCGTGGTGTTCATCGTCTCGGCGCTGGTCGTCGGCTACCGCCTGCTGCTGCTGCGCAGCGTGCAGCTTTACTACGACGACGTCGGCGTGTGGACCTATTCGGGCGTGCTGCCGTGGAAAAAAGGCGTGTCCGGCGTGAAGTGGCGCGACATGGACGAAGCGACTTTCGAGCCGGGCTTCTGGAGCTGGGTCACCGGTTCCTACACGGTGCGCATCGGCCACCGCTATACCAAGGGCGGCGAAATCGTGCTGACCAATATCGGCCGCGGCAAGGCTGCCGTCACCACCCTCAACGCCTGCCAGCAGGAGCTGCTGCGCACCAATGCGATCGAGTAAGGGACCGATGCGGCCGGCCCCTGGCGCCAACCTGATTCCAATTGTTACCGGCCTGCGCAATCGGCGCCATTGATGCTAACCTGACGCCCGCCGCCTGGTCCCGCTGTCCTGCTGCCGATCAGGCGCGCGCGCTGCTCCCCTATTTACAAGGCCGAACACGATGATGAAAACGAAAATTGCGCTCGCTGTCCTGCTGGCGGCGTTCGCACTGGCGCCGGCAAGCGCCGCCAAGTCGAAAAAAAACGGCAAGCCGGCATCGAGCAAGTCGATTAAGTCGGCTAAGCCGGCTAAGCCGGCGCGCGGCAAAACGGTCAAGCCTGAAGCTGCCCCGGTTGCAGTTGACCTATCGTCCGTCCCGACCGAACGCAAGTCGGACCGCTGGATGGACAGCACCAGCCAGAGGTTCCTGAACGCCTTGTGGAAGCTCGATCCGGAAAGTGCGATTTCGTCCGGCAAATTCGACGGCGCCGCCGGCCTGACGATTCCCAACGCCGCCACCCGCGCCCACCGGATTACCTTCGCCGACGAGTGGCTGCAAAGGTTTGGGAAGATCGACGCGCGCCAGTTGTCGTCCAAACAGCGCACCGACCTGACACTGGTGCTCAACAAGGTGAAGGCTGACCGCTGGCACCTGGCGACCTTGCGCGAGCACGAATGGAACCCGGCGTTGTACAACATCGCCCAACCGATCGATTTGATCCTCACCACCGATTACGCCGCCAAGCCGCAGCGCCTGCGCACCCTGCTCAGGCGCATCGCCAACGTGCCGGCCTACTACCTGGCGGCGCAGGCCAGTCTTGTCA
>Ga0326734_1000120_pt1 | contig 23910 bp, 45 predicted proteins | sample 15_GP2_1315_FD_207944 | JGI IMG/M metagenome (GOLD analysis project Ga0326734, IMG submission 207944) | Glacier ice microbial communities from Ngari, Tibet, China - 15_GP2_131.5 | ecosystem: Environmental > Aquatic > Freshwater > Ice > Glacier | place: China: Ngari, Tibet | collected 2018-07-18 | reverse complement strand
TATTGTATTACCTTTTCTGGTAGAGGTTTAAGATATAACGGATCGTTTGTGAACCTGTTACATATTATTTCAATACCTGCTAAGTACTCTATATTTACAGAGCCTTTCATGTTCATTATTGGGCCAAATCCATTCGCATGATTGATTAAAGCCTTTTTTAATAGTTCTATTCCCATAGTCCCGATAAAGAGAGTCGAACTCTTACCTACTCCATATGAGGGAGCCATCCTAAGCCGTTAGACCATATCGGAATTAATATAAGCAAACAGAGAAGTAAATTCCAATCGCCCAAGTTTTGATGCAGTTATAGTTTCCGAACTACCTCTCGGTTTGCTTATACAAATATAGTAAATCTTTTTAGATTACCATTGTAGATTTATAATATCATTGAAATCCCACCAAATAGCAAATTGACAACTTGCTATTCTAATAGTCAATCTACCTAAATCCAAGTTTAACTCTTTACTGTAGCTAGGTTTCTTTAATTTCATTATTTCCAGTTATTATCGTTACGTACTAATTGTAGTATATGTACTAGGTTTTCTCTAGCAATAGGCTCTTCTTCAATTATCATTTTACTAATGTCTTCCAACATTTGTTGATTATCTGCCACTTCTGGCATAACTAAAAGATCTTTTGTTAAGAAATAGCTTAATACAGGACTTAATAGCCCTCTTAATATGTGCAATGCTGTAGCATTACCGTTTTCATTATCTACTCTACCATATGTCTCTGCAAATATTTCTGCTTCACATGGGTAGAATTCCCCTTTCACCCCTCGTATAATATAGTAACCAATTGGTACTGTATAACTAGTGCCTTCTAATGTTTTAACTTGTATGTTCTTAGCATCATCTTCATCCCACAATATTACATGTGTTGGGTTTTGATCGAAGGATTGTATCCATTCGTCTATTGCTTCAATATTACCAGTCCATTCAATGGCATCTATTACTACGGGTTTCTTTTTAAATTTCATTATCCTAATTTCTGTTTGACTAACGTTGAAAGTAGCTTTCCGTCTACAATCATGCCAAGCTCAGAAACATCCTTAGTCACCTGTTTAATAATGTCACCCATTTTAGGTTGAGGGGACATAGCAGTATAGTCTTCAATCATCTTCTCTATAAGATGTTGCGGTGCTTGTGACGGTAGAAATGCGGCGATTACCACAAATTCTGCCATTTCTTGTTCATAAAGGTCGTTTCTGTTGTTTTTTGAGTAGATATCGGCTGATTCTTCTCTTTGTTTGGCAAGTTTTTTAAGAGCTTGTATTGCTCTATTTTCAGTAAAGATGCCAGCACCTTTTTCTGATTTAGCTGTCATAAAGGCAGCTTTAATGCTTCTTAGTGCAGCAACCTTTACAGTTTGCTTAGCTAGCATTGCTTGTTTAAGAGCATCATTAATTTGATTCTCTAACATTATTCCTAATCTTTCCATCTTCTTATTTTAAATTGTCGCGCAGATAGGAGTCGAACCTACAATAATCCTGTTTCCAAAACAGGTAACCTCTCTCTCTGGATCGCTGCGCGTTGTATAGAGATTTCTACATCTCTATATATTTTATTTCAATATCATGCCTTTCAGCACGTGTTATTTCTGCTTTCACTCCAACTGAATCCTCCCAGCCTGGAAGCATCAACACATGCATTTCATCACAAATGTCTAAATAGGAGTAGCAAAATAACTCCCAAGCTGTAAAGCCTGGATCATAGTCTATATTCATACTTATTTTGAATTCTGCTAACATAGTATCACCCATAATTGCCGGAGCATATGGAGCTTTTCCTTCTGTTACTAGATTCATAGAATAAAGTTTTGCTATTCCTACTCGTTTTTGTGTTTGTTCTGGTGTAATTCCTGCATAAGGAAATGATATAAATATTCTCTTCATTCTGTTAATTTTTTAAGTTCGTCTTGAATGGTTATCACTACAGTTAATTCATGTAGAATTTTAAGCTTATAAGCAGTTTCTGCATGTCTATTATAAGAGTGAAACAATTTAAGTTCTTGTTGTTTTAAATCTAGAATTCTTTGTGTTATTTTATCTCTTCTCATATTCATTATTTAATAGAAGCGGGAGCAGGACTCGAACCTGCGTTATTGAGTTTATGAGACTCAGCTGGAACCATCTCCAGTCGACCCCGCGATATTCCTTTACGACTTAGCCAAAGTAGCTATTCCTACAAATATCACTCCTATTAATAAGATTGATAGTAAGATAGCTATTGGAATCCATGTAGGCGCTAACACCCACAACCAACTCCAAGCTATTACGTTTGTTAATTTTAATGCTATAAAAAGCAATGTTAGTAAGCTACCGAAGCCTACTCCTTTGTACTGTACATTAGGGTTACTGTTTGTCATGATCATTTGTTTGTTTGCGCCAGTTAAAGGACTCGAACCCTTCTCGGAGGGTTTGGAAGCCTCTGCCTATCCCCTAGGCTAAACTGACTTATTAATTAATTATTGTATTACAGATGTTGCATATTGCAACGTATATTTTCTTTTTTGTTCTTGTGTTACCACATTTAGGACATACTACGATAACATCATCTTCTTTGTTTACTATTTGTTGACTAATCATGTGGGGTTAACAGGAATCGAACCTGCGTAAGTCACCGGGCTTCAACCGATCGCTAAACCATCTCAGCTACAACCCCATGTTAGTTTTTAATGAGAACTATAACTCAATGTTTTAATCTAAAAACTTAATATTAAAGTCTACTAAAGTAGCAAGTTGAAAAATATCCAATTTAGAATGTACAAAAGTAACATATTTTTCTTCAATCCCACCATCAAATGCAACTCTTAATTCAGCAGCTATACTTGCAATCGTATCACAATCACCTCCTAAACTAACAGCTAACCTAATAGTGTCTTCTAAGTTTGTCGTTTGAAGAAAGCATCTTATAGCTACAGGAACTGTATCATCACATCTTACTTTAAACTTATCAAAAGGCACACAAGCTTTAGGTAGTAATCTACCATAAACTTCTATAGCTTGCCTCTCAACATACTCTTTACCAAGACCGTTTTTTAGCCATCGCACAGAATCAGCTATAAAAACAGCAGCCTTTATAGCTTCTTGATTATCGTGTGAACATTTAGCACTCTCGTAAGCTTCTACAGCTGTATAAGGCCATGATTTAACGTAACCTATTGGACTAACTCTCATTGCAGAGCCATTTCCATAACTATCGTTGGAAGTAAAATCTTCCCTTTTAATCCACTCTTTAAAATTCTTACCGTAATAGTCACCATAATACTTATTACCCCACCATTTGTATTCTAATGCGTAGCTACTATCATTTAGTAGCTTAGAACAACTAGCCAAGGTCATGATGGTATCATCCGTCCAGTGACTTTTTTCATCAAAGAATTCAAAGTCTCTACTTTTAATTGGATTTAATTCATAAATGGAACCTACTATATCACCTAGTATAGCACCATAACATTTGTATTGATTCATGTTCATTTTTATTTGGCTGACAAGAGAGGATTCGAACCATCTAAGAGGAGATTACTACAGTGATCATACCACGTATTTATTTCTTTATCCTCGCCCTCGAGACAGGAGGGTGCGTTTGCCCGGCATAAGCCATTTCGCCACTCGCCAATATAATCTTTATTCTGTTTCTACTATTGATTCACCTTCTTACTAGAGTGGGTGCTAACATTGTATTTTTCATTATAATTCACTTAAGTCTTTTACTTCTCTAATATAAGTACGTACACCTATAGTGCTTAAGAAAGCTTTTAAAGCCTGTGGATTAGTACTAAAATCTTTTGTTTTACCGTGGTAAACACATTGACCTCCAGTAGAGATTTGTATCATATCACCTTTATCGTATTCTATTAATACTTCCTTTGCCATTACTCTTCTTCTTCATCAATTAGTAAAAGACGCATACCACCGTAGTAACCTGATCCTTCTAACATTACCTTTAAACCAGTTTCTTTATCTTTATAATTAAACCAATAATCCCACTGCCATCCATTTGAATCGAAGTCAGTTCTTTCAAAGCCTATATTAATTAAAAAGTTATTTACTTCGTCTGGTGTTAAAAAATCAATCTTGAATTTCTTTGTTTGAGGCAAGTCAAACATATCGGCTTTAAGCTGTGTCACCGCCTGTGACTTTACATTAGTTGCTGTTATCATAATCATTGTTTATAGTGACCCTACCGGGATTCGAACCCGGACCCCGAAAGATGGGATTTTAAGTCCCACGCGTCTGCCAATTTCACCATAGGGCCATTAAGAAAGGAGCGTGCTCGATTACACCATTATCACAAGCCGGCACCGGATGACTTCTCCTTAGTGCGCATAACAGGATTTGAACCTGTAAGTCTCCTCCGTATCAGAGAGGTGCATTACCAGTTTTGCTATATGCGCATTTTGTATTTTTTAATTAATTTAAATATCTCTTTTATATCTGTAAATTGAAATTGTTTACCTCTCAGTACAGGAAGAAATCCTAAAGTAAAACCATGATTACCTTGAAACTTCTCTGTCACCTTTTTACCATTAATAGTATCAATATAAATCCAAGGGTAATTGCCCATAAGCATTATATCTATTTTTAACTTCTTCATCCTTTCAATGAAAGTAGTTAATGGTTGCATGTTCATTTCCATGTGTCTATGTAAAGAGAGCCGGAGCTCTCTAGTTTAAAATTTGTACCAAGGTTTACTCTTCAAAATAGCAATCTCCTTGTGAAGCTCTTTAATCAAGTTGTCCTTAGTGCTTTCAATTTCTTCATCTTTTAAACGTTTGATTTCGTTTACAAGAAGCTTTATTTCCTTTTCGTGTGTTATTTTCAAAGCATCAATCTCATGATCTTTAACTTTGTTGTTAGAAGTAAGTTTTGTGTAGTAGTCAGCTTCCTTATCAGAAATACTGTTTTTCAGCCTAGTAACTTCGTTTTTAAGCGAGGTAATTTGATCGATAACATCTGATTCAGCTTTAGCTTTTAAGTCGCCTAGAACATCATCAAAATGGACATACTCAATCTTTTCAACCATCTTCTCTTTCATTACACTTTGATAAGTGTAAACTTGGTCTGGATAACGATCGTACATATGGCTACGTTCGTAAGAACCAGCACCCATATTACTATTCCAAAGTCTTTGCTGAGCAGCAGTAGCTTCGTAATCTACAACTTTTACATCCTCAACGTAATGATTTCTAACAGCAACTGTTACTCTTACTTGCAACTGGTCAGCTTCTAATTGCTTAACCTTTTCTTCTAAACCCCTTACCTTAGCCTTTTCGTCACTAATACTTCCTCTTAAACCATCTAATTCATCAATAGTTAAAGTTACTGTTCCACTTACTTTCATATTTACATTTACATTTGGTGCGCCCGGTGAGATTTGAACTCACGACATTCCGTTTAAAAGACGGAAGCTCTAAACCGCTGAGCTACGAGCGCATATAGTACCCCCAACGAGATTCGAACTCGTGTTTGCAGCTTGAAAAGCTGTCGTCCTGACCAACTAGACGATAGGGATATTTATTGAGGGAAAGGTGGGACTCGAACCCACTGTCCTAGGTTTAACAAACCTCCGCTGTATACCACTTAAGCTTCTAACCCATTTATTTCTTCTTCGTGTATTTCTGCATGACGAGAACATTCTCTTTCTTCTATCATGGTACAAATATACAAATCAGTTTTCACTTTGGCAAATATTACCAATATTATTTTACAACTATAAGCCAACGTATTAATAGTTGTGCCGGCAGTTCATCTGCAAATTCCAAAGCTTCTTCTTGTGGAATTAGAAACATATGTTGGCCTAAGCTAGTTGCTGCTAAGTACGTCACCTTTAGAGGCTCTGTTGCTGTAACACCTGTTTTTACAGCAGTTGGTTTCTCTTTATAGAGAACCTTTTTAATTTCATTTTTCTCTTTCATGTTGTTATTTGTTTGTCAAGAGACTTGGACTCGAACCAAGATCACCCTCCCTCAAGCAGGGTCTCTACCAATTAAGCTATCTCTTGTGGCGCCGAGTGTTAACCGACAGGCAACGGCTATTTCAACGGAATGATTACCGTGGCTGGGATACTTCCAGTGCTCGTCTCAACGTACATAAGAAGCGGTACGAATATGCATCTGTGCTTCAGGGCCTCAGTTCTAGCATTATCTTTGTGACTTTCGTCTTTCTAATTCTTCTTGTAATTCACTTAAAATACCAGCATACTCTTGGTAAGTTTGGCAATAACTGTAATAACGAGGATCTTCTTCTATCATTTTATCAGTTAATCTATCGTAGCTGTCTACAAGTTCTTCTAAATTATCAATAGTTAAATTATCTGTATTTTCTACCATTAAAAATCCTCTTTAAAAGCCTTCCAATCACCATGTAAATCTTCAGTTTCCCAACAACCTTCTAAGCATTCTGCTCCAATAGGTGAGTTGTCTACATTCTCAATAAGAGCTTGTATAATTTTAAATTGTTTATCGTCTATTTCCATGCGGAGGATACAGGACTCGAACCTGTAAAGCTTTAACACCCGACTGGTTAGCAACCAGCTCCAATACCATTATGGGAATCCTCCAATTAACACCTCTTTTTCGCTATTTGAGTGAGGGTGTTAGTTCATCTCACGTTTCGTTATTTCAAACTATCGTAGTTCTTATTGATAACTTTAAAGCTTCCTTTTGCATGTTGTATTACTACACCTTCAAAATTCTTACCATCAAGTTTCTTTAAACCTACAGAATACTTATCAATCAGCTCTTGTGTAAGCTCTACTTCTTCTTCTAACAATGGTACAGTAGGTAGGCCAAGTTCTGCTGCTAAATTAACAACATAGTGAAGATCACCTTTTCTAGCATATCTACGTTCATTTATAAGATAAACAGAGAATAACGCTACATCTTTATTCATCGCTGAATGTGGATTGTGCTTACCAGCTTGAATGGCACCACCATAACTCTCACCTCTTATAGCTATATTAACGTTGTACTTTTCACAGTAGGTGGCTAATTTTGCTTGTAAATCGTAAGTTTTAGCGTGACGTGTATAGTTATTATCGTAATCTGGAATGAACTGCATAGTTCTACCACAGATACCAAACTCTCTATCTTTGTCATAAGCAGTCCACGACTGTCCGTCAATCTTTAAAAACACATCTACAAACTCTCCAATAGGAAGTTTATGTTTCATATTCTCCCATCTTTCTTCATCAGTTTTTGGTAAACCATGAGGAAGAATGGTAGATTGGCCACCTGCTTCTTGTGGGGCAGGTGCTTCGTACTTGGTAACATCTAATATAGAAGCTACTTCCATACCTATCATTTCTTCATCCAATCCTACAGATGAATCGTCTTTCTGCAAAAACTTATGTGCGACTAACTCGTAAGGTACAATTATACCTTCACTCCATTCACCTCTCAACTTAACCGCTTTAATACGGGTTGGTGAGTAGACTCTATATCCTTCTGTCCATGGCTCAATTGGCAAGACAGCGTCTGGTTGTATATAGATTATGATATCTCCTTCTTTATAAAGATCCTTTTGAGTTACACATTGATATCCCAATACCTTTACTAGTTCGATTGAGTCTGCATTTGCAATCGGCTCAATACTAATTATTTGTTCAACTGATACTAACTTCATTTTCTTTAGCTGACTTAATTCAACTTCTCTTTCTTTACGTTCTTTTTCTTCCTGGGTTACCCTAGTTAAAAATTCATTATCATTCTCATCTCGCTCTTTGTAATACTTAACAACATATCTACCCAACTCATCTTTTTCAATTTCCACCATATCATTTCTGTTATAAGCCTCCATCCAGATCTTATATGCAGTGAGTGGATTATTTGTTGTATGAGTGTATGTTTTAGTTAAGCCTTTGATTGTTTGTCTTTTATAGACTCCCATGGGAGCTACTATTTCCGCTTTATCTAACATTTATCATTATTACTAATGGCGGAAGGTGAGGGAGTCGAACCCCCACGGGCCTTTGTATACCCCGAACAGTTTTCAAAACTGTGGCCACCACCTATTGGCTTGACCTTCCAATTTAATTATTTTAGGCTAATTTCACCGTTGATAGATCATCTATAAATATAGGTGTTCTGTCTATCGTCACCTGTGTTTTGTTTAATAAAGTGTTCATTCCTATAAAGGAACAAACACCTATAAACTTTTGTTTTTTATTAAACGCTGTTTCAACGTAAACCACTATTCTTTTACCAAGAAAGTGATCATAAGAAGTTTTCATAATCTATAATTATTGGCATGTTCACCATTTCGTATCGTGAGTTTAAAACACTTGCATTTATAAATGTAGTTGGTGTTCCACTTCCATACATTCCCCAACCTTCATGTATATGCCCATAGACATTAATAATTGGTTGTACTATTTCAATTCTTTTAAGTAGGTCTGCACAACCAGCTCTATCTCCACCGTCAGTTCTATCACCATGACCTAAAGGCGGTCCATGAGTGATTAAAATGTCTGTATCCATCGGTATTTTAGACCATTCTCTGGCAATCGGATTACCTCTATCAACATTAAAAGCCCAATCATAAAATCTTGGTGAATACGGAGACCCATAGATCTTTATTCCTTCTATAGTTACAGAATTGTTTTCTAAATATGTTATACCAGGGTATTGAGCTAATAACTTATTCACAGGTATTTGGTGATGAGTTTCTTCAAAATAGAAATCATGATTACCAGCAATGAAAACTCGATGCTTATAAGGAAGAGCAGCAAACCAGTCAAGAAATTCAGTAGTTTCTCTAGGTCTTCCTCTGTTACTTATATCACCTGCATGTATAATCATATCAGCTTCTTTAAGCCACCCTTTATCTTGTAATTCTTCGTGTTTACCGTGTGTATCACTTATAAATATTATTTTCATTTTAATCCTTAATGTCTAATTCTTTTTGCTTTAGAATGCCCTATTAAAACAGCAACTAAATAAACGAAAAGAGATAATGTTACTACTACTGTTAACATCTAAGTATTGCTTTACTCGAATCTTCATCGTTAGCATAAAACTTAAAATCGTCAGTTAACTCTTTTAAAAATACACGTTTAGAATCACCTCCAAAATAAGGAAGATTTACAGTCTTAACAGCACCATCATGTATCTTTTGCATGTCATCTTGTACCGTTTTATCTTTAGAATAACTAGGATCAATATCATGAAAAAATACCAAGTTAAGGTGGTTTTTTATAATTTCTAATTGTTTTTCTGTCAACACTTTAGGATCTGCTATTTCAAAAAACCCTTGTAGCCAATAGGCAAATTCTTGAGCTTTCATTATTTACGTTTGCCTGCTACATATTTATCAATCTCTTCTGGCGTTATCACCAGTTTACTTCTATGTTCCATATAGTGTTCCTCTGAATGTTTAATACACTCTTCAAGTGTATCAAATACATCTGTAGGTCCACAATGACCTCTGCCAAATTCGTCACAGACGAACCAGCGAAACTTTCCATTTACCCTTATCCAGGCTATATTATTTGTATCCATGTTCATTAATTAATTGGAGCGCAATGAGAATATTGAAATCTCGACCTGAGGTTTGGAAAACCCCTGCTCTGCCCCTGAGCTAATCACGCTAATTTGAAGGTTTTATACGGACCTACAACCGTTTTGTTACCACCAAGTTCTGGTTAATTTGTGTTTTGTTTCTTTTGTAAAACGTTCTACAGTGTCGTAATCGTAATCTACAAATTCTTCATCCCAGTTATCCCATTCTCGTACTACCACACCTTCAGTTTGATACTCCTTAGCTATCATTTTAGTAGCGTGAGACCATTTGTTACGGTAGGTTTTAAGTTCAAATCTTCTACCCCATTTAGAGCGTCCGTTATGAAAACCATTCTTAGAGCACCAGTAGTTCTCCTCACGAATAATGTGATGTATTTCTTCACTACGTTTCCAATTTTCTGCTATAGGTATCCCGATATGCGTTGAATACGCTTTAGTGATTTTGATAGTAGTCTCATAGAAAGGAAAATATCCTTGTATCAACCAGTACTCTTTGTAAGGGGTACCAGAATAGGTAAGACGATTTTCAGGTGAATAGAAGCTCTTAAGATGATCAGCTAATCTATCGTACTGCCATTGAGATAGTCTTTTTCTAAATAACTCGTCTCTATGATCAGTTAGATATCTATCCTTTCTAGGATTATAAGTCATTAAATCAACTCTTAAACCAGCAGCTCTTGCTTTTTTAACAACACCCATATCTCTTACAAAAACTTTAGGTGCACAAGCATTTAATATTTCCTGTAATTTAAGAGCATCTCTTCTTCTTGCTCCACTTTCTGATAGGACTACTTGCAAATCCCATCCAATAAAACGAGGTTTGTCTACTGGAACCCATTCGTAATCACGATAACCAATATCGTCTAATTCGTTTGCTAGTCTACCTAGCTCTTTTAACTTCTTTTCTTGTTTATTTCTTTCCATGTTCTGCGGTGAATGATATTACATTCACAATCGCTTGAGGTTTCTCTTCATGATTTTAAGTTTTTAAATTGTTATTTTGTTTCAGCTTTCGCCATTGTTTTAATTAAATAATCTCTACATCTTTTAGATAGTAAAGATCTTTTTTGTAAGATTAGATCACGTTCCATATTCATACTGTGTCGATGATCAACTAGATGATTATAAACCTCATCCCACGTTCTACTTCCTACAGTGCTATACGGTGTACTTGACCACTCTTCTCCATCTGGAGATACGTACACCCCTTCCGCTTCTTGCATGTCAGAGCCATCTCTAGTGGTACCTGTGTAAATTGGCATAACTTTAGTTTATAGGGTTTGCGTTATTCCAAGCTTTTATTGCTCCATTAAATGACCAGTTACCGTATTCGAATTGTTTGCAGTCAAGACACTCTACTGCCCAGCATGGCAACATATCATCACTGTCTAAGATGAGTTTTTTCTTTGAACCACATTTACATGGGTTTAAGTGTTCTGAATGTATAAACATATTTATCTTATTAATTTTAGTGCGCCCTACAGGACTCGAACCTGTACATCGCCTCCTTATGAGAGAGGTGCCTTAACCATTTGGCTAAGGGCGCTTAAGTGATTCAAACCACTTGTTGAATTGTTCTAAAGTAGCTGGCCTGTAAGAGAGGTTGATTGGATTTTGCTCCGCTATTAGTTCTAACAAACCTTTAGCACCTTTCTTCTCGGAGCGATCTTCTATATACTCCAACCCGTATTGTGTTTTAATCATTGTCATAGTACCCCTGGAGAGATTCGAACTCTCATAACTCTTGATCCTAAGTCAAGCGACTTTACCGTTTGCCCACAGGGGTGTTTGTAGACTGAGCCTACGTAATTAATTTGTAAGTATGCATATCAAACTTTAATGAATGTAAAGGGCATGTTATAACTCCATCAACTGGAACTACATTTGTTAAATCAAAACCTCTATGAGGACACTTAAGCCGATGCATACAGTCATGCTTTAGTTTAGATTTCTTTATGTAGCTTAAAGGAGTTCTTGTGTTTTCAATAAGCTTATTCATTTTTAATATTAAATATTCTATACGATGGTTAACAAACCTATCAGGAACCACTCTAATATACATGTTGTTAAAAACATAAGTTTTAACTCTTGAAACATCCCACCTACTATCTAAGTGATAATGTGCTTCTTCTTGTCCATTTTCTTTGTCGTTGTGTAAATGATTAAATATTGGTACATATTCAAACTCTTCTGATTGAACTCCTTCGTAGTCTCTGTACTTCCACTCCCACTCTTGTGTGTGTGTTTTAAAGATAAAACACGGAACCAAATACGTTTCACCCACTATGGGTTGACATACATCTTCTATTTTTCTTATCATCTCATTTTTAAAAATCTAAATGTGAGGTTGCACCTCAAATCCACTTACTCTTGATGCATGACTTATCATTGTATGGCGTCGTAGGATTATCCATCCATACCGCATTACCCTCGTTAAAGGCACTCACATTTAGAAATCGGTTAATACTATTGATAGACTACCACCTCTATGGTTTGCTTATTTATCCTGGCTTTCCATCTTGCACCAGTTTAACCGATAGTAAACTTTGTACCGCTGGCCTAGCGTTATACATTGCTATATAGTATTAATTATTAGCAGCCGTGAACTATCAATTCTGCTATGGTTTTCAGCCATTGAACACTGCTAAAGACCCTCCGAGTGGATTCGAACCACTATCGTGGAGTTCGTAGCCCCAAATTCTTATCCGTTGAACTACGGAGGGTTGTATGCAATTACATATAATAATTAACTTAATTAGCTTTTTATATGTAATTACATATATTATTCAAACAGTTTACCGCTGTCTTTAATTATTCCTCTATTTAAAAGTAATAGTCTTGTTGTTTTCCAATTAACAAAATCACGATCGGAGATTTGTCTATCAAACGATAGAGGTATTCCTAATGCTGCATCGTCAATATAAAGTTGAGCATAACATTTTGGTGATTGAGTCCAACGAGATTGAGTAGGATTTCTTTGTGAGGCATATAACTCTATATCATTATCTTTAAACCATTGTTCTGCTTGCTGTTGAGTATCTCCACTTCTCATAGTATAAAGTATTAGTTGATGTTTGTTATAAATCAACTCCTTTAATACTGGTTGTGCACCAATGTCTTCTCCTATGTAAGGAAAAGCGTGGGTTGTGCAAGTCCCATCGAAATCAATTGCTATTACCATAGTGTGACATGCGGGAGTCGAACCCGCCTGGTCTCTTACGCGTTTCTCCAGATCCACAATCTGGCCCCGAACACCGATACGGGTTGATGTCACCGTCAACTGTAAGGGATTTGAACCCCTATTTGTATAGCTTTCTGTCCGAAGACTGTGTTATAACTATACGACCCCTTAAAGGCTGCGTCTACCGTTTTTCCGCCAACAGATGATATTTAAAATCTCAACTATAAGCTTGCTAAACTTAATCATGGCTGTCCTCTTTTGCATTATCAAGTTAGAGATTTGTAGGAGCTTCACCAGTACTCCCTGGTTTCACCCTTACGCCAATTAACGTTTTGAGCCGGTTGGATACAGTAGTTACTCTGTTTCGATCATGTTCCACACACTATTCGGCAACTACGCCGACTTGTTTCTTCACCTTATAGGTTCTAAATCATTAATATTCATTATATATCTATACACATATTTCCAGTGTGTAAAAGGATAAGTCCCAAACTGTATTTGTTCCCCTTCGAAATTAGGCCACAAAGTATCGTCAACAAGATAATCACCTTTTACAAGAGATTTATTTGGACAAATAAATAAGCGTTCAGCATAGTACATACCGAGGTGTTTCTCAACCCAGTAGCGTTTTTCTGTATAACAAAGAGGATTTTTAAATGATGGCCTTGTGAGGATATAGACTTCAAAGTGTTTTGAAAGATCGTCTAAGTAGTGTTTGCCATCCTGAATTGGGGGAATTTCCAAGAAGAAACCATATTGGCTCTGTGGATATTTTATTTCTGGATTTCTACCTTTCATCACTTTGTGATGATCAGTATAGTGACACAATGTGTCGTCTAAGTCTACGTGGATTACTTTCTTCATAAATCTATAATGTCACTCGAATTTATATTCTCTGTGCCATCGGGGCGGTTACAACTCGAATGCAGTTTATGCAAAGCTTCACCTATATGTTTGCCTAGTATTGTACTACCAATGGCTAAGAGTATTATCATTTTGTTTAATTTAAATTGTTTCTTTTTCTTGATGTTTAACAATAAGGTAGTTAAATACAGTACCCCAATCGGGAAACTTCTCTGTACCTATATGTATGTGTTCACCAGTGAATGCACCGGCACCATTTGCAGTTCTATCATCTACAAGATAACTACCTATGTTTAGGTCTTTTCTATGTGATAATATCAATCGTTTCTTAGCGAAGTCGCCAAAGCGTTTTTGTAACCATAAAGCTTTATCAGTAAAGGATTCAGGTACAGCACTCATTGGTGATGATAAGAAATACACATCGTATATTCTAGCTAGAATAGACACATAAAATATACTCTTAGGCATAACTTCTAAATCCAAGAAAATTCTTCTGTTAACTGCACATGCAGCGTCAACTGCATCTTCTCTTTCGTTTTTTGGAAGTTCATCCAAATTAGGTATTAGTTTTTTAATTGCTTTCTCAAAATCAGCAATCACTCCATCCATATCGATGTATAATATATCTCTCATTGTCATATTTGTTTGTGCCTTACATAGGATTCGAACCTATTAAGCCGAAGCAACGGATTTACAGTCCGTCCCAGATCTCCAACTCTGGTGGTAAGGCGTATATAAAACCTGCTCAAATGAGAGCAGGTTGTTGATTGTAATTTATGCTTCCTTTCTTTACAAGCATGTCGGCAGCATATGAAGCAGCGTAAGCTTCTGGCTTACTACGTGTTTCAAATCCTAAACCAGCACACCATCCTAAAGCGGAAAGTAATAGAGCATTAGACTTGTACTTTTTATCGACGTTGAAGTCGATGTCAATTGTTAGTATACTTGCTACACCGGAATCTCGAATCATTTCTGCTATTTGTATAGAATAATCAACCTCTTTGAATAGCTTTGTAAACATATCATTAATTCGATCGTGTCTTTCTCGTGCGTACAGCACGTGAGCACCTTTTCCTGGTTCATATAACATTACTATTAATGCATACCAAGTGTTTCTACCTTTGTTCTGTGAGTCAGTTCCAATAAAGATTTTGGTGTTAGGTTTTAACCTTACATAGTCTCCTACGTAGGTTACCAAGTCAATTTTGGAATTGTCAGATAAATTCTTCCATTCCATTTCATTTGCGTTCTAAAACATGTTATTATTATTTAATTTGTTAGTACCCTTATATGGAATCGAACCATATCCTTTGCGCTCAAAACGCAGCGTGCTAAACCGTTATACCATAAGGGAATGTGTTGCTACAAATATAGCAACATTATATATAACTACAAAATTAATTGTAATTATTTTACAAAGTAATAACTTTTAACAGTTTGGCGTTTTCTTGGTTTATAACCATATGTTGGAATCTCTCATAGAACCAGTAGTCTGTACTCTCATACTCATGAATTTTAAATCCATGTTCTTGCAGTTTAAATATATCTTGCTGAGGAAACCAGAAGTATAATCCTTCTAGTGATTCGGCAGAAGATAAATAACCTTTAAGAGCTGAATCAAAATCCATCTCCAACTTGTTATGCTCACAAAAGTTGAATTCATTATGGATTAATCCAGTGAATCTACCTTTAAAATTGTACCACAATCCTTGTTGTGTTTCGGTATTACATACCCTGTAGAACACTTTTGGTTCTTTAATTAATCTCATATTTATGTTTATTTACGTTACGAGTTTTATTATTTCAGATATAGCTGTATCAATTTCATCATAAGCTGCATCACGTTCTTCTAAGGTGCTATACAAGCCATAGTCGTAGTCATACTGTTTATTACGATATTTAATTACAACTAAAAGGGCCAGAGGAAGATCTACTCCCCCTGGCAACCCTATGTGGCCCTTATGGCCTTTCCAGCCCATTAGTCAAGATATTCTAAACGAATGTCACCACTCACTTCTACTAGTTTACCATTTGTATAAAAGTAATAGCCATCACTAGCTGAAGAGTTATTTACGATACCGTTGATCGTCCACTCACCAATAAGTTTACCACCAGAATACTGAGTAATTTTAACATTATGATTAACGTTATCAAATAAACTACGATCAACCTCTTGACAACCTCTTGCGCATGACGATAATACAACCGTCATTAATACTACTGCGAATAATTTAATTTTCTTCATTATTTTGCTTTTAAACCAATGTTAGTTTTAAACCTGTCAGAGAACTTTTGAGCTACAAACTTTCTCCTAAACTTACGAGGTGCTTTATCAAGCATTTCTTCATAAGCTCTTAACTTTTCTTCAAGAGTACCTCCAGGAAGCATCATACCTGCTTGTTGTTCAACTTCTTGAAGTTCTGCTAATTCTTCTGCACTTAAAACTGTTTCCTTAAAGGTATTTGTATCAACAGCAGCATAACCTGCTGTCACCGAACCTAATATACACTGCTCAGGTTCACCACCTAAAGCGATTTCAGAAGTCAATACTTCTAATTCTTTTGTTTGTTCCATTTTCTTTTTATTAACAACCGTGGCTTTCATGATCATTTAATGGGCATGCTGGTGGTATTTCCACGTGTATGCCTATTTTTTGAGACCAAAGCATAGGTTCATCTAATTGTGGATTATTACACCAAGCATTATACCTGTTATCATCGTCTCCTCTAGGAGTACCCTCAAAATGAGGACACTCTCCACAGGAATCAATAACTATTACTTTACTCATACCTTACACATTTAAATACTGGTAAAAATGGTTTACCATCTGGAGTTAGATACTGAAACTTAACAGTACCTTTTAATCCAATCAGATCATTTATAGTATCAATATATTCTTGCTTAGTTTCAGCATCACCCATAGGTTTTGCTTTAAATTCAACGCCTTCAGCAGTTTTCATAGTAAAACACATATCTTCTGGTCTTAAGCCATTAGAAATACCTGTTATCTTGAATTCTGCATCTTGAAACATTTTAAGCTTAATTAATTCTTTACTTCTTTTACCAAATTCATATTCACCAATAGCAGTTCTAAGCATAGCACCTTCATATCCTTCTTCCACCCATAGATCATGAAGCTTCATAATCTCTGGTATACTAATGCAACAATGATGCTGCAATACTTTTATTTTAGGATTAGATAGTTTTAACTGATTTAGAATTTTACACCTATCTCCAGCTGCTACCCCGTCCTTAGCAATATCAAATATCCAAAACTCAATCTTACTGTGTCTATCTTTAACGTATTCTTTCTTGTTACAAGTTCCATTGATGTCTTTTAAAGGCATACCATGAATATAGAACTCACCATCGATTTCACAATCGTTATTCTTCATGAACTGAATAAGTTCTGCATCGTAATTAAACGATCTTGCACAAGCTTCATATGAATTACCCATACGAGATAAAAAGTCAATTTTGTCTTGGTCTATTTCATCCTTAACTAATTGACCTTTGGTTCTAACACCATCCAATTTTTTACTTACCCAAAACGCTCTAGCCAATAGGAGTTCAAACTTATTGGTTCCCTTCTCGAGGTCCTTATAACGCATTGGATTTGGATCAAAAGCTAACATTGGTTTCTTATTTCCACTAGCATCAGTTTTATCCATATCCAATAACTCACCGATTTCATCAGCGCTCATTGGATCCAACTTCACTTTGCTTTTAGCTTGTATGTCATCAAAACTTACATAACCTTTATCTTTTTGACCTTTTATAATAGAACTAGCTTGTAATTGTGCTTGCTCTAAGGTAGTCCTACCTGCTTTTCCTTTATTTATCGTCAATTCGGGCTGGTCTGTCAGCTTTCCTGTAAGTAATCCTGTTTGACGATTTAAAGTGTACGTCTCCGTTCCACTTAAGCTCGTCATGGTTACTGTTAAGATCAACACCCTTACCTTCTTTTTCGAATCCCTGCTGTACAGGTAGTACTTTTTCACCTACTTGTTTAATTAATTCTTCAACCACACTCATCTCTTCAGATATATGAATTACTGTACCAGTTTTAAACACAACATGTCTAACGGTATTGTTTTCGTAAACATAAGCTACATTATCAATATTAACTATTACATTTCCAGATTGACCAAGTGTACTTAGCTTTATAAATGGATTTACCATATATCAGTTTGCTCTACAAAGTCAACAGGAATATCATTAATAGAATCCCCGTTATCATTAATTAACTTTACATCACTGTAAGAGTTAGTACAGATGATTTTATCAAAATAATCATATAATTGTAAGAATCCTGCACTAAATATCCCGTGTGTTACATATAAATATATAACAGGTTGAGTATCAGAGTTTTTGTAATTCGCCTTAATAGCTTTAGCTATCTCCGTAAATGTACGACCTCCATCACAAATATCGTCAAATATGATAAACGTATCACCGTTAACTAAATCAATATTCTCTTCAAGAATAGGGACATTGGTGCCAGTGATTTTACCATCTACATCACGGTGTTTACTGCAAACAATGATGTCTTTTTTGTAGTGCAAAAGCTTAGCTATATTCTCTACTTTCTTAATAGCTCCAGCGTCTGGAGATACTATATAATAGTTTCCGTCCATAAGAAGAACGTCTTCTATAAATTTAGAGTATAAAAACACGCTTTCTGTAGGTACACAAACAACATTATCTATAACATTTTCTACAACAGTAGAGTGAGCGTCATAAATAGTAACTTTTTCAAACTTTAAAGAATTAATAATAGGTGCTACGACATCTTTAAGATAACGAGTACCTCCTATTTGAAATTTACGATCACCACGAGCACCTAACAAGTAGGGTACAAATAATGAAATTCGCTTCACACCTAAATGACGAAGAGCTGCTGTAGCACATATAATGAGCTCTAAATCCTTAAAATTATTGAACCTACTCTTTATAAGTACTGGTGTTTCTGAGTCAGTGTAGTTATTAATAACAATGTCTTGTTGGCCATCAGGCATTTTAGACACTACATACCTAATTGTATTCCTATCAGGATAGGCTAGATTGATCGTGCTCATCTTGTTTAATTTTACTTTCTTTTTTAATTTGCTTTATTTGATTTGTAACAATATCTACCAGATACGTTAAAGTATAAGCATACACCTCTTCCGAGCTATCGTCCATGCATGTTCCTATTGTAGTCATTATTGCACTTGTACAATGAAAACACTCATGGGCGATTGTTCCTGCGGATGAATTAGGCTTTAAGAAAATGTACGATTTCATCTCTTCCTCAATACTAGTGTGTAATCCAAGACATCCTCTTGCATCAAATTTTTCACCTATCTCTACATTACGATTCGATCTACTTTTCTTTATACTGTCTGTAATTATAATATCAACTTGATAATCATACATAGGAAAGTATAGTTTGTTTACATTTTCTTTTACCTTACTCATTTTAATTTAATAGTTGTAGTTCTTTTTGCACTCTTTTACGAATAACAGTAAGAGTGTCATCAAGTATTAGCTCCCCGTTAAGAAAGACAACACTCAATTCACCTGCCGCTTCTTCTTCATAACTCACTTGATCTTTTAATACATAAGTGATAGTTTCTGGTTTAAGAGTAATTTGGTTAAGAGTTACATGTTTTAACACTTGTAACAACCCTTTAGCACTCTTTTTAGTACCATCATCTGTAATTGGATCTTTAAATATCTCAATATCCAAACGTTGACCATCACTTCCAAGTACAACACCGGCAGTAGCTTTCATTGCCCATCCATCAGTGTCACGAGTGACATACTGATATGTAAATGAACCAATACCAGCAACCCAGTTAGTAGAAGCAAATTGTTTTTGCATCAACCGCTCACACATACGTGTTGCACGATCAATGTTGATACTATCTCCGTAGATACAGCCAACATGAGAGTCAAGTTCTTTATAACCCGCATAGTTAGTGGTTCCACCAAATACATCCCATAGCAATTCAACTACACCTTTATTAACAGGAGTGATAGGGGCAATACCCATTCTTTCATTCATAGAATGTAGATAATCTCCACAGATAATATCAACTGGATCACCAGAGTCAGGACGAATAACTACTTTACCATCTCTGGCTAGTATTTCCTTCTTTAAAGCTGGTAAGTATTCAGTAAGTACTGTCCATAAGTTAAATGTATCAGATACAATAGAAATGATACCACTAGGATACACTTCTGTAATTAAGCGTTTGAATACAGAGAATTCTGCTTCACCCACTTTTGACCAATCACCACCTAGTTTATCATATACATATAAACCAGTACCGAAGCACATTACAGAGTGTTCTGTAGCTGCCACTGAACAACCTACTAATTCTCTATCAGAATCAGCGTTGTAATACTCCTCAAGGAAATCGATAGCTGGAATAGTATCAGTACCAACAAATGACAATAAGTGAGCTGCCCCACTCATTTTAGCCGCTTCAAGACCAAACATACCTCTAAAAGAGAAATCATGGCCTTGAAAAGGGACGAATTCTAGACTGCCACCACTCTCTTTGGCAAACTTATTAAGTAGTTTGCGATATTCGAATGCAGTGGTTGCAGATGTACAAGGTCCCCAAATTGTTGCAGAGAAGATAGTCTCTAAATAGCCTACTAGCCAAACAAACTCATCCAGTGTATTTACCATAGTAACTGGAGGTACGCCAATATTAACACGAGTTCCTTCCGGAAGTGCTTTTATTTTCAATGGCATATACCCTAAGTCATGTAGAGCTTCAATATGTTCAAATGTCACACCGTGTCCTTCTCCCAAGTAGTTGTTTATTCTACGAACGTATTGTTTTACTGCTACATCTTTCGGTAAAAGAAAGAATGTGTTGTTGAAATCTTCAATAAGATATTTCTTAATGAAGTACTGTAAGCCGAAGAATACAATCTTGCTAACACCTTCTCTACGTGTTTTACGTGGAGTAAAGTTATTAAATTGTCTTAATGCACCTTTAGGCATTTGTCTTCTATGATCTGCTTTATAACCGTCTGTTAAATTAATTGCGTTATTCATATCTGTTTGTTTTAAAATGTAATTGTGTATGTTTCTGATTTACTGCCATCTCTGTCAGTCATTGTTTCTGCTGTACTCACGTGAAACCCTTTAACTGTTAATGTTACTAGAGTTTCTCTAGCCAGATTACAAATACTAAAAAAGTTTTTATCAACTTTTATAGCTTCTATTATCAATCGTGCGATAGATTCTTCTTCCCTATCTAATCGTACTTTGCGCGTGGCTTTCAACATCGTCGCAGCTTCTCTTGCTTCCATCATTAGAATAAATATTCAAAGGTTAATACTAGTGTTGCTATATGTACTAATTGGTCTGCTCCTACTCCTACAAAGAAGTTATGCATATTACCTCTTTTCCAAAGCCAAGCATTAATTCTACTTGTAAAGTAATCTGTAATCCAATGAAAGAAAGCTGTATAACAGCAAACTCTAAAGAATTTAAAAGCAAAGTAACTCACTCCTGCCCAACCAGATACTACAAACATAAGTGCCATTATAGATACGAAAAATACCGCTCCATAAATAAGGCAATGTGCTGTTAAATGTTTTAAACTGCTACTTTTTTTAATAGCTTGATTGTGCGTTTGACACATAAAGTCGGCAACGAAATGAATCGCTGCCAACATAATTACAAAAAATGATAAACTCATCTAGTTATTGTTTTATGACCCTTGGGTCGATTTGATTTTCGTTTGCCAACGTTTTACGAAGTTGGATGAAGCCTTTAAAGTTTCCTGACCATCCATGTGCTTCTACTGGGTAAAACACTTCATTATTCTTGGACCAGGTGTCCACTATTCCAACACCAGATACCCTAAGCGCACGTTCACTTTTACTCATAGCTCTAGCACAATGCTCAAAGGGACTCATATGACCACTACTTAACAATGTATCAAATAAACGAATATCATTACCGTAATCATCTTTACCTTCAAAGTTTAAATAACTAACTCTAGCACAACGTGCGGTAGCCACTTTAACTCTAATAAATTGTATGTCTTCTGTAGACGCACAATCTAAAGTGTTGTTCTCGATTTCGGCTAAAATTCTATCCTCGTCAAATATATCACTAAAAGGAATATGCCATTCACCTGCTTGTAATTGCTTCGGTATGCCTTCATTATACGCTACTAACATCTTTTCTGCTAGGTCCGCAATGTGAATTTCTGCTGCTGGGTGTGCACGTAAAGCAAAGAAGTTCTCCCATTCAGTACCGGTACAGATAACTGTATGATATAAGAAGGGTTCTAATAAGCGATTACATAATTGTTTAGTTACATTAAAAGCACTTAAACCTTGTGCGTTAGCTGCTGCGCATTGTGCGTTAGCTGCCCATTTCATCTGTGCTTCTTTAAGTTCTTCACCTTCAAAATACTCGTTTCCTTGCATACCTGAATGATCCTTTTGAAATCTTATAGGGATGAAAGGTTCTTCGGTTACTCTTTTCAACATAGTTTTAAAAGGAATAGCTCTACTTGATGCAGAATTCTTACTTATAGCTCTATGTGTGTTGAACTCTGCTAGTACAATTCTAGGAAATACTAACACGTAGGTTGTAATCCTATTACCAAATTCATCTTTACTGTCAGCTATAATAGTAGCTGAAATTCTATTTACCATTATGCTATTTGCTTACCTTCAACGTTACGAGCTAATCTATCTCTAGTTCTCTTCTCTAACCACATAAGGGATTCTTCTAGTTTTGTTATAACTAAAGAGTTTTCTCTACATGGGAATTTGCCGTTAAGATATTGCATGCGATTGATAAGAATTGCTAGCAACTCTTCATTTGTAGTACCATTAGTTACAGTTTGTAGTTCCGTAGAACCCTCAGAAACAGGTACTTTATGTATAAATTCGATTAGTTGGCCTTGACCGCCTTCAAAATTACTTGCCACGTAAGTGTGACCTTCTACTAATACTTTCACGTTAATTGCCAATTAATAGGGGTTATCCCCAATTCATTTAAAGTTTCGTTAGCTTTAGCGAAATGCCTACATCCAAAAAACCCTCTATTTGCAGAGAAAGGAGATGGATGTGCTGATGTTAATACGCTATGCCTTCTATGATCTATTAATTTACTTTTACTTTTAGCATAAGCTCCCCATAACATAAAAACAACGTCTTTACGCTCTTTATTTATAGCTCTTATTATATTATCTGTAAAAGTGGGCCATCCAAATCCTTCATGAGAATTTGGAGTGGCTTGTCTAACTGTAAGTGTTGAATTTAGGAGTAAAACTCCTTGTTCTGCCCATTCGGTTAGATTACCATGATCTGGTGTTTTAAAGTTTAATGTTTTATCTTCTAAAAGCTCCGTATAAATATTTAAGAGAGAAGGAGGTAATCTTACCCCCTTCTGTACTGAAAAACTTAATCCATGTGCTTGTCCAGCACCATGGTAAGGATCTTGTCCAAGAATTACTACTTTAACACTATCGAAAGTTGTGAGTTTAAAAGCGTTAAATACGTCTTTATTCTCTGGATACACATTATATGTTAATCTTTCAGTTTTAACATTTTTATTTAGTTGTTTAAAATAATCCTTTTCACTTTCCTTTGCTATTATTTCTTTCCAAGTCAATTTGTGTTTTTATTGTGATGATCAATCGCTTCATAATATTTATAAAACTCGTCATCGAATTTGTCCCGTATCTGCTCGTATTTGACAGGAGTGAAATTCCAAGAATCCACTCCGATATCACAGGCTTTAAACCCTCTTCTCTCAGGAAGACTCCCATGGGAATGTCCATAAAGGTTCCAACTTCCGTGATGGGAGCTATCCCATACTTGAAATGAGTAGTGAGACAGTATGATTCGTTGTCTGCTTTCTCTATCATTATCGTATATGTTGAGATGTTTATAATATTGATAGCTTGTAAACTCGTCTTTCAACTTATCTGCTACACTATCATGATTACCTTTTATAAAGTGAATCTTACCATTTAGCTGGCGGAGTATTTCTTTTGTAGGCTCTACTTTTCCAAGTGAAAAATCTCCAAGATGCCACACCTCGTCTCCTCGCTTAACGACATTATTCCAATTCCGAATGATTGTTTCATGCATCTCATCAAGAGTAGAGAAACCTCTCTCTTCAAGGAGTTTAGCATGAAATAGGTGTGTATCGCTTGTAAAGTATACATCATTTGCTCTCATATTTAAAAATAAATTGCTTGTGCACGTCCAGTACTAATCCAAAGGTTTATACGTCTAACTTGTTTATAGTGGTACCCTTTAATGTATTCACCTTGTAATATATCTCTAACATCTTTTCTATGTTCAGTTAG
>Ga0326734_1000119_pt1 | contig 24008 bp, 25 predicted proteins | sample 15_GP2_1315_FD_207944 | JGI IMG/M metagenome (GOLD analysis project Ga0326734, IMG submission 207944) | Glacier ice microbial communities from Ngari, Tibet, China - 15_GP2_131.5 | ecosystem: Environmental > Aquatic > Freshwater > Ice > Glacier | place: China: Ngari, Tibet | collected 2018-07-18 | reverse complement strand
GTGGGGTGTCAGTAGCAGCCATCAGAACGTGAATCCCAGTGAGAAGTGCAGGCGCACCTGCTTGGCCGCCTGACCATAGGCGACGTCGACGTTGATCGGGCCGACCGGGCTGCGCCAGCGCGCGCCGACGCCGTAGCCCAGTTTCGGACGCAGGTCGCGCAGCGCGTCGGCGGCATTGCCGGCGTCGACGAACACGGCGACGCCGTACGGCGGCCTGAACCAGTATTGGTACTCGGCGCTGCCGGTGAGCAGGTAGCGCCCGGGGACGATGGCGCCGCTTTCAAGCACCCCCAGTTCCTGGTAGGCGTAACCGCGCACCGACTGGTCGCCGCCGGCGCGAAACAGGAACGTGCTGGGCACGCCGAGCTTGCGCCTGGAGGCGACGGCGCCGGCCTCGGCGCGCAGGATCAGCGTGCCGGCGGGCCCGATCGGGCGGAAGTTGACGAAGCGGGCGGTGGCGCGCAGGAAGCGTTCGTCGGTCAGCACCGGCAGCACGGCGCCGCCGAACTGGCCGCTGATGACGTAGCCGCTGGTGGGCGAGAGCAGGTTGTCGAGCGCGCGCCTGGTGATGCTGTAGGTCAGCGGCACGCTCTTGCTGCTGGTGACCGGCAGGGCGTCGACCTGGCGATTTTCGCGCAGGACCTCGAGCGTCAAACTGCGTTCGAGCAGCGGCGAGCCCCACGAGCGGCGCGCCGCCGCTGTCGTCACGCTGGTGCGCTCGCCGCGCAGGTCGTTGCGTTCGAAAGCGGCGCCGAAGCTGTCGTTGTAGCCTTTCGGCGTGGTCGGGAAATAGAAGTCGGCGCGCGCGGTCTGGCGCAACGTTTCGAAAATCAGGTTGCTCTTCATGCGCAGCCCGCGCACGTTCAAATCGTCGTACGTCAGCTGGGCGCGGTTGCCGGTGTTGGTCGAGTAACCGAGGCCGACGGCGACGTTCTTCTGCTTGTTTTCGGTCACCCGCACCAGCACCGGGGTGGTGACGGGGCCGGCGGCCGTGGCCGCGGCAGCGGGAGAGTTGGGCGCATCCACCTTCTGCTCGTCGGTCATGGCCTCGATCGATTCGTCGAGCAGCGCGCTCATGTCGGCGCTGACCTCGACCCCGCTGAAGTAGCCGGTGTCCTGCAATCGCGCCTGGAACGCCTGCAGCGTCACCTCGTTGTAGTCGTCGCCCGGCCTGATCTGGTTCAAATTGGTGATGATGCTCGCCGGGTAGCGCGTCAAGCCTTCGATGCGCAAGCCGCCCAGGTGCACCTCCGGGCCGCTGTCGACGACCACGCGCAACAGGGCGCGGTGCACGTCCGGGTCGACCGTGGCGTTCGAGTCGAGCAGCCGGGCGCGCGGATAACGTGCCTGCATCACCTGGCGCAGCAGGCTGCGCTTGGCCTGTTCCCAGTCAGCCTGGCGAAAGCGCTGGCCGACGCCAAGGCTCCAGCGGCGGCGCAGCGCGTCGGTGTCGAACTTGACGCTGGTGGGGGCGAACGGCTCGAACCCTTGCAGCACCAGATCGATGTCGCCCACCAGCACCGGCTGGCCCGGGTTGACCATCACCCGCGCCTCCGGTTCGGCGCGGTCAAGGCTCAGTGCCGCGCTGACGCTGGGCGAATAATAGCCTTCGGTGGCGACCAGGGTGCGCACCTGGTCCGGCGTGTTCTTGACGAGCCGCTGCAACTGGTCGCGGTCCAGCCGCGGGTTGCCGCGCCAGCGCACCAGGTCGAGATTTTCTTGCAGCAGTTCGTCGAGCGGGGGCGGCGCGTCGATGCGCACCGTGTAACTGATGCCCTGCGCCGAGGCCGCCGGGCCGGCCAGCATGGCAAACACGGTCAAGCCGATTTGTGCCAAAATTCGTGGCGCCGGCAGCGGCAGCGGCGCCAGCAAGCGCAGCCGCCGTGGAGCGTGCGCAATTCTGTGGTCTGGTCTTGCGAGAAACATGTTGCTCCATTCTGGTAAAGGCTGAGCACATAGTACCGGATCGGCCAAATTGTTGGCGAACGCCTTACCTGCGGAACAACCTCCCATGCTGCATACCGATACTGCCCTGGTCCTGTTTAGCGGCGGCCAGGATTCCACCACCTGCCTGGCCTGGGCGCTTGGGCACTACGCGCGCGTCGAGACGCTCGGGTTCGACTACGGCCAGCGCCACGCGATCGAGCTGACGGTGCGCCCGGCGGTGCTGGCCGGCGTGCGCGCGCTGTCGCCCGAATGGGACGCACGGCTTGGCGCAGACCATCTCGTCGACCTGTCGGTGATCGGCCGCATCTCCGACAGTGCGCTCACCAGCGAGGTTGAAATCGCCATGCAGGAAAACGGCTTGCCGAATACCTTCGTGCCAGGCCGCAACCTGCTGTTCATGACGGTTGCCGCCACGCTGGCCTACCGGCGCGGCCTCAACGTGCTGGTCGGCGGCATGTGCGAAACCGATTTTTCCGGCTATCCAGATTGCCGCGACGACACGATGAAAGCGCTGCAGGTGGCGCTCAACCTGGGCATGGCGACGCAGCTGAAAGTGGAAACACCGCTGATGTGGCTCGACAAGAAACAGACCTGGGCGCTGGCAAAAGACCTCGGTGGCAGCGCGCTGGTCGAGCTGATCCGCGAACAGACCCACACCTGCTATCTTGGCGAGCGCGGCGCGCTGCATGCGTGGGGCTACGGCTGCGGCAGTTGCCCGGCATGTGCACTGCGCGCGCGCGGCTACACGCAGTTTGCCGCCAGTGAAGCAGGCGCAGTGTCGGTAAACTTTACAGTATGAAACAAGTGTAAAAACACTACATTGTCTAACGGATTGAATCGTCAAGGATTTTTCCGATATTGACGGCGCAATATCACCATGGCCTGGTTTTTGCTCTGCATAGTTCATTTTCCTAAATGAAAGAACGCACCATGACTGCCGCCAACACCATCAGCAAGTTCATTTTCAGCGTCCTGGCCCTGTGCGCCAGTGTCGGTGCCGCCAATGCGACGACCGTTGCCGACACGCTCAATGCGGCCTGGTATAAAACCATCAGCCTGAACGTCGCCAACGAATCGAACGTCGACATGCAATACCTTTCCGGTTATGAGGATCCATTTTCATGTTGTTCAACGACGCCGGCAACCACCTGATTTCGGGCGACGACACCGACGACGGCCTGTTTTCCCACCTCACCCAAATTCTCGCTGCCGGCAATTACCCGCTGTTGATAACCCATTCTTTCGGCGGACTGAACGCTTTGGATGGTTCCGCCGCCAGTTTTTCAGGCACCGACGGTTTCAATGCCGGCTCATATAAAATTGGCGGATCGGCAACGCTGTCGAGCGTTAAAACTTCCCTCAACGGCGAGCCGAACCCCTACCTGGACAGCATGCAATTCTCTGTCGAATTGACCAACGCAACGCTCAACCCGGCCAGCGTGCCCGAGCCGCAATCGGTGGCATTGTTCGGCCTGGCCCTGACCGCACTGGCGCTGGCGCGCCGCCGCCAACCCGGCCGCAAGTAGGCAAGCTGGCCGCCGGCGCCGTCCGGGCAGCATGGTATGATTGCAGCCAGGCCCCGGACGATTCAAGCACGGGGTGCCATCAACGTACAGCGCCTGCCACGCGTACCAACCACCACCTCATGCGCCTTGCCCTCTTGACCGATCTGCACGCCAACCGCGAAGCGTTGAGCGCCTGCCTTGCGCACGCCCAACAGCAGCAGGCCGACCAGTATGCATTTACTGGCGACCTGGTCGGCTATGGCGCCGATCCGGCCTGGGTCATCGATACGGTGATGGCGTACGTGCTTGCCGGCGCCGCGGCGGTGCAGGGCAACCATGATCACGCGGTCACGCACAACACCGGCGACACCGGCCCGCACATGCACGCCGAAGCGCGCGACGTGATCGACTGGACGCGCGGCCAGCTCGATGCCGGCCAGCTGGCCTTTTTGTCCGGGCTGCCGCTGACGCAAGAACGCGGCAACATGCTGTTCGTGCACGCCAGCGCCGTCGACCCGGTCAAGTGGGCATACGTGACCGGCATTGCCGAGGCCGAACGCAGCCGGCGCGCCACACGCAGCCGGATGGTGTTTTGCGGCCACGTGCACACGCCGGCGCTGTACCGCCGCGCCGGCGACGGCCGCATGGGCAGCCATGCGCCGGCGCCGGGCAGCCATATCGCCATCAAGCCGCACACAGTACCTGGTGATTCCGGGCGCGGTGGGCCAGCCGCGCGACGGCAATTGCGCCGCGTGCTACGCCATGTACGACGACGTCGCGCGCGCTGACGTATTTCCGGGTGCCTTACGACCATGGCGCGGCGGCCCGCCGGGTGATCGCTTCGGGCCTGCCGATCGTGTTTGCAATGCGGCTGATCGAGGGCATCTGACGCCGTTTCAAAGCCGAGTTCCGGCGCGCTGCAAAGGTTTGCCTTGAAATACGGGTTTGACTGCCTATACTTAATCTCTGTCTTGTTGAAGGGGATGTCATGCATGTTGTCTTTCACGCACCGCACTGCCGGTGGCCAGCCTACCTAGGCTGGGATGGACCGAAAGGGCCGCCATCGGCGCCACCGGCGATACCGCCGATTATCATCAATCCATTCAGCTACCATTCGCCGTCGCCGGCGATCGACCCGCACGTGCCGCCGCCGGGTCCACCCCTGATGCCGCCGCCGCAACCGCGCCAGCGCCTGTGAACACTGCCCGCCTTGTGCGGGTTTTTTGTGGCGGCAAAATCGGCACCTGCACGCAGGCTGCGTCAATTGGGTAAAATCGGGGTTCGCCGCGGCTGACGCGCCGGCGCTCACCTTCAGTTACCGAAAGTTGAAATCGATGATAGATGCAGCAGCAGGGCACGAGCCGGATGAAGAAAACTTGCCGGATGCCGACGCCCCGGTCAACGAACCGCGGCTGTGGAAGGGCAACGGCTGGACCGCGCGGGTGATCAAGAACGACGATGACGAAGGCTGGGCGGTTGCCATGATCAAGGACGGCGAGCCGGAACCGGCGCTGGTCGGGCCGTGGACGATGGGCCGCGACAAGAAAAACCCGAAGCCGCTCGACACCAACGCCTTTCACACGCTCGTCAAGACTGCCAGGGAAGTGCTGCGCCGCCACGAGCAGCAGCTGCACGCCCAGCTGCACAAGAACACGTACGTGTACGCCAATGGCGCGCAAGTGAAGGTCACGCTCGACATCGTGCCCGACGACGAGCATCCGTACGCGTGGCTGAGCGCGTTCGACGATGCGGGCGAGCGCGTGGCCCAGGTGCGGGTGGCGGCCAGTTTCAAGCTGTCGCCGTCGAGCGCCGCCGAATGGATCGACAACGACTTCCGTGCGCCGCGCTGAACAGCGACACCTTGGTGTGACGTCGCTTTTTGTTTGATGCACTGTGCCGGATGGCCGCGGCGATCCGGCCTCGACTTGCAGCAGCAGGTGCCGGGCGCGATCGTGATTCAGAGCTGCTCGCCCGAGCACACCTTCAGCGACGAGGACCAGGCGCTGTTCGCCGACCGCCGGATGCTGCTTCATGATTTCCCACTCTTCGGCCGTCAGCTTGCCCGGTTTGAGCAGCACCGCATCGGGCGTGGCAATCTTGCCGATATCGTGCACCGGCGCGGCGTGCATCAGCACCGTCGTTTCGTTGTCCGGCATGCCCGAGGCCTGCGCCAGCAGATGGCACACCTGCGCCATGCGCCGCACGTGGTTGCCGGCTTCGTTGGAGCGCGGCTCGACGACGTCGCCCGGCCGTAAAATCAGTTCGGCCTGGGTGTCGGTGATTTCCTGGTTCAGCAGGATATTGTCGAAGGTAATTGCCACGCCCGAGCAGAACACGGCCAGCAGTTGGGCGTCGATGTCGGAAATCCCGTCAACTCCCTTGAGCGCCAGCAGCGACGTCTTGCCGCTGTCGTGCGGGAAGAAGCGACGCAGGTGTTGCCGTGCAGGCGCGAGATGCGGTTGTGGCGCGCCTCGTCGAGCTGGGCGAGCAGTTCCGGGCCGATCCCGTCGGTGTCGATGTCGTCGATCTGGGCGAGGATTTCGTACTGCGTTTCGCCCGTGATGACGCTGGCGCCGGACAGGCGCAGCAGCATGCTTTGCTCGAGGTGCAGCAGCGCGACGACTTGCTGCAGCAAGCCGCTGGCGAAGTCTTTCAAATTGCGTTGCTGGAAAATATGCGCCGACGCGGCGATGACGCGCTCGAGGCCCGGGCCAGCATCCGCTTGGTGACGTCATGGATAGCGCGTGCGATGACGGACGTTCGACTCGAACCGGTCGGTCAAAGCAGTCACCGCAGCCGGCAAGCGGCGCAGGAAGCGGCGTAAAAAAAAAGGGGCGCAACAGGGTCCCCGCTTTTTCGAGGACGATGCCGGCAGTTTCGGCAGTAGGGCGCGGTGCCTTACGGCGCCTTCTTTGCCGTCGGCTGCATGCCGGGGCTGCGGTCCGTGATGGTGTAGTCAGGCGGCGCCGCAAACAGCGACGCGGCCGGCTCGTCGCGCTTGATGGCGGTGAGGCGGTAGACGTTGTCGCCGGCGCGCGGGTCGCTGTGTTTCGACATCAGCGTCACCTGCAATTCGGCCGAATACCAGATCTCGTCGGACACCGTGATGGCGTTGCGGTTGCCGACTTCGCCGGCCGGAATGTCGTAGCTGCGCAGTTTGCCGTCAGCCTTGATGCCCTTGATGTCGTGCGTGCCGAGCTCCCTGGTGGCGGCCTTGGCCGCCCATTTCCTGTCGGCCATCGCGGCGGCGAGCGGACCGAGGCGCAGGTTCGGCGCTTCGATCCGCCCGCCGTCGCCTGCATGGCGAATGATGATTTCGTTGCGGTCCATGGGCGCCAGCTTGCCCTCCTTGCGCTCTTCCGGGGGCAGGTTGGCGGCAAGGTTGGCCCCAGCCCCGATTGTGATCCTGGTGCCGGTTTTTGTGCGCGTATCGAGCATCAGCACAAGCCCCGCCACCGGATCGCTGATCGCCACGGCCATCACGTCGCCTTCGGCGTTATGCACCTCATGGCGCGTGCGGCCGGCGCTGTCGCGGTAGCTGAACGAGCGGGTCTTGTTGACGATCTGGTTGCCATCGGCCAGGTTCTGCTGGCGCTCGGACACCACTTCGGCGCTGTACGGCGCGCCCTTGACCGGCCTGGCATGGCGCCGGAGTGCCCCGGCGCCGGGGTGCATGCCTTCGACGCCCCGCATGCTCGGCATGCGCTCGGTGGCGATGCGCCGGTGATGGCCGGGATCGCCTTCGGCGTCGGCGGCGAACACCGGAGCCACGATGGTGCACAGTAAGGCTGCAAGCAATATTGTTGTGCTGTTCATGTCAGTCCTCGTCATGTGATCTGGTGGGTGAGTGGAAAATGATTACAGCGCCAGGCGCAGCGCCAGCGGGAAGCCGTCGGCGCCGACCAGCATTTCGGCCAGCACCAGGTCGTCGACGTTTTCCGGGCTGACCGGCACGCCCAGCGCGGCCAGCGCAGTGCGCGGCACAATCGCTTCGACCAGGCGCGGCGCCGGATCCTGCTCAATGCGCTCGAACGACGCCAGCGCAATGAAGGCGTCGCCGGCGTCGTCTGTCGTCAAGCCGTCGGCCGGCTGCGCCTCGGCGTTGCGCTGGGCCACCCGCGCGCCGGCGTCACCGGTGTGCGAACGCGGTGCCTCGCGCAGCAGCGTGAACCCCAGCGTCAATGCCAGCAGCAGCGTGGCGGTGGCGCCGCCGGCAACGCCCCAGCGGGCGCCGCCGGATAATCGTTGCAACCAGCGGCGCGGCGCTTGTTTCCTGGCGAAGGCGGCCAGCAATTGCTGCTTCACGGCGGGTGGCGTGTTGCAGCGCGCCATCTCGGTGCGCAACGCGGCGAAAGGCCAGGCCAGGGTGTCGGTATCGGTGCCGGTGTCGGTGCGGTGCATGGAAGGGCTTTCAAATCATGGCGGGGCGATGCGCGCCCAGGCGTTTGACCAGCGCGGCGCGGCCGCGCGACAGGCGCGAGCGGACGGTGCCGATGTCGATCTGGCAGATGGCGGCGATGTCGAGGTAGGACAGGTCGTGCATTTCGTACAGGATGACGACGTCGCGGTAATGCGGCGGCAGCAGGGCAAGGGCGCGCCGCACGGCTCCGGCCTGTTCATTGCCGAGCATGCAAGCGAGCGGCCCGGCCGCTTCGTCGGCGCGCTCGCCATCGTCGCCGGCGTCGCCATCGCCGGCGTCGGGCAGGACGGCGTCGCGCTGGTGCGGCTGCTCGTGCTTCATGACCAGGTTGCGCGCCACCCCGAACAGGAAGTTTTGCAACAGGCCGCGCATCGGATCGAACTTGACGCTGCCAGTCAGCAGGCCCATGAACACTTCCTGCACCACATCGGCGGCGGTTGCGGCCGATCCGCAGCGCAGCACGGCGAAGCGGAACAGCGGGCCCTGGTGGCGCAGGTACAGGGCCTCGAAGGCGGCAGCGGCGCCGGCGCGCATCTGGCGCAGCAGTTCAGTGTCGGAAATGGCGGTCGCAGTTGTCATTGGCATGTGTTTGATGGTATTCCCATCGACAGGCCAAAAAGTTCCATTTTTCAATGCATTGCGGTCAGCCGGGGAGGGTCGGGAAAGCCGGCTTGTCATCCGGCCATGCGCGCATTTTACTCTGCAGTTACGCTGCCGTTGGCGCTGGATTATCCGGCCGGCGCGCCAGCCCGCACAAGCTTGTAGACGATGCCGCCGGCGCCAATCAGGTACAGCTCGCCATCGGCGTCACGCCCGAACGAGACAATGCCACCGAGCTTGCCGATGTCCCAGTCTATCTGCTCGCGTACGCCGGCACCGGCACCGGCACCGGCACCGGCCACGACAGCGCTTTTCAGGAAACCGCGGCAGAAATCGGAATAGAAATAGTGCCCCGCCAGTTCGGGGATCGCCGTGCCGCGGTAAAAGTAGCCGCCGGTGATCGAGCAGCCGGCCGCGTGGTCGTACTCGAAGGCTGGCGCGGTCAGCGTGGCGTCGGCGCAACTGGCGGCGTTGTAGCACAGCGTTCCTTCGCGGATGTTCCAGCCATAGTTCAAGCCGCCCCGCGTCGCCTGGCTGAGGTTGACTTCCTCGCGGCTGGCCTGGCCGACGTCGGCGATGGCGAGGTTGCCGCCATTGCCGCTATCGAACGCGAAGCGCCAGGGATTGCGCAGCCCGGAAGTCCATATTTCGGCGCGCCGCCCGGCTTGGCCGGCAAACGGGTTGCCGGGCGGGATGGCGTACGGCGCGCCGGCGGTGGCAGCGCCGACGTCGAGCCGCAGCAGCTTGCCGAGCAGGCTGGCCAGGTTCTGGGCATTGCCGGCCGGGTCGCCCGCACCACCGCCGTCGCCGGTGCCGAGATAAAGGTAGCCGTCGGGCCCGAACGCGACCAGCCCGCCGTAGTGGTTACTGAAACCGGGGTGGGCGATGCGGATGATGCCGAGCGCTGCGACCGGGTCGGCCAGGTTCGGATTGGGCGACACGCGGCGCCGTTCAACGACGATATCGCCGGCGCGGTCGGTGTAGTAGATGAAAAACTGGCCGTTGGCGGCGAATTGCGGATCAAACGCCATCGACAGCAATCCGCCTTCGCCGGCCACCGATACGCGCGCGCTGACGTCGAGAAAGGGCAGCGCCAGCAGCGCGCCGTTTTGCACGATGCGGATGCGGCCGGCGCGCTCGACGACGAACTGGCGCGGGTCGCCAATCGGCGCGGTGAGGAAGACCGGGCTGTCGAGCCCGCTTACAAGCTGGCGCGCCGGCAGCAGCAAGGGCGGCGTGGGCGCGGGCATCGGCGTGTCGGCATTGCCCGGCGCGCCGCCGCCGCAGCCGGCCAGCGACCCCGCCAGTCCAACCATCAAAAGCGCTGCTGAACGCGTGTGATTGACCTGCATGGTCGCTTCTCCTTCGTCGCCAGGCAGATTTCTATCCCAGGCCACGGGGCGCGCGCGGTCTGTGCGTGAACGCACGGCGCTGTGGCGCTACGCGTTGCCATGGACGCACAAAGACTACCTGGCTGGAGTGTCCGAACCGGCAGTTCACGGCGCGTGCCACCGGTGCCTGCCGGCGCCACGAACAGAGCACACTGCCTGCGGTGTTCGGTGTTCGGTGTTATTTGGCGCGATAGAGTGCACAAAGTTTATTGCCATCGGGATCACGCACATACGCCAGATGCATCGCACCCATGCTGCCGTCGCGCAGGCCCGGTGCGTCTTCGCTGGTCGTGCCGCCGTGGGCGACTGCCGTGTCGTGGAATTGTTGCACTTGCTCGGGCGAGTTGCATTTGAAGCCGATGGTGCCGCCGTTTGCAAAGGTTGCTTCTTCCCCGTTGATGGGCTCGCTTATGCAGAAGGTGTTGCCGGCGTGTCGGTAGAAGAGACGGGTATGGCCGGAAAGTGCCTTGTTGCGAATCGGCTCGCCTGCGCCGAGCGTTCCAAGCACCGCGTCGTAAAAACGTTTCGACCGTTCGATATCGTTGGAGCCGAGCATGACGTGATTGAACATTCCGAATTTCCTTTGCGTGATGGGGTTGTGCAGCCATGGGGTATTTTCGGTATCAATATAGCATCGACCGGAAATAAATCGCAAGGCCGTCCTCCTGGCCGATTGCAAATCTTCCCCGATCCTCAGTACACAAAGCGTGTTGCTAGCCTGGTAAGGCGGTGATGCTGCCGGCCGTCACGTTGGTCGTGCCGAAAACGGCGCGTTTTTATGCCGTCACATCCAGCCGCTTGTTGCTGACCTGTACCGACGCCGACTGGATCTTGCCATCAACGACTTCGTAAATGGCGACCATGTCGACCCGGCCGGCGCCTTCCGGGAAGGTGCGGGTGACTTCTTCGTGGTCGATGACGATGTTGCCCATTACCACGCGCTGCAGCAGGCGGGCGTGCAGGTTCGGTTCGGCGAAACGCTGCGCCATCCGCTCGCGCATGTCGGCCGCGCCGACAGCCAGCAGGGTGGCGGGATGGGCGAACTGGCGGGCGTCCGGCGCATAGGTGGCCAGCAGGGCGTCGAGGTCGCGGGCATTGTAGGCGTCGAGCTGGCGCTGGACGATGGTGGCGGGGTCGGTTGCAGGGGCAGTGGCGGTCATGACGTCGGCGTGGCAGGTTGGCGCGCGGCTGCGCCCGACGATTGTACTGTGCCGTACTGTGCCGCCCCGAAAAAACAGGACTAATTTTTCAGCATGGTCTCGAACTGCGGCGCCGGCATGGCCTGGCCGAACAGGACGCCCTGGCCGAAGTTGCAGCCCGCGCGCCCGCGCAGATCGGCCTGCTGGCGTGTTTTGACGCCTTCGGCAATCACCAGCAGGCCGAGCTTGTGGGCCATCACGATGATCGCTTCGCACAGCGCGACGCTGGCGGCGTCGGACTCGAGGTTGTAGACGAACGACTTGTTGATTTTGAGGAAGTCGATGGCGAACCGGCGCGGGTAGGACAGCGACGAATAACCGGTAATAATCGCTTGGTAGCGACGGCGATTGCGCGGTCGCCGGCGCGCAGCGCCGAGCCGACGTAATCGGACAAGCCTTTGATCAAAAACGTGTCGTCTTCGTGAAACTGTACTGTGTGCGCACCCATGAGATTTGTGCGTCACCGGCTAAAAAGCCTGGACACCTGACTTGGACACCTTTTCGGGCGCTTCGGTTTCGCTTATTTTTGTTGCAGCCACTGGTACACGATGGGGGCAAAACGCGCCCTGGCGACAACGCCGCGCGCGTCGAGCACGATCACGTATTCACCGTATTGACGGTTTTGACCGTCTTTTCCGTTGTCGCCGCCTGGCCCGGGCGTCAGGTAGCGCCACACCTCGACGCCGTTGTCGAAGCGGATCGCGGTGGCGGGGCCGAGCCGGGCCAGCAGGGCCGCTCTGGTGGTAACGCCCGGCTGCACCGCCTGCGCAATGGTTGCCTCAGGCACGACGGCGCCGGGCGGCGCGGCCAGTGTGGCGGCGCAGCCTGCCAGGGCCAGCGTGCACGCGAGCGTGGCGGCGCGCGTCATGGCGTCATCCTCGCCTGGTCGTCGACGAAGTCGAATTCGAGCAGCGTGTCGTCGGGCCAGCCGCGGTCCCAGATGGGCGCGTAATAACTGCGATCGAGCAGCACCTGGCAGTCGCAATAGGGCAGCGTTTCGGCGCTCTGGTCGCCGGCCGCGTACAGCATCTTGAACGGCAGCGCTTCCACTCGTGTGCCGGCGCGCAAGGTGACGCCGTAGATCGGGCGCTCGGCAAAGAACAAATAGTTGCCCTCGGGGCTGGAGCAGACCTGGTCGGTGTCGGTCAGCAGGTTCGACAGCCAGCCGAAGATCGGCGCGCTGTTCGAAATCAGGCCGGCGTCCATGCCGGCCTTGCACTCGAGCCGCAGGTCGCCAAGCCGGCGCACGCCGTCGGCCAGGCCGGGCGTGCGCACCGAGACGCGCCACGTCATGCTGTCGGTTTTGCGGTTGGCCAGCACGGCGGCGTCTTCCAGCAAGGCTTGCTCGTTGCGCGGCAGCACAAAACTGTTGTCGTCGGCCACCGGCACCGGCACGCTGACGTTGTCGCCGGCAATGCGCAGCAGGATGCCGCGCATCTGCGCTTGTGGCGATCGCGGCAGCAGGTAAAACCGCAAGGTGGCGGCGGGCGCCAGTGCATGTTCGCGCTCGAAGCGTTTCATGCCCTTGATCATTTTTCGGTAGGATTTGTTGACCGGGTCGCGGGTGCTGGAGACAGTGACGCTCTGGATCGGCCCCTGCGCCTGCACCGGTGCGGCTGCGCCGAGCCAGGCGGCAAGCAGCAGGGCGCGGGGACAGCGTAATCGACTCAAAATCATGATCAAACAAGCCATTGATGGCAGCATGCAGCGCGCAACATCGGGCAGCCCGGTTACCAGTTGCGCAGCCGGCCCGTATCCATATGGACGAACTGCGAGTCGGGATAGTAGCCGACCCCGCCGCCGCCGGCGTGCAGCGCCGCCTTGTGCAGCGCCGCCAGGTCGCGCCCGGGCATGCGCACGTCGATCGCCTTGCCGTCGAGGTGCAGGCTGTGCCTGGCGACGCCGCTGGTTTTTTCGGCCAGCAGCCGGTTCGACGCCGGCGAGCGGTAGCCCGAAATGATGTGAACGACGCCGTCGCCGCCAACGGCGTTGCTGACCTGGTCAAGCAGAAACAGCAGCTTCGGATCGATTTGCGCCACCTGGTTGTTGCGATGGTCGCGCAGCAGCTTGTTGATGTCGTTCATCGCGTCGGGCACGAATTTGCCTTCCGCCCAGAACACGGTGCGCAGCGATTCGCCGGTGTGCGTGTTGTACATGCGCAAAGTGCGTTCGTGCGGCGTGGCCGGTGACGACGCCGTTGCAGGCGCCGTGCGCGCGAAAGCCGGGGTGCTCAGCACCGCAGCGAGCATGGCTGAGCTTTTGAGAAATGAGCGGCGCTGATTCATCGCATGTCCTCCCGCAGGTTCACAGAACGCCATCATACAGGCAAGCCGGATCGGCTGCTGAAAGTATCTTATTTGCAACTTTGTTGCAGAACACGGTCTGTTCGACAGAAAAAAATCAACCGCATTAGAATTGGCCTTCCCCAATGCCAACGCGAAAAACCATGATTCCCTTGTCCGTACTTGACCTCGCTCCGATTGCCGAAGGCAGCGATGCCACGCAGTCGTTTCGCAACAGCCTCGACTTGGCGCAGCACGCCGAACGCTGGCATTACCAGCGCTTCTGGCTGGCCGAGCACCACGGCATGCCGGGCATCGCCAGCGCCGCCACCGCGGTGCTGATCGGCCATGTCGCCGGCGGCACCAGCCGCATCCGGGTCGGCGCCGGCGGCATCATGCTGCCGAATCATTCTCCGCTGGTCATTGCCGAGCAGTTCGGCACGCTGGCGTCGCTGTATCCGGGCCGCATCGACCTGGGTCTGGGCCGCGCCCCCGGTTCCGACCAGCTTACCGCGCGCGCGCTGCGCCGCAACCTCGGTTCCGACGCCGACGCATTTCCGCAAGACGTCGTCGAGTTGCAGGATTATTTTTCGGCTGCGCCGCGCCAGCAGGTGCGGGCGGTGCCGGGCCGGGGGCTGAACGTGCCGCTGTGGATACTCGGCTCGAGCCTGTTCGGCGCCCAGCTGGCGGCCGCGCTTGGTTTGCCGTACGCGTTTGCCTCGCATTTTGCGCCGCAGCAGATGATGCAGGCGGTGGCGCTGTACCGCGCCACGTTCAAGCCATCGGCCCAGCAGGACAAACCGTACGTGATGCTCGGCTTTAACGTGTTCGCCGCCGACACCGACGCCGAGGCCGCGCTGCTGGCAACGTCGATGCAGCAAGCCTTCGTCAGCCTGCGCAGCGGTCGTCCCGGCAAACTCCAGCCGCCCAAGGCAGGCTATTTCGAGAGCCTGGGCGCGCAGGACCACGCCATGCTCGAACAGACGCTGTCGTGCTCGGCCATCGGTTCGCCCGACACGGTGCGGCGCAGCCTGGCAGCGTTCGTCGCGCGCACCGGCGCCGACGAGCTGATGGTGACGTCGCAGATCTTCGATCATGCGGCGCGGCTGCGCTCGTATGAAATCATGGCGGGCGTGCGCGACGCCAGCGCCTGAAGCGCCTGCTTGCGGTACAGGTCATGTGGATTATTTTTCACATTACCTTGGCGAAAAATCAACTAAAAGCAATAAAATGGCGTGCGATATCGCTTACCACCGCCTGCCTGTTGCTGGCTCTTTTTCGTCACACCAATCGGTCTTGTCCTGCCGATACCATGGAGGTACAGCATGACCACGCTTATCCGCAGCAGCATCCTGGCAGCATCGTTTGCCCTCATCGCGGCCGGCGGCCTGGCCCAGGCGGCCCCCGCCGTCCAGCCGGCCGGCAAGATCGACATCGACATCGCCATTCCCGATGTCCCGTACACGAAATTCGTTCTCAAGAACGGATTGACCCTGCTGGTGCATGAAGACCACAAGGCGCCGGTGGTGGCGGTCAACACCTGGTACCACGTCGGCTCGAAAAACGAACAGGTTGGCAAGACCGGCTTTGCCCACCTGTTTGAACACCTGATGTTCAGCGGCAGCGAGAACTTCGACAAAGGCTACATCAACGCGATGGAGCGCATCGGCGCCACCAACCTGAACGGCACCACCAACCAGGACCGCACCAATTATTTCGAAAACGTGCCGACCTCGATGCTGGACTACGCGCTGTTTGCCGAGAGCGACCGCATGGGCCACCTGCTGGGCGTGATCGACCAGAAAAAACTCGACCTGCAGCGCGGCGTGGTGCAAAACGAAAAGCGCCAGCGCGAGAACCAGCCGTACGGTGTCGCCTACCAGCTGCTGACGGAAAACACCTGGCCGGCCGGCCACCCGTATTCGTGGACCGTGATCGGCTCGATGGCCGACCTGGATGCGGCGTCGATGACGGACGTGCAGGACTGGTTCAAGCGTCACTACGGGCCGAACAACACGACCCTGGTGCTGGCCGGCGACATCACGCCGGAAGCGGCGCGGCAGAAAGTGGAAAAATATTTCGGCGACATTCCGGCCGGCCCGCCGCTGGCCAAGCACGCGGCGTGGATCGCCAAGCGCAGCGGCACCCAGCGCGGCAGCGTGCAAGACCGGGTGCCGCAGGCGCGCCTGTACCGCGTCTGGAACGTGCCGGGCGCGCACACCGCCAGCGAGCCCCTGCTCGACCTGGCCGCCTATGTGCTGGGCGGCGGCAAGACGTCGCGCTTCTACAAGCGGCTGGTCTACAAGGAGCAGCTGGCCACCAGCGCTTCGGCCAGCAACGACGCGTCCGAAATCGCCGGCCAGTTCGGCCTGACGCTGACCGCGCGCCCCGGCGTCGATGTGCGTCGGCTCGAAGCGGCGGCGGACGACGAAGTGCGTTCGCTGACAAAGTTGGGCCCGAGCGCGGCCGAGCTGGCGCTTGCCAGGACGGCGATTCTGGCCCGCTATACCCGGATTGTCGAGCGGGTCGGCGGCTTCGGCGGCAAGAGCGACCTGCTGGCGTCGTGCGCCACTTTTACCGGCAAGCCGGACTGCTACAAGGATTACCTGCTGGCGATCAAGTCGGCCACGCCGGCGCAAGTGAAGCGGGCGATGCAAGAGTGGCTCAGCGACGGCGACTACGTGCTCGAAGTGCAGCCGTTCCCGACCGATCTGGCCACCACCGCCAAGCTCGATCGCAGCAAGGCGCCGGCGCTGGGCGCACCGGAAACATTGAATTTGCCGCCGATGCAAAGAACCACCCTGTCGAACGGGCTGAAAGTGGTGCTGGCCGAACGCCATGCGGCGCCGGTGGTCAATTTCTCGCTGATGGTCGACAGCGGCTACGCTGCCGATTCGCTTGCGTTGCCGGGTGTCGCCAGCCTGTCGCTGCGCATGCTGGAAGAAGGCACGCCGACGCGCAGCTCGCTCAACATCGGCGAACAATTCGAATCGCTGGGCGCCAATTTTTCGGCCAACAGCAATCTCGACGGCGGCTTCGTCCAGCTCAACACCCTCAAGGCCACCATGCCGCGCGCGCTCGACGTGTATGCCGACATCGTACTGCACCCGGCCTTTCCGCAGAACGAACTGGAGCGCCTGAAAAAAGACCAGCTGGCGGCGATCCAGCGCGAAAAGACCAATCCGAGCGCGATGGCGCTGCGGGTCATCCCGAGCCTGTTGTACGGCAAGGGCCATGCCTATTCGCTGCCGATGAGCGGGACCGGCACCGAAGCGTCGGTGGCGCGCATTGCGCGCGGCGACCTGGTCAACTACCACCGGACCTGGTTCAAGCCCAACAACGCCACCTTGCTGGTGGTGGGCGACACCACGCTGGCCGAGGTGACGCCGCTGCTGGAGAAGGCGTTCGGCCTCTGGAAGGCGGGCGAGGTGCCGAACAAAAACGTCGTCGAGGTGGCGCAGCCGGCCAGCACCGTGGTCTACCTGATCGACCGCCCGGGTTCGCAGCAAAGCGTGATCTACGGCGCGCAACTGGCGCCGCCGCGCAATTCGCCCGATGCGGTGCAGCTCGGGGTGGTCAACAGCATTTTCGGCGGCAGCTTCAGTTCGCGCATCAACATGAACCTGCGCGAAGACAAGCACTGGTCGTATGGCGTCGGCTCGCAGTTGCCGTCGGCGGTCGGCCAGCGCCTTTTCATGAGCAGTTCGCCTGTGCAGACCGACAAGACGCGCGAATCGCTGCAGGAGCTGGTGATGGAATACGCCAACGTCGCCGGCGCCAAGCCGATCACCGCCGCCGAGCTGCAGGATGCGCAGACCAACGCCACGCTGGGCCTGCCCGGTTCGTTCGAGACGGCCGGCCAGCTGAGCCAGGCGTATTCGACCATCCTGCAGTACAAGCTGCCTGAAAACTACTTCAACACCTACACCGGCACGGTGATGGCGATGACGCCGGCGCAAGCGAATGCACTAGCCGCGCGCGCCATCCTGCCGGGCAAGCTGGTGTGGGTGGTGGTGGGCGACATGCGCCGGATCGAAACCGGCATCCGCGACATGAAGCTGGGCGAAGTGCGCAGCATCGACGTCGACGGCAACCCGGTGCCGTAAGTGTTGCTATGAAGCGCTTCGGTTACTTGCGATGCGCGAGAAACCAGTCGAACAGGCCGGCTTCGCCGTACGCATACAGCCAGGCGTCGACGTGGCCGGCCTCGGGCAGCACCGTGTACTTGACGTCGCCGCCGGCGGCCTTCAAAGCGGCCACCATGCTGGCCGATTCGCGCTCCGGCACCGACTTGTCCTTGGCGCCGTGGAACACCCAGGCCGGCACCGTTTTCAACTGGCCGATGCGCAGCGCGTTGCCGCCGCCGCAGATCGGCGCGATGGCGGCAAAATAGCCCGGATAGTTGATCGCCAGGTCCCAGGCGCCGTAGCCGCCCATGCTGATGCCGGTCAGGTAGACCCGGCTGCGGTCGACGTTGTACGTGGCCAGCACCTCGTCGAGCATCGCTCTGAGCAGATTGGCGTGCCACCATTCGCCGTCCGGCACCTGCGGCGACACCACCATGAACGGGAAGGCCGGATCCTTGTCGGCAAGCGCCGGCGGCCCCCATGCCTTCACCTTGTTCAGGTCGCTGCCGCGCTCGCCGGAGCCGTGCAGGAAGACGATCAGCGGCACCGGTTCGCCTTTCGCCGAGTACGTTTTTGGCAGGAAGGCCAGGTAATTGAGTGTGGAATGGATGGTCATCGTGCGCGCTTTCTGCGGCAGTTGCGCTTGGGCGGGAAAAATTGCCGCCAAGGCCGTGGCGGCAATCAGCAGGTGCTTGCGGGAAAAGTTGATCATGTCAGGGTCAGGGTCATGGTCGCGGCGAGTCGGGTCAGGGCGCTGTATGGTTTTATGAAAACGCCAGAAGGTCAGGCGTCTCCAGTGAGCTTGTTTTGGTGAAGCAGCCTGCGTAGTGACATCCTGCCGATTGGTCCGCACGCTTTGATGCGTCTCGATTGCTTTTTCGCCATGGCTGCTAACCTGATGCCACCCGCCCACACCACGATGATCGAGGAGAATAGCACGGCCTATGTTGACGGTTTTGTTTGCCCGGTACCCAAGGACAAGATCGACGCCTATCGCGACATGGCGCGCGCATGCGGTGCGGTCTGGCGCGAATGCGGCGCGCTGAGCTTTCGCGAATGCATTGCCGACGACGTCAAGCCGGGCCAGTGGACGTCGTTTCCCCAGGCCGTCAAGCCGGAGGAAAACGAGGTGGTGGTGTTCTCGTGGATCGAATCCAGCTCGCGCGCCAAGCGCGACGCCATCAACGACAAGGTCATGAAGGATTCGCGCCTGGCCGAATTCATGCAGGCCGGGGCGCTGCCGTTCGACGGCAAGCGCATGATCTACGGCGGCTTCGACAGTTTGGTCGAACCGATTCGCGGCGGCGACTTCGCAGCACAGGCGTAGTCTGCTGCCTTGTCGCAGGAAGCCATCGGCAATGCCGCAGTGGTGCTGTCGGCCGGGCGCGAGGCAATGCTGGCCGAAGGCGCGCGCGGCTTGTCGGCCTGCCCGGTCGGCGCGTTCTACGACGACGAGGCGGCCGCGCTGATCGGCGTCGACCGTCAGCGCCAGTGGGTGCTGCACTTCGCCGCGCTCGGCGTGCCGGCCGAATCGGGGGGCGGATAACACGGCGCCAGCTTGGTGCGGTTGCCACAGGCGCCACGGCGGATCGGCGATAATGCTGGGTTTTACCACGCTGCTGCCCTCCACATGCATTTTGACCTGAACGACGTCCTGCGCAATTTCGATGGCGGCACCTATGCGCGCGGGCAGGGCTATGCGCGCAGCGGCAAGGTGCGCACGCTCGTGCTGTCCGATCACGCCGCCCGGATCGACAGCAAAGTGAGCGGCAGCGGCGGCCACCTGTACCAGCAATCGATCGACGTGCGCACCGACCGCAAGGGCGTGCGTTTCGAGGGCGAATGTAGTTGCCCGGTGGGATACAACTGCAAGCACGTCGCCGCCGTCTTGCTGCGCTGCCTGGAACAGGCGCCCGCGGCCAGCGCCGCGGGTGGCGCAGGTGGCGCGGAATCGGCCTTGCCGCAGGCCATGTCGGCATGGCTGGCGCAGCTGCACGAGATGCAGCAGGTGCAGCAGATGCAAGCGCTGCGGAAGATGGCCGAAACGGTCGCCGCAAATGAGCGCGCCGGTACGAAAGGCAAGGACGCGCAGCAACTGCTCCATGTGCTGGTGCCCAACAGGAATACCGGGGTCGTCCAGCTTTGCCTGTGCAAGGCGCGCGTGCACGCCGGCGGCGGCGTCGTCTCGGCGACGGTAAGCAGCGGCACCTACAACCTGCTCAACGCTCCGCCGCCGTTCGTCGGGCCAGGCGACTTGTACGCCTTGCGGCTGTTCGAGGCGATGTCCGGCAACCGCGGCTTCAGCGTCGCGATCACGGAACCGGCCGATGCAATCGGCGGCCTTTTTCTGCGCACCGTCGTCGACGCCGGCAGTCTCGGCTGGGCCGAAGCCAGGGCCGACCTGAAGACGGGGCTGGTCTACCGGCTGGCGCCCGGACCGGTGCGCGAAGGCATGCTTGCCTGGCGCCCGCACGCCGACGGCGCCGACAGCGCGCGCCTGGCCTGGCAGTTTGTTGATGGCGGGGCGATCGATTTCGTGCTGCCGACCGCGCCGCCGATGTATGCGCAGGATGGCCTGCTGGGCGAACTGATGTTGCCCGAGGCCCTGCGCGCGCTGCCCATCCGGCAATGGACGACGCTGGTGGCAAAAGCGCCGCCGCTGGCGTTGCGCGACACGCCGGCGTTGGCGCGCCGGCTGGCGGCGCCAGGGCTGGGCCAGCTCGTGCCGGCCCCGCAACCGTTGCGCCAGGTGACGCGCACCGACATCGCGCCACGCCCGCGGCTGGTGCTGGGGAGCCGGGCCGGTGCCGGCGGCACGCCGCGCTGGAACGACTTCGCCGTGCTCGGGTTCGACTACGACGGCGAGCGCGTCGCGCCCGGCGACGCCAGGCCGTTGGTGCGCCACGGCGCGGGCGGCATCGAAACAATCGAACGCGACGCGGCGCTGGAAGCGGCGGCGGGCGATGCGCTTGCCGCACTCGGCTTTCGCCCGCCCGTGGCCGACTCGGGCGCGGCGCCGGGAACGCTGGAACTGGCGCATGACGAGCGGTGGATCGGCTTTGCCAGGCACGCATTGCCGTTGCTGCAAGCGCGCGGCTGGCTGATCGAGCAAGAACCCAGCTTTCGCTTCGAGCTGGCAGAAGTGGACGACTGGTACGCCGAGGTGGAGGAGGGTGGCGCGGGCGGCGCCGGTGAGGCAGGCGAGGAGGGCGGCAGTGCCTGGTTCGACCTGGAGCTGGGGATTGTCGTCAACGGTAGCCGGGTAGCCCTGCTGCCGCTGCTGCTGCAACTGATCCGCGGCGCGCCGCAAGACTTCAATGCGGCAGCGCTCGATGCGCATGGCGACACCGACCAGTTGCTGGCACAGTTGCCCAATGGCGCGCGGGTGGCGCTGCCATGGGGCCGCATCAAGCCGATTTTGGCCACCTTGGGCGAACTGTACTTCAAGGAGCACATCGGCGCCAGCCTGCGCCTGCCGGTGCTCGACGCCGCCCGCCTGGCCGAGCTGGAGGCGAGCGCACAACTGCGCTGGATGGGCGGCGTGCGCTTGCGCGACATCGGCAAGCAACTGCTGGGCTTTGACGGCATCCGCGCGGTGGCGGCCCCGGCCGGTTTGCAGGCAAGCCTGCGCCCGTACCAGAGCGAAGGGCTGGCATGGATGCAATTCCTGCGCGAATTCAGGCTGGCCGGCATCCTTGCTGACGACATGGGACTGGGCAAGACCGTCCAGACGCTGGCCCATATCCTGGTGGAAAAGGAAGCTGGCCGCCTGACGGCGCCGGCGCTGGTGGTGGCGCCGACCAGCCTGATGGGCAATTGGCAGGCCGAAGCGGCACGCTTCGCCCCAGGCCTGCGCGTGCTGCTGCTGCACGGCAAGGAACGGCTGCAGCGGTTTGGCGAGATCGGCCAGCATGACCTGGTGCTGACGACGTATGCCTTGTTGCCGCGCGATGAAGCGGAATTGCGCGCCCACCGCTTCCACCTGCTCATTCTGGACGAATCGCAATACATCAAGAACAGCCGCTCGAAGACGGCGCAAAGCGCCGCGCTGCTGGCGGCCGAACACCGCTTGTGCCTGACCGGCACGCCGCTGCAAAACCATCTTGGCGAACTGTGGGCGCAATTCGATTTTCTGCTGCCCGGCCTGCTCGGCGACCAGAAATCGTTCAACGCCCACTTCCGCAAACCGATCGAGCAGCACGGCGACGTCGCGCGCAACGCCTTCCTGGTGCGGCGCATCAAGCCGTTCCTGTTGCGCCGCACCAAGGATGCGGTGGCCAAGGAATTGCCGGCCAAGACAGAGATGGTGCGCGAGGTCGAGCTGACCGGCTTGCAGCGCGACCTGTACGAAACGGTGCGTCTGGCGATGGACAAGAAGGTGCGCGACGCGATCGCCAGCAAAGGCGTCGCGCGCAGCCAGATCGTCATCCTCGACGCCTTGCTCAAGCTGCGCCAGGTGTGCTGCGACCCGCGCCTGGTCAAGGGCTACCCGGCGCGCGGCGCCCAATCGGCCAAGCTCGGCGAATTGATGGACATGCTTGCCGAACTGCTCGACGAGGGCAGGAAAGTATTGGTGTTCTCGCAATTTACCAGCATGCTGGCGCTGATCGAAGCCGAACTGCAACAGCGCGCCATTGGCTACGCACTGCTGACGGGCGACACGGTCGACCGCGCCGGCCAGGTCGCCGCCTTTCAGCAAGGGCAGGTGCCGATTTTCCTGATCAGCCTGAAGGCGGGTGGGGTCGGCCTGAACCTGACGGCGGCCGACACCGTGATCCATTACGATCCGTGGTGGAATCCGCAAGCCGAGAACCAGGCCACCGACCGCGCCTGGCGCATCGGCCAGGACAAGCCGGTGTTCGTCTACAAGCTGATCGCCAAAGGCACGCTGGAACAGAAGATCCAGCAGTTGCAGCGCAAGAAGGCCAATCTGGCCGACGCCGTGCTGGCCGGCGCAGCTTTTGATGACTTGGCGCTGACGCCGGCCGACCTGCACGCCATCCTCGCGCCGTTGTAGGGCGTTGGCGCGCATCGTCCGGCCCCGTGTTTGAGCCCCTCAAAACTGCCCGGCGGGCACCGGGTGGCTGAACATGTAGCCCTGATACGCGCGGCAGCCGATGCGGGCCAGGAAGTCACGCTGGCTGGCCTGGATTTTTTCTGCCACCATTTCGGCCTGGCGGGCGATGTGTTCCGGTGCGACGCTCAAATTTTCCAGCACGATGACGAACTCGCCGCCGCCGTGGCGCGCCACCGTGTTGCTCGCGCGCGGTACGCTGGCCCGCAGCCGCAGCGCAACCTGCTGCTGCAGCACGTCGCCCTGGTCGTGGCCGAGCGTGTCGTTCAGGCTCTTGAAGTTGTCGAGGTCGATGAACAGCAAGGCGCCTGTGTGCCGGTTGCGCCGGCATGACGCCACCGCATGGTGCCGGCGGTCGAGCAGCAGGCGGCGGTTCGGCAGTCCGGTCAGCGGATCGAAGAACGCCAGGTCCTTGATTTCCTGCTCGGCCTGCTTGCGCTGGGTGATGTCGGTCTGGATATACAGCACCGACTGCGGCCGTCCCGTGTCGCGCACCAGCGTCAGGTGCGACTCCACCGTCAGGCTGCTGCCATCCTTGCGCCGTTTGACGATCTCGCCGCTCCAGTCGCCTTGTTGCAGCAGCACTGGATAGGCGGTGTCGAATTCCTGTTGTTCGACAATGCCGAGCTGAGCTTTGGTCTTGCCGATCGCCTCTTGCGCGCTCCAGCCGAACAGGCGTTCCGCCCCTTTGTTCCAGTACGTCACTTTGGCGTCGACGCCGGTCACCGAGATCGCGTCCTGCGCCTTGTCGAGCAGCGACGCCTGTACCCGGTTATGGGCTTCGGCCCTGTGCAGCACAGCGCCGATTCCTCTTTTGAAGAGCGCCTGCGCGACCTTGCTTGCCGCGCCGCGCCGGCGCGCTGCTTGCCCGTGATGTCCTGCACCGTGCCCGCGATGCCGACATTGCCGTCCTCGTCGCGAAACGGCACTCCCCGCACGTGCAGGGTGCGCACCAAGCCGTCGGGCCAGACGACGCGGTGCTCGAGTACTGCATGGATCGACGCATGCCTGGCCTGCCCGACGGCTGCGAGCACGGTGGGACGGTCGTTGGGATGAACTGCGGCAAGATAGGTGTCGACGCTGGCGTCATGACCGCACTGGCCGATACCTGCGATGCGTTGAACATCATCGAACTGCCGTTCAAGCAGTTGTTGTATGGTCAAAATGGCGGCGGCTTGAAAACCTTCAGGTGGACCGGGTGTTTCCATCACGCGTTGCTCCTGCAATGATCCTGCGGTGATGCTGAGGTGATCATGACTGTGACCATGACTGTGGCCGGTTCGCCAGCCTGCTGGTTTTTACTGGCCGTGCCGTTCATTTGCCGGGTAAATGCCTAAGAGAGTGTTGAGTAATTAAAAAGCAACTAAATATCGCTTGTATACTGACTCATTAGAATTTAGTTGAGTAAAAACATGGCTGTAGCTGGTTACCCCACTGACATCAGTGTTCAACAGTGGGCTGTG
>Ga0326734_1000118_pt1 | contig 24438 bp, 36 predicted proteins | sample 15_GP2_1315_FD_207944 | JGI IMG/M metagenome (GOLD analysis project Ga0326734, IMG submission 207944) | Glacier ice microbial communities from Ngari, Tibet, China - 15_GP2_131.5 | ecosystem: Environmental > Aquatic > Freshwater > Ice > Glacier | place: China: Ngari, Tibet | collected 2018-07-18 | reverse complement strand
AGTGTCTATTATTGCGTATGCTTTCAACCCCCCTTCACTCGCTTTCTCATTAATGAGTTCGACTACTTTGCTCATTGTTGAGCATCTTTTTTCACCAAATAATAATTCTTGAAGGTATTCTACTGTTATCTTAGCCATGTGTTATTTAGTTTTAACTTCTATTTCGGTGCATTCAAATTTCATCCCTAGATATTCATATTGTGAAATCAAATCCTCGAGAATCTTTTTAACTTGGTCTTCTGTATATCTGCACCAAGGACTGGTCGTTTTTATTTTTATTTCGTATACTGTTGCCATTCCGTTATTCGTTTATGTGTTTTTGAATTCACCATCCCAATCTCTCATCTGAAGGGATTCTCTATATATGAAATGAGTAATATTGCTTTCTTTTTCACAGATGGCGTGAAATTCATCTTTACGTAGGTTGTGAACATAATTTCCTATAATCCATGCTCCATTGTCTTTCCTTCTTCCTCTGAATTCAATTATTCTAAACATACCTTTGGTTAATTCTTTTTCCATGTAAAAATTATTCTGTAATTTCTTATTCAGACAGTGTATCCAAATTAACAGTCGTCTTATAACATTAGTTCTCATCTTTAATTTCAACAGTTAAGTGATTTTGAATATTGGTAATTGATTGAAGAACCGTTATGTTCAAATCCTTCTTTACCTGTGCAGTTTTAAATGCTATATAGAGAATCTCATCTCTGTAGTCATACCTTGATTTCTTGTTCGATAACAGTTGATTAAGACGATGATTGATGAAATTCTTAAACATTATAAAATGCTCTGAGGGAATGTCAATCTGGTATGATTTAAGCAAATGATTTATATTATCTAAGCCACTAATTTCTACTCGATATAATCGATTATTATGTTTCGTTTTAATATCAGTCTTGACACCTTTCTCTACAAGAGTGTTTGAAAGAGTTTTGAGACTCAATTCAGTATAACCTTGAATACAGATTGAAGGTACGTATTGGAACATCCCTTCTTGAATCTTCTTTCTCTTCCTGATATAAAAACCTGCCTTGTTGAATACCTCAACAACACTTTTATCTTCTAGATACATTCTGTAATGGTTTATTGCAACATTGACACCTTGTTGAATATGAGGGATTCAAACATCCACACAAACACTTAATCCATTGATTGTGTTCTTTTACCATAACCAACCTCTATAAGGATTCCAAAAACCTTGAATTCTGTTCTTGTCGTTCGTTGTTCCTTGATTGCCATTTTTCCCATGATCTGTTTGTTCTTTGTGATAAAAATTCTCCCTAACCTGCTTAGGAGTTTTTCTCAAATCCTTTAATGATACTTTTGGTTTTCCCATTTTACTTTAAATAGTTGTTCAATATCATATCAAAAGACTCAGTGGCAATGCTACTTACCCCTTTTTTGTCCTTGGTAATAAGAATTGTGTTAGGATAAGTTCCATTAATTCGACCATGTGTAATGATGTCGATCGTCTTATCGAGCGAATTTAGTAGGTAAAGGATTTCTTCCAGACCTGTTCCATCTAATGCATTGACAATTACTTCGTCTATGCCAACATAATCAAGTCCACCTGTTTCTGATGAGGAGTTGATTAATTGTTGGAATGCAAACAATACAGATAAATCACACATTGCTAATTCTCCTAATGAAAGCTTTTCAATAGGCTCCTTAGTAACTCCATCTCTTAATATGTAGAATGTGATATCTTCTTTCACCTTCTTATTAGAGAGAGTCTTATATCCGTCTATAACAAGACGGAATGGTGAATTGAGTTGAGCTAAAAAATAATTACTCATTTGAGAGATTGAATCGAGACTCTTATTTGCTAAATGAGTTTTAAACTTTTGAAAGATACCTAATGTGAATTTAAACTGTGTTAATTGTTCTTCCTCTTCTTCGATAGCGTTTGAGACACTATCTAGTTCGTGATTTAATTTAGATATCTCTTCAGAATAACGACTTACATCCTTACCATAATCGCGAACCTTTTCGTCTTCAATATTTTGCTTTAAAATCAAGACCTGTCTCTTATAGCTTTCAATTGTAGCATTGAATCTTTCAATAGCTATATCATTTTCAGATATAATCATTTCAATGTTTTGAAGATTGTTATCTTCATTCTTCTTTTGAGCCTGTAATTGAGCAATGTTAACACTTAATACCTTATAGGCTTCTCTAACAGCAACTAATTGTTCTTCAATCTTAGATCTCTTCTCTAAAATTTGTAGTTTGATTGCATCCCAATCTAGATGAGCTTTACCTTCAAATTCTCTATACTCTGCAATAATTTCTTCTCGAGATATAATTACTCTTTCAATCTGTTCAATTCTACTTTTAGCGATCTTGTGATTCCATAAAGGATTTTTCAGTTGGAAGAAATGAGAACATTTAGGACAATGAATCGATTCATTTAATTCTCTATGAAGTTTCTCAGACCAGGCCTTCAATGAAGATATTCTTTTCTTATAAAATAAAATATCTTTAACAATTGTGGCTAAATTTGATTCTATAGATTTTTTTTGTTCATCTAATTCAGGAAAACCTAAATCAAATTGCTCTTTTAATTTAGTTCCTTTGTCGAGTTCAATCTTTTGCTTGCTTTCAGTTGATTGAACAAGAGAATCAAAATCTTTAGAATATTTCCAAGTACCCTTCTCTAAAACCTTGTTGGAATTAATTCTATTTAATTCCTTGATTTGATTCTGTATGTTTTCAATTCGTTCCTTTTCGACATCAATCGATTGATTGATATTTTGAATTGTACTTTGACGACGCTCTTCTATCTTAGTTCTATCTGACTCATCTAAGATCTGTTGCTCGAATACTTGTACTTTGGTGTGACACTCAAGCTCAGCTTTTTTATACTTTTGAATGTCAGTTTCTTTATTAGCAATATCGAGCTCTACACTTACAAGCATCTTGTCAACCTTATCGGCCTTACTATATTTATTAAGGATGCCTTGTTGCTCCTTGTCAGACATCACAAAAAACGATTTATAGTCTTTAGATATTAAAAAATTATTACATAGGTCTGATTTAGAAATCCCAAGTTCTGATAGGATTATTTGATTCTTCTCATTGATATCAGATCCTTTTGTAATAGGTTCGCCATTGATTTCAATACTACACGTAGAGGGTTTGTGATTCGCTATGAAGAATTCTCTAGTGATCTTCATCTCCTTTTTAAGGAACTCATTTTTTAAAGTTCCTGTTATGGTAGCTCTCTCCTCTCCATTGAAAATTATTTCTTTAATTCTTAAATTCTTAACAGTGTCACCTATCAACAACAATCGAGGAGCTTCAAACATAAAACTCTTTCCACTTCCATTAGAACGAATCTTCTTTTCTAATTCTAAGGCTTTAAGATTTAAACCAATTACTTGATTAGTGATCTTAGGTGTAAACTTTCTTACTGTATTACGATGCGAGCCCACATTTGTGAGCTCTATGTCTTGTATAATCCACATATTTATTATTCTTTTATTTGACCTTGATCAATTGAATGTTGGTACCATTTTTCGATCTCCTGTCTCTTCTTCTCGATTTCGTAAGTCATCATATCGGTATTCCAAGGAAGAAATCCTTCTGTTTTTAATATCTCTAAATAAGCTACAATGTGACAGAATTCTCCAAGTATCCTTTCGTCATTAGTTCTAGTCTCTCCCTCTTTAGGTTCAATTTCATCTCCTCCAAAAATAGCAGACTTACTTGCACGTTGTGATGTTTCATCACACTCTTCCATTAGTTTTACCAATAGCCATTGTCTTCTTGTCATTAGTCTTGATTTAGTCGTTGATTGATTTGAACCGGATTCGAAAAAGCTACATTCAAAATATTTGATTCAATTTCACATATCAAAATGTCAGCCAATTGATGAGCAGGATGATGTTCGCTAAACTGCAGTAGGTCGTCGCAAGATAGCATTCTCATCAACTCTGCAACACTATATAATTTAACAGGTTCTGAGAACTTTGAGAGAATAAATCTTTCTCTACTTCCAATTAAGCAGATCTCCTCTTCACCTAAATGCCTTATGTATGAAATACAAGTTTCCGGAATAGCAATTAATACATTGACATCTCCATTGTCTTGATCACCATACCATTCTGCAGCTATGTTGGATACTCCAAGCTCTTTCAATTTTAAAGCTTGGAGTCGTGTACAGTATTGGTTTTCTAATTTCATTCTCTCATTTCCTCTTCAGTAGTATAAGATTCTTCATTAGATAACTTAGGTATCATTGACTTCTTTCTTTGAGCTTCCAATAATTCAATCTTATGGTTAAGATACCAAGCAGACTTCTTTAAATCTACAATCTCAGATTCGAGCTTGGTCTTACCAGGATACAACTTCTCTCCAGCTCTTGGAATGTATTTAATGGCGTTACCAAGATTAAAATCAAGATCCCAGGCGTCAATTACTTTGATAACTTCATAAGGATTGTCTTTACCTCCATAATGAGAAGGATTGTTCACCATCTCTTTTTTCAACAAATCATTATCGCTTATCATAGACCTAAAGCTTTTGAAATGTTAGGGAAATTCTCCATGAAGATTTTCTTCACTTCCTCAGCAACCATTCTGTGTTCTAATTGAGCGTGTTGATCACAACGCTGTTCCATATAATGTATCCAACTACGTACAGATCCATTCAAGTAAAGAGTAGTAGAAGAAGTAAGTGGAAGAATCATTCTAGCACATTCTTTAGCTACACCTTCATTTAACAAATCCTTATAGATAGCTACACCCATATCAATATATCCTTGAACAACTTTAGAAGCAGGCATTTTGTCAAATGATCCTATATATGGACACTCAATCATTGGATCAAAAGCTTCTTCACTACTTTGACGATTGGTAGCACCAGCCTTTCTCAATTCGATAGGTTCCATATCAACTACTTCCGCATATCGCTGAGAGAATTCTTGAGGTTTAATCGACCAGTGTCTCAATATCTGAATACCTATAGCTTTAGATGTAGTAACCTCTACAGTCATATTCACCATATCAAAAGGAGACCAATGTTTATGCTTGATCATATAACCAAGCAATTTGTCAGATGTCTCAGTATTTAATTGATTCGATGGATTCGAAACACGAGCAATGTATGCGATCAAGCTTTCAGCATCTAAGTCGGCACCTTCAATTACAGGCTTTGTTAATGAAACTAATTTTACATTCATAATTTATACCTTTTCAGAATTGAATAATTGAGATAGATTAGGTGCCTTGTAATTGATTGATTTCATTACCTTGCCCGTTTGTGCATTATAGACAGCCCACTTGCCAGGAAGTACTTCTGCAAAAGTTGTATCGATACTTTGATAACTATACATTGATATTGTAGCTTGTACTTCACCTTCTGAGCTACACAATTTAGCCATGTTAGCACTATGAACAATATTGAATCCTTCTTGATATTCTTCTTGAAGACCTAAACCAAGAATTGTGCCCATAAGGAAATAATCGATATCGAGCAATGCATCAAGACACTCTGCAATGTCATTCTTCTCTGCAGCATCCTCAAGCTCGTCAAGTTCGCTTTGTATAAATTCAATACGCTTCTTTACCCATGAAAACATAATGGTCTTACATGGAGCATCCAACATTGGATGCTTGAATGCAATTGTAAAATCTTGTACAGACTTTAAACGCTCACATGTGATGTTTGATTCATTTCTAACCTCTCCCATAATTATTCTCCTTTAAGTTTACAATGATTGTCTTGAAAATCGAATATGTTCTTATTCAGTGTTTGACCTGCTTTAAAGTATGTAGGAGTATTACCTACATAAGTATAGTCTCGAAGAGCTTCTCTTGTATCTTTAAATAATTGAAGCTCTCTGTTGTAGGCAAATGAGTCAAAGAACTTTGTATCAGCATCTCTAAAATCTTGCTGATCTGGTTTTTCAAAAGGCATTTTATCTTTCAATAAGACTTCAACCTTACTGTCTACACTTTTGATTTGAACTAAAACTTGTGTGATTGGTGCAACTACTGCCATATTAATTGTTTAATAAAATTTCTACTTTGTCGACCATATAGTCGGTTACTTCAATTGATTGCTTTTCTATAAAGATACTGAATTCTTCAACGATCGATTCGGCTGTGTGCCCAAAAACTATCTCTCCTCCTGCATTGTCAGACTCTTCAGTAGGTATAACTAAAACAGATTCGTGTTCATATACCACCTTTAACGCTAATCCAGATTCATTCAACAAAGACTTATTGATAGCTTGACACTCTTCTCTTGTACCAGTTATGAATAATCTATTATAAAATGATTCACTATTATCAACTTTAAATTTCTCTACAAAATTAACATTGATTTCATTAGCAGAGACTCTAGTAGTCTTATAGATTGGAAAATCCAATTGTATAAATTCAATACTACCATCATCAAATAAAAGGTGACAACCTTTTTCGGTATTCTCTCCAAAATTCTGTTGGTATGCTGATCCTAGATAAGGATAATTCTTATTATGTATATGCCCACTATAGACAGCTTTAAAGTCTTTAAATAGACTCAGATCTACTCCATCGTGAATAGAAACATTGTCATTGTTAGAAGTACTTTTAAAACCTATGTGAGTAAGAACGACAATCTCTTTACGATTCAAAACAGGAATACCTTTAACAAATCCAGTAAATTTTTCTACATAAGGGTCAGTTGCAAAAAAGGGCATCATTAATAAATCAACACCTTCTATATTAATCATCGAAGGTTCTCTATATACAATAATGTTGTTTGAAAACAGATCCAAGAAGCTTCTTGAATCAGCATATAACACCTTATCATGATTACCTGGTATGATAATGAAATCACTTCCCACATTGTCAAATGAATCGAAAATCTTCTTGGCTGATAGGAGTGTGTCTAAATCTTGAGCTTTTCTTGAAGTAAAGAAGTCACCTAAGTGAATTATTCTTCCTATTCCCCTCACACTACAAACCTCATGGACTTGTTCAAAGATGCTTTCAACAACCTTTACTGTTTCATACTTTAAATGAGTGTCTGTAATTAATACAGCAATTGGTGCTTTCTTATTCATATTACTTTTTGAAGACTTCACAACACTGAATTAACGTAGCACAAAACACAACAAAAAAAATAAAACAACCAGCAAAGTGCCAACCATCTTCAAATACAAATCTCAATACTTCCATAATTATATAAATAATGTTACATCTATAAGATTCACCAGAGCAAGTACAAAAGCACACACAAAGCCAAATGTACCCATGCTATCGTCATCCTTAGAGGAGTCCAGAGCACCTAAAAGAAACAATACACAAAGTATTGTATTCCAAATTATCAAGAATGTCATATTTTCTTATTTAAAATAAAGAGGAGACCTAAGCCTCCTCCTCATACACTTCAACTATTCAAACTAAATCTTACTCTTACCCAAATTAGCTAATCGACTTTTGGCTTTACTTCCAGCCTCAGCACTAGGAGCGATCGCTGCACCTGCTGTTAAGTCGTCTACTTCATCTACAATAGGATCCTTTTCCCATGGTAACAATTCTTCTTGAGTTACAGGTACTGTTTTCTGTACTCTACTAGTCTTAATAACTACAGGTTCGACTTTTTCTTTAGGAGTGTTGATTTTACTACCTATTTTATCAGCCAATACAGGAGCTTGTTCTGTTTGAGCAACAGGCTTAGGTGGTACTTGTTTCTGAATTGCTTCAACCGCTGCTTGGAATTCATCCAAGGCAGTAATCTGCATACCTAAAAGTTGATCGACGTGAGTCAAACCTTCTAATGCGTCTTCAAAGTCTCCTTGATGATATACATTGGTATACTTCTTACTCAATGTGTCAACTTCCATGAAGTAATCAAGTTGAGCATCTGTTAATGGAAGCTCTTCTCCAGTTTTAGCTTGATACATTTTGTTTCCTGGTAGATTCGTATTCTTTGTGACAAGAACTATAACACCAGTATCGGGATCTGTAAATGGCTCAGGAACTAAAGCAGCGTCTTCTCCTTCTTTTGTAACAGAGCAGTTCTCCATACTTTCCTTTAATGAATTTGTCATATCAAGGAGACCAAAAATTACTGCACCGTTTTTGTGATGATCTGCATAGCCTACCCAACCTAATTTAGCAGTGATACCTTTTTGACCATCTGTAATAACTTTCAAGAGTCTAACTTTCTCTTTTGAATCTGTTACTTCTTCTTCAATAATTTCCTTAGCTAGATCGATATAGATCTCAACAATATCTTCATCGAGACCGCCATGTATACGACCATTGTATACAGGTCTACGTTTTGTCTCAGGAATGTTATCTTTGTTGTTTTTAGTTGTATTCAACCAATGAACAACTTTCTTGTGTACGAACGATTTCTCGCCAGGGTGTGCTGGATACATTCTAAACTTAGAAGTAACTTGATCTACGATAGTGTGAAAAGGTATCCCTTCGAAAGAATTACTAACTAAATCTGCGACTTCTGTCGCTTGCTCTGTAAGAGCAGCCATCGTTGTGGCTTTAAATAAACGTCTATTTGTACTCATTTGAATTAAATTGATTAGTGTGTAGTTTTTAAGCCCAACCTTTATAGGTACGAACTTTAATTTTATTAATAGTTCCTTCTGCTATCTCAGCTTCAGTTTTATTTACAAATCCTGTAATTGAATCAAGCTTCCTTGCTTTTTGCATACAAGCTTCAGAAAATTTATTCATTGTGTTCAATATATGCATTGTAGCAAGTAGAGCTTCTTGAGATTCTACATACTCTTCACTAGTATGAATCTCTGCTTCTAAATACGCTTGTGTAGGTTTTTGATCCTTTAAAAGTTCTTTATATTTTTTCAACAAGATGGCTTCTGTAATCCTAGAATCCAATTTAGCTTGCAAATAAGCATTCTCTGCATCGGCACACATCATGTTGACCTTACCAATAAGTGAAGGAAAAGTTAAAAGTTCACCTAAAATATTGCCGTGATCAATTCTTAAAATGTCATCTATATCTAAACCATCAGTTGAAAAATCATAGTTCATACTTACTACTTGACCATTCAGTGAAAAAGAGAATGTGGTTTTATTTTCCATATTGTAAAGATATCGATTATTTATTTACTGTGATAGTGACTTTCCTCTTAAATTTGAAATTTTCAAATTCATTAATAATAATATCTCTTTCGATAGGATTAAGACCTGCTAAGAATTTCTGTATAAAAAAATCACTATTGCTACACATATCGCTTACAAAAGATCCTCTACATACAGAAAGTAATTCTTCATCAGGTAGCTGAAGAAGTTTAGAGAAATAAAATATTTCATAATCGCTACCAAATCCAATTGCAACCTTTAACTCTTCTTTCCATTCCTCTATGTTGAATTGATGAAGATTAAACATTGAATGTTTATACGTTTTCGATTGTTTAATCTGTTTTAAAATATCATCTCCGTAACACCAAACAACTCCCAATAAGGAATCAAAAATAAGGACGATACAAATAGTTGTAAATAATTCAAGACCTAACACTCTCCATATGAAAAGCGTTACAAGAGGCTTAATCGAAACGACTACCAACATTTTAATAATAAATTTTATCATATTTCTATATATTTGTTTTTTTTGAATAACACAATAACAGCACATAGATTGGAGTTTCACCAATTCGCACCCATAACGAGTACTCGATTCTAAGATCCTATGCGAGTTATATCATTGTGCTTCTGCCTTGTAACTTATCAATGAAGACTCAGTATTATGTCAGGACTTTAACTCAATTTATTCGCTCCATTGCTCTCATTAGGCTACCGCATACTCCTAATTACCCTCCTTTTGATTATTCAACATCTTTTTTGGTTACTCTTTGCGCTCCCTCACCACATAAATGTTGCCGAACAGTTACTTACACAGGTCGTTGTCCCGCTTGGTCTCGAACCAAGACTCTTCTGTTCCAAAAACAGACGTGTTGCCAATTACACCACAGGACAAAATAGTCACACCTTCACTGTTATAGTACAGGAAACGGTTCTTCTGATAACGAAACTCTCACCCTTTCTATGGCTTGACTGATTACCGTATAACCACGGTGCTGGCCTTTTGAAGAAGAGTAGCACTCTTCGCACAAGAACTCCGATTCGAACAGAGATGAAAGGATCTGGAATCCTTCAGATTAGCCAGTTATCTGATTCTTGTAAATTAAACTATTTTGCAATTTTCAGCCACAACTCGACAAAACTCAATCATTTGTTCGTGAGTGCCTCTATTCTTAGCATAGTTGGCCATTATACTAATGAATTGAACATTGTCAGCGGTATATCCCTTCTTATTATCAATTCGATCAAGAGAAACTCTATATAGAGTACTATTCTTGTAATTGTTTCGAGAATGATACAAGATCAATTGAACTTTTGTATAAACGCAAATGCCTTGTTGTTTATCCCATTGAGATTTCATCTCTTGAAGTGTTAAAGTATTGGGTTGAATTTTGACCCTTCTTTGACAACTTCTCAACAATTCTCTAAAACCAGTGAATTGATCTTTATCTCGTGCATCTTTTGAACATTGAATACAGCAGAAAGATCCTTTAGCTCGTCCTGTCCTTAGATTATATTTAGTTTGACTTTCATTTCTATGAAATGATTTAGAACATTGAGGATTTGCACAAGTAATTTCAACCTTAGCCATTTAGAATTAAATAATTTGTGGAGGTGGGGGTCTACGATAACCCCGTCCAGAGATGTTGTAATTAAAATATTTATATATGCTTTAAATTGGGATCGAAAAGAATAATCTAATCAACCTAACTCCACCATCTAGTTTGTGACTCTAGCAAACTTGTATTAGTATTAGGCTGCTAATTCTAATTCTTCTTCCTTTGCAGGAGTAAAGACAATTGATTTAGCTTCATTCAATAGAGCATCCATGGCTACCATGTCTGCATCTGTTATTGTGTTTTTGCCATTTATTGATTGCACTCAATTTTAACGTAGTAGCCTGCAAGCCTACGGCATAATATTTTAACCCAGAACCATCCTGTCAAATCCGTTCACCCCCATATGTAAAAGAACATTTTATTATTTAGTATCGAAGACGAGACTTCAACCCGCATAAGTCTCCCGTTAGGATACGCTTTTGTCTTTAAGCTACTTCGACACAGATCGTTGTGCGATCAATGTTTTTGAGATATAAGTCATCACTATTATAGGCTTTTGTTTAGGTGATGAATCTTATGTTACCTAACTTCAAAGGTCCTATATCTCAAAAAGATTTTTAAGCGTTCTTTAATTCCGATACAGAATTACGAACATCTTGAGAATTTTGCTTCAACGTTTGCATATGAGCACGTAAGCGAGTACCAGCAGCCTTATTACCAGCATCAAATTTAGCAGCTTCAGATTCAGCAGCGTCTAATGTAGCTCTCATTGCTGTGATTTTATCTTTCATCATAATAAATAATTTTAGTTTGTTCTAAGTAATCAATCCTTAATTGTGAATACAAAAATAATACCTTTGTGTGTTGCAAACAAGATCGCTACCTCATTAATATCCTGATGTGGATTCGATCTGCCTTCATATGATCTATCCTTTGGCACACATTACCTGCAGCTTTCCAGTGATTCATAAATACATGATGTGAAAGTTGATTCCACAATTTAAGACTCAATCTCCAATGTTTAAAAAAACTCTTCATAGTTAATTTAATATTTCTACACGACTACCTTCAAAAGAATAGATTACATTTCTCTTATTCCATTCATCGTATTTAATAATTCCTTCCATAAACATGATACACTTTTTCGTAAGAGATGTAGACATTAGTCTCCACTTATCGGGCCATATAGTTGCGTTAAGTGCATCACCATTGTGATCGACAGTAAGGATACCCATCGGTCCGTTCTTAGTCTTTCTTTCTATGATTTCATCAACTACTCCTACAAGCAAAACCCTTCTACCAACATTATTCTTATCTTGCACATAGTTCGTAGTTGCATGGCACAATTGTGATCCATCCATCCGAGTATCTCTTTGAAGTTCTGTATAATCGATTGATCCATATCCGAGAAGATCTTTTTCTATTGTCTTCCATAAATAATTTTTATTCTTTGCTTTATTAACGTGAATAGGATCTTTTTCATCGCCCTTTTTAAAAGTAAAGCTTTCGTGCTGAGTAATTAGTCTAATTCTATCTATTGGCTCAGCTATACTTTCTATCTCATCAAAACATCCAGTAAAGATCATGTTCTTAACAACATTTCTTTTCATATACTTCTTTTCACATCGAGTTAGGAATTCCTCGAAAGAATAAAATTGACCTCTTTCTTTTCTTTCTTGCATTAAATAAGTAAAACTAGCAGCACCTAATCCTGCTATCTTATTCAATGGAAAATAAAACTTACCTGTCTTATCGTTATATTCAAAACTATCTGTACTAATATTAACATCAGGAGCTGTAATCTTTATATTGGATCCAACTTTGATCATTTCCGATAGTCGAGAATTGATATCGTCCTTCTTAGCAAACTTTAAAGACACACTCCAAAATTCAACAGGATAGTTCACTTTCAACCATTGACAGATGTAGCCTGTAATAGAATATGCTGCTGCGTGAGATTTATTAAAAGCATATGTCGAGAAATCTTCAAGCTTCTTCCAAAGAATATTTGCTTGATCTCTTTCGTATCCTTTATCAACCGCTCTGTTAACAAATATGGATTTATACTTATCCATAATTGTGTGGATCTTTTTACCCATTGCTCGTCGAACATCTTCAGCTTCAATCATTGTAAAGTCTCCAACAACTTGACATATCTTCATTACTTGTTCTTGATATACGATCAATGAATAAGTCTCCTTAGTAATATCTTCAGTCAGTGGATCAAAACGAGGTTGTCTTAATCCTTGTTTAAATGATACATAATCATTGTGAGCATTCGCAGCAATTGGACCAGGACGAAAGATAGCATTCACAGCAATCAACTCGTTCAATGAGGATGGCTTTACTTGTAAACAATAATTCTTTAATCCTTTAGCACCAAAGTGAAACACATCTTCATTTAAACCCTTTTTAAATAACTCGAATACCTCTTTATTGTTGTGAGGTAGATTATAGATATCGATATCGATATTGCTTCGCCTCTTTATTAGAGTGACTATCTCTTTGAATTTATCAAGTTGAGTAATACCCAAGATGTCTTCTTTCAAAAAACCAGCTTTGTCTAAATATTCTCCTTCCCACTCACTAACAATAATTCCATCTACTCGCTTAACGGGAATTTGTTTATAAATGTCTGTTATTTCACCATCTTTAGTCTTGTTCGGAACAATAATCATACCAGCAGCGTGTACTGAGCAGGATCTTGGTTGATCAAGAACTATACGAATAGCGTTAATTAGATCGATGTTCTTTTTTACAAAAGCTTTGACAGTAGCGTTAGACCCGTTATTGGCATACTTAAATAAATCCCACCAATTCCAATCGTCGTTTGTTGCAAGGGTACTATTGATGTAATTTAATTCATCATGGCTGAGATTAAACTGCTTACCAAGATCCTTAATAGCTGCTTTAGGTTTCAATGTAGTGTATGTACCAATACAACATACATTCATCTCACCAAATCTTTCTTCTATATATCTTTTAACTTCAGGTCTTCTAGCAGATTCTATATCACTATCAATATCGGGAAGACCTGTTGCAATTCTTGATTCATTAATAAATCGTTCAAAAATAAGATCGTATTTAATAGGATCCACCCTCGTAATATCTAACAACCACGCTATAAGACATCCACCTGCTGAGCCTCTACCAATACCTGTATAAATATTCTCTCTCTTACAAAACACGAACACATCCCAAAGAATTAAAAAGTAGTGATGGACCTTTCCATTAACAAGTACGTTATACTCTCTCTCTAATCGCTCAGCATATTCATCAATGCGATCTTCTGGGATCATTCCATTTTCACATTTCTGAACAAAGCCTTCTTGAAGCAATGTACTGAAGAGATCTTCTTTCGATCTTATAACTCCATCTTGACATTTATGATTGTAGTCATACTCAGGAAGCTTTAATACACCTGTTGATATTTTAAATTCAACTGCTTGTGTAAGTTTCCAAAGATTATCAGATGCTTCTGTAATGAATTGCAATCTAGTATAACCACTAATGACTTGATCTTTTGGCCATATATCATATAGACGTTCTATTTGCTCATTGAATGTTTTAAAATACTCATCATTTGAGTGAAGCTCTGATACTCCATCGATTTGATTAAGTAGAGTCTTTATAAAAGCATAATCTTGATCAGCATAAAACGTATTACTCATTATAATAGGAGCGAATGTCTTTATATGATCAACGTTACTCAAATATGATTTGATAGCAGTTAATTTATCAAGATCTGTCTTTTGATTCAAATACCTTGAAGTATCAAGTGCAAAATACAAATGAGAGAAGGCCTTCTTATACGTCTTTAAATTTATTGCGAATGAAAAGTTTACATTTGGCTCAACCACACAAATCAAACCCTTTGTATGTTTCAATAAGACAGTATCAGAAATATATTTATCGAATTCATTGTCGACATTGATAATCTTATTAATCTGCAGTAAGGAGATCCATCCTTGATCGTTCATTGCATACAACTTTACATTGTATCGCTTCATATCAAAGCTTTGTACAATTACTGTTTCACCAATAATTGGTTTAATCCCGATCTTGTTGCACTCAAATTGAAAAGCTAATGTTCCTCCTAATGTATTTCTCTCAGCAATGCCAAGTACGTCGTGTCCCATCCACTTTGCCTTACGACAATACTCTTCATACAATCCTACACCATTGAGTATCTCATAACCTCCTCTTACAAAGAGATTGCAATAATATTCATTGCCGCTTTGTTCGTATCTACCTATATAGCGAAAGACTTGGGGATTCTTAATCTTGTAATTCTCGATAGCCTCTTCGAAATAAAAAGTTCCACCAAATTCAAATACAAAATATTTAGGCTTATTTGAATCAAAAAGAAAAGATTCCTCTTCACTTAATTTCAAACACATCAACTCATCAAAAAGGATTACCTTTTTACCTTCTTTGATTCCCTCTACATACAAAAAGGAATTCCCATCTATTTCAAATAGCTTAGGACTCTTATAAGTTACTTTAAGTTTATTATTTGCTATCCAATCTCTAATTTCCATTTTGTTTCTTGTTGCGTGCTTTGAGTTTGTTTACTATAACAATCATCCATTTGTGTCCACATATATAATCGATTTGTTGACCGAGCATAGATCGAATAAGTATTTTTACACAGGTTGCTACAATACCGCAGATGATCAATATTACGATAATTTTTATTAGGGCAATTATTTCCATTATTTATAATTTGATAGTTGTAATTGTCTCTTTTGGAACTCAGACCTAATACTTATTTGAATTTCTACAAAGTCAGATGTAGAAATTTCCATTGATGTGACTTTAACTCTATATGTTCCATAATTTCGATCGAGCCATAATCCACCTTCGAATATTTGATCTTTTAACTTATAAGTGAAATCACAATCAAAAGGACTACTTTCATCTTCATTCTTTGTAAATGATAGACCTTTAGGATCAATTGATAAATTCATACTACTTAAACTTATTGTTACAAAACTTACAATTGCCTTTGTGAGTCAAATAAAAAGCATGACTCATTACAGAAGCACCTCCTATATATTCACAACTGTCAATTATATAGATACATGAATACAATGAGTTGTTATAGTTATCTCTAGCGTGTATTTCATTTCCTTTATATTCTCTTTCACAACCAAACAATAAAACTACTCCTAATACAAATAATACCTCTTTCATCTTAATTTCTTTTTTGTAACGATGTTCAAGTTATATAAAAAAGGTGTGAATTTTACATTAATAACCTCTTTAAATTGCTCTACTGTGATCTCATCAGGATCCTTTCCTAAATGGTTATAAATAGAATATACGTTTAAGAAATTTCCTTTTAGTAAATTGACATAGTGTTTGGAACTTTGAATAGCATCTAAATCGAACATCAAATGTACATTTTGTACATTCATAGCTCTTAATTTGATTTTAGTAATTTGACTTCCAGAAATCTTTTTACCAAATGTTGCAATGCAAGTCCATTCTCTCATCCCCAAGAATCGCAAGAATCTGTTGACTGCTATCATGTCGAAAACTCCTTCTACTATTATAACATTCTCAATTTTGACATTTAGTAAATTGTATCCATATATCAATTTTTCAAATTCGACATTGGATGAGTTTTTATATCTTGGCTTAAATGATTCTGTTCCAAAATATCTACAAACATAGCCCTTAATATTTTCTCCCTCTTCAACAGGGAAAATCACATAATCGCGCAATTTAAAGTCTTTGAGAGTGGTACCTACATTGTATTCACTATAATCTAAACGAGTAAATCCCCTCTTTGTTAAGTATTCGTGATGATTTACAATTTGTCTATATCCAACAGGTAAAAATACATCACTTGTACTAATAGTCAAATCTTTCTTTTGATCACTATTAAATACTCCAATTTTATTAATAAGTAAAGGTTGAGTAATTGGACTAAATGTTATTAATTCATCGTAAATATCACTTCGGCCTACTTCATCTAATAGCGACTTTATTCCACCACGAGCTTCACACTTCTTACAATCCCATGGATGACCTTCTTTTGAAAAGTTAACATAAAAGTGCCACGAAGAGTCGTGGCAGAACGGACATGTTTTAGCTATTAAGTGTTTGTTGGAATCCTTTGTAGAACCTAAAACATCTTGAAGTACCTCTTTATCGAGGAGTATCGTAGATTTCATAGCTGAGTGGGATTATTGTATGGAATGCATGTACAAACACCTCTAATAAAATATTCGGATCTGTATTGATCACGATATCGGGAATTTCAATTAAGGCTGTCTGTATATAATCGTCATAAACATTAGAGGGATATCGTCCATTGTTGACTTGAAAGACAAACTCCCTAATAATCACTTGTTGATATTTAATACATATCTTTTGTGCAATATCAAGGAGTGAAGTGTGTAGGAATTTTCTTTGTACCCTATCTTGAATCAAATTATTAATCACATTAATAAAGAGCGCTTCAGATCCACGACTGTCGAACAAATCTTCATTAATTTTTACATAAATGATAGCCCATCTTTTATTCCATTCATTAAGCCATATAGGACAATTGTGTCGTAGATGTCCTATATACCAAGCTATTCCATCGAACATGAGATTTTCTATTGAACCAACGTTTTCATCTATGAGTAATAAATCGATATGGTCATTTGCTTTTTTCATCAAATGATTCATTCTTAATGTACTCTTGGTAGTTAAGATATCTTTAGTTAGTTGCGGTTGTTGTTGCATCTATTGGTTTTACTTTTGAACGCCTTGTAGTCTTCTTTTCACTTGACAATGGAGAAACGACAACTTCCCATTCTTTTTTCACACATTGAAGATCACTATCCCAAAAATAGTTAAGTGTCTTTTGTTTATTGTAAAATCTCCCTCTATCGAATCCTGTTGCTATTGGAAGCAATTGACCTGCCTTATGCTTTCTAAACTTATCGCAATAGATTCTAGCAAACCCCTTGTCAAGTTCATCTCTTGTTGCATTAATTGTAAGAAAATATGAGAATGGTTTAACTATACCTTTGAATTCAGATACATTATAACGTGTCATAAAGAAACCAGGATTCTCTAACTCTGCAGGAGAGATTGAAGACGCCTGTGTTGCTGTTGCTACTGCACAGTAATGCTTAACAGCTATGTTCTTTAATTTATTTCCTGTTGCCTCTCTTCTAAATCTTTCATCTGAAGGACGATACTTTTTACCATCACCAGGATTTAATAATTCTAAATAATCTATCAATACTAAATGGATCTTACCGTAAAGTTTTTCCATTTCAGTAAGTCTTCGATCAATGTCAAGGGCTGATGGGGTACCGAATTGTTCAAAAGCATCTACAATTATTTCACCTCGAAATCTTCCAGAGTCAGTACATAATTTTGTGAATTTACCCTCTTCAATTGTACACCTTTCAATATCATCTAACTTAGAGCCAGTCCATGCAGAATCATATTGATCAAGACATAATTGCAATGTATCTTCTAATTGAAAATGAGCTACTCTCAATCCTCTCATTGCAGCTTGAATGCCTAAATACTTTAAAGCTTGAGATTTACCATAACCAGATTGAGCTAAAAACAATACCGTATCGCCTAATTTAAAACCTCCACCTGTATAAAAATCTAATGGATCAATTCCAAAAGGAATACGAATGTTGCGTTCAAAATCTACTTCACTTTTCGCTATTTCGTAAGCTCTATCGTAATAGCGATCAGAAAAACTACCAAAGACTTTGTGAAAGGTTGTTGCTCTTAACGACACAGCTTGTATCTCTTCATATAAGCTACCAAGTCGTGTTACAACATCCTCTTTGTTGTGAGATGTATTATAGATGGTAGATAATTGTTCATAACCTTCTAGGAACAAACATTGCTTAATGTACATTTCAAACATCTGGATAAACGCTTCCTTCTCTGGTGGAGTTGCTTTCTTTATGTTCGACAATGCCTCTAAAATATCCAATCCAATAACGTCACTTTGGAACGCTTGATTCATTATACCATAAGACGGAACTTTTTGTTCTATGTTATGATAGTTAACGCAAAATTTCCAAATCTTTTTATATTCTTCAGAAGGAAGAAAACTATACTTCAAATAATGCTTCATTATCTCAAAGACCATTTTGTCTTTGAAGGCTAACGATAAGGCTTCATCTAAAAATGTTTCAGTAATCTTAATACTAGACATTTGTTACTCTCTTTTTAAACATATCAGGATATTCTGATTGAAGTGCTAACTTACACTGATCACTACATACGCATTGCTTGCAGTGATCAGATAAAGGATGATAGAGACTTGTAGTGATATAACACCAATCAAATCTTCTATTGTCATTTTCGGTTTTGTTTTTTTCTACTTCTTCATAATCCGTGGGTGGTTTAAGTTTTTCGCTCTCGCTATTAACACTCTTAAATTTAATAATCTTATTAGTATCAAACAAGGTCTGTTTATATTGACCTGTTTTTAACCACCTCTGGAAAGCTTTCGGTCCAAAAATCCAAGCTATATTGAAGTAACCACTATATTCTCTTACGTTCTGTAGTGCAGACCAATACTGTAGTTGATACTCTATATAGCGATTTGTAAAGTCATCTCCAAGAGTAATTAATTGGTATTGTGTAGATATTAACTTGATGAAGTTAGATAGCATCTTATAGTCTTTAACTAGAGACATATATCTATATTTCGGATTATTAGAAGTCTGTCTATATATCGCTTGAAAAGATAGTGCTAAGTATTGTTCTGTTATTCTAATTTTGATCATGTAGCATCAACTATCGGTACAATCTTATAATGTGGTATTTGAGAAGTTGGCCCTTTTTTGATTTCTTTCATTTTGTAAACAAGTAAAGAGTACAAGCCTCGATCTATCACTCTTCTTGTTTTTATATTTTCTCCTACTTGATATACAATAGCAAACACTTCGTTTTTTTTACCTTGACCCTTTTTAGCCTTAGGTTTCTTGATGATAGTTTCGATACCGTATTTTTTATGAAAATTGAATTCTTTTATTTGTTGCTTAAAAGTTTGTTCCATATTTCTTATTGGAAATTAAATTCTATTACTTGTGGATTCAAAAGATTGGTCGTGTTGTTTTAAGATTGCTTTATTTGATAATCGTTTCATAATACCTTTATTAATTGACATTTTCATTTCAATACCAATAATGACAGCGATAGAGGGCGTAATCGGAGAATGTATCCATCCTTTAAAATAATGAGTAATTATTTTGGAATTAATGGATTCCATCAAACTTGCGTAAGTTTTAAATCTATCTCTCGTACTCCATATATCATATCTATCCTTTGGTATATTGACGATTTTCATAACTTTCCTTTCATTCGTTGAATCTTCTCAAGATCTTGTTCTTTATAAAGATTAAATAAACCACCATCTTCAATCATATAAATACCATCTTCACAAGCAACAAGATTTCTATAAAGAACCTTACATTTTCTTTCTTTAAAAGAGTAAGGCAATTTAGAAATTAATTCTTTTACTTTTTCATATGAATCCTCTCTAATTGCTATCTCATCGGTCTTATACCATAAAAAATCTTTCTTATCAATAACCTCCTTAATATCGAAGCAGACTTTGTATGATTTGTTTCTAATGTTCTTGTATATGATTGGGTAGTCGCTTAATTCTTGTACTACTCTTTTAAATTTACCGTTGACTTTGGTAGTGCGATAAATAATAGAAGCAAGAGTTGCAAGCGCTTTGTTTCGAGCCAATTTAAACTCAGGTGCTAGAAGTTTAGTATATAATTCTTCTTCAATGTAGCCTTCATTTAAAGCTGTCCTCCAGTAACAATTATCGATATCGAATAAATAAAAAATCTCTCCCTTTTTAAAAACTCTTGATCGAGAACTGAACGATTGCTGAGGAAATTCTTTCTCTTCTTCAAGTGTTTTTTTTCTACCACCTTGAAGACACTTCCTTATACTAGCGCGAATAGTGGTAGATTGACTAGCTGCTTTAAACTCCTTCGACTGCATATCTAAGAAGTGATACTTTTCATTAGTAGTGTTGTCAATCACATTTACAGTAGAGTTTCTCTCAATGACTTCTACATCATGATTCTGATTGAATAAAGTATAGGCTATGGAATAAATCCTTAGCCTATCTCTTATTATTATTAATTTATGATTTGGTGTTTTTAATTCATTAGTACTTACGACCTCATTTCTTTTTTCTATTGGACTTTCTTTCTTCTTGTTTGAGTTTGTCGTATTCTTTTCTAACCTTTTCATATTTTTCTTGCATTAAATCTAAATGCTTTTTGAACTCAACGAAGTTGGCAATCTTCTTATGTAATCTATTTGACTTAATATTTATACCAGCAATCTTACGACCATACATCCGTAAAGTCTCTCTTACCTCATAAAGGTTCTTATATGCTTGTTCTTCTAATCGCTTTCTTGCTGTTTTGTGAAATGGATTTCGATCATGATCGAGTTCGCCATATAGAGTAGTAGCGCTCGTTTCAAGAGAGCGAACCATTTCGTATCTCTTTTTATTAAGAACCAATTCTTCTTGAATTTTTCTACTCGCTTCTTTTACCTCTGCAAAAGATTGACCTCCATAAAGTTCCAAAGGGAAATCTTGAAATTCTGTCTTCATCTCTTGATCGAGTAATTCTATATGAAGATATAATTCACCTGTCAATCTATCTTGTTTTAAAAATGCTTTGATGTATGGAGCTTCATCACTACCCTTACCTGCATTTTCCATATTGGAACTATTAACGAAATCTCTACAATATTCATAAGTATAGTCACCCAATAAAAATGGTGTACGAATACTTAGTTCAGTTCTTACTTCTAATCTTTCTAATTGTTTTTTGAAAATAGAATTACCATTGTCGTAATTTAAAAGCTCACTAATTAAATAATTCATTTCCCAATAAGGAACTGGATTAGCTATCAATCCAAAAGGAAAGGCTTGAGTGAATTTATCATAAGCATTTTCAGCTGTAATGATTAAATCGGTTTCTGGAGATTGTCTTAATCGTTCTTTTTCTTTTTTCTCTTGACGATCAACCTTACTAAAATGAGCCTTTAGAATCTTATATGTAGGAATGACTCCTGTGACCGATATGATCTCACCTGCTACTTTAGCTGTTTCTTTGTAACTAGAGAATCTATCTTTGTGTTGTTTCCAAAGCTTAGAGCGAGTCTTGTTTACCCTAACTAGGGCTTGTATTGATTTCTTAGAAACTTTTCTTGGTTTTGCCATAAAGAAAATTAAGCCCTCCTAAGAGGGCTATTTAATCAAGGGTTTTATATACCTTGTCCCATAAATGGAAAGTCTAATATAGGCATTATTAATATGACTATTCATTAAATTAGATTTATTATAGGGTAAGGTTTTTATAATGAGACTCCGCCATCTGCAATGTAGGGAAACTACATGCATTGGTTCCCCACTCTCTTGAACTTGGGTATTGTTCTTTAGCTTTTAATTGTTGAGGGATTCCTCCAAAATTAACAATCGCTGCCTTCTGTTTCTTTATTTTAATCACGTCGTAAGATTGAATTCTCCCATCTTTATTACCAACTCGTTGAGCATAGATGGCATGTGTTTCACATCTCTTTACTTGAGTGAAGAAATATCCCTTCACATCACGACCACCATTGATTTCCAATGGAAGTGGTTCATAATATTCTTCAATTTGTTTTTCCATCAATTAAAATCTCCTTCTTCTATAACCCAATAAGAATCCTCTCTTACCATAATTGCATGAGGTATATAATCATCTTTATCACTACTCCACCTTCTCGTCTCTATAACAAAGTAACCATTACCAACATAAGCAATGTGTCCAGAACTACCGATATCATCTAATTCTCCAATGCCGTGTAAATAACAATCATTCGTTTTCATTCCAACCTTAGGTTCGAATTCAAATTTTGGCTTATCTTTAAGCCTATAGTTCATATTCATCATCTCAATATATCGGCTACCTTTTCAGTAAATTCATTATATGCAGATACGAATGATTCTTCATTGACGAATGATATATAAAATATATCTGCAGGAGAATTGTTATCCATAAATCGAACTTCAATAGCTATTTCTTTAGTTGTGACGAAGGCTCTATATGTCGCTTGTTCGCTACCACCTAACTCCTTATAGAACTGTAGAGTCCCTTTGATAATGGTATACTCAGGCTTAACTGATTTAGTAGTCACTTTAAACCCTTCTGCAATTAAATAATTACAAATATCTTTCGATAACTCGTTATCTTCCTTCAATGATCTAATACCATTTAATGCCATATTCTTAATTGTTTTAACTTTAACTAAAGTAAGTATATATAAAGACACTATGCCGTCTATTAATAATACAATGCACATAAATCCAATACACATTACAACGATATATGCTTCGTCTATTCTTTCAAGATATGAAGTTATCAATTTTATATCACGTTCTAACATTAGATTCCTCATTTACTCGATCTCGATACACTATACCCCATATTCTTTGCCCATGTAGGGTTGACTTCTATCTCTCCATGATGCTCTCTACATACAGCTAAGAAGAAATCTACATCCCACAATAATTTAATTCCTAATAATCTTTTGGTATCATTAGCATATCCAACTTTACCTTTCTTGTGGTGTACATCACAAGAATCATTACAACAACCTAAAACTTGACAAGTAGAATTGTTTAACAAGAATTGATCTCTATTAGGATTATATTCTGTTTGATTTTCTTCTTTGCGTTTATCTGCTACAGGCTTAATTGATTTTTGTTTTTTATAAATAGATTGACCTGGATGGAGTCTTTGCCAATTGTGCTGCTGACAGAGTTTGTATTTTTTATTGATCGTTGGATAATTACATCCTTCTTGAGAGCATCTATCTATCATAATTTTCAAGTAGTCTTAATACATCTATCTTAGCACACATACCTTCCAAGGAGGTGTCGTGATGTAATATGTTTTGATTTTTATCTATTAATACCCTTGTAACCTCTTCACCCCTTTTAGCAAAAAAACAATTAGCCTTTAAAGGAGGATTATTATTTCCCATCCACTTTGTAGCCCATTGAGTACAATCTTTATCAAGATACCATTCAAAACCCTCTTCGTTGACTAATACAGGCTTCTCTCCATTTTCCCATGGAAAGAATTTCCACTTATTTATATCATCCATCTATCCGTTTTTTTCTTCTTAGTCTGCGATTTTTGAATTCTCTCTAGTTAAAAGTCTCGCTAACATTGTAGATGTTTCTAAACCATTATTGCCCACCAATAAAACTACACCTACCTTTTTATAGTTTGTTTATTTCATTTTCGACATTTTCCCAATACTTATGTTCTCGCTCTAGGTTTTGTACTTCCATCCAATCAAAGTCAATTGCACTATCTATCTCACATACCGCAATTAGTGCAGCTTGTTTAGCTAGGGCTATGTCAAACTTCGATACAAAAGGTTTAAATTTATTTACAAGTTCTAAGGCCTTTTCTTGTGGAGTCACATTTACATCACATTTCATTGAGATAAAATTACAATTCTTTATATTAATTAGTACCATCATATCCTCAATATGATCTCAAATAGTGAATATTCATTTGACTTGTTTTCGATAAACCTCTCAATGTTGTTTATTTGAGACTATACAATTACTCATTTTACATTTATAAAGTTTGAGAGGTTTATTGAAAACTAGTTCATTTGAAAAAATTGATAACGTTTTCCTTAACTACAATCATCTCCTAATAACTCTCCTTCCTCTTTACCCTATAAAGCAAAATCAAGCACATCCAAGCACTTATAAGCTCCTACCCTCCTCTCTCCGAGAT
>Ga0326734_1000117_pt1 | contig 24498 bp, 34 predicted proteins | sample 15_GP2_1315_FD_207944 | JGI IMG/M metagenome (GOLD analysis project Ga0326734, IMG submission 207944) | Glacier ice microbial communities from Ngari, Tibet, China - 15_GP2_131.5 | ecosystem: Environmental > Aquatic > Freshwater > Ice > Glacier | place: China: Ngari, Tibet | collected 2018-07-18 | reverse complement strand
AAATGCACCGACCAGTCAGGTTGATTGGACTTCCAGAACAGTACACGAACGATGAACTCCTAGTGGAAGCGAAGAGCCTGGCAAACTTTGTTCGCGCCAACAAGATTTCCGTCCTCAATGTTGCTGGTAACCGGGACGAGTTCGCCTCGTTCTTACACCACCATATGACATTCAAGCTGATCCAGTCAATGTTGCTCGATCTATATTCAACTGGGGATTTACTTTCCGATAGGATAGAATAAAGGTTTACTGAAAGGACCTTTATGTCAAGAAATATTATGGATGCCCTTGGGCAAATCATGGCCGAACTCGGCGATAATCTCCCAGGCTGGGAAGATAAACCAACGCGTTCCGATACCTGGGAATGGCAATACCTCGACCTCGTCCGCGACATCCTCGAATACGGCGATGATCGCGTCGACCGCACTGGTGTGGGTACACGTGCACTGTTTGCCAAGACAATCGACATTGACCTGAAGAAAGGTTTCCCTGCTCCGACCACCAAGAAGCTTGCGTGGAAAGCAATGGTCACCGAACTCATTTGGTTCCTCCGCGGCTCTAGCGATGAACGCGAGCTGTGCGAACTTGTCCACGGAACACGCGATTCTGCCAAGAGGACCATCTGGTCAGACAACGCTCAGGCCGTGTACTGGAAGCCAAAGGCTAAGTTCGACGGTGACCTTGGTCCTGTCTACGGCGTTCAGTGGCGCAAATACAAGAAGTATGATGTCAAACAGTATGGCGAAGCGATCGACCATGGTGACGGAATTACTTACCTGAATGCAAAGGTTACGGTCACAGAGATCGATCAGATCGCTGACCTGATCCACAAGCTGAAGACCAATCCAACCGATCGTCGCATGATTATCTCGGCCTGGAATCCTGCTGAACTTTCTGACATGGCTTTGCCGCCATGCCACATGATGGCACAATTCTTCGTTGCCAAGGGCGAACTGTCCTGCCAGATGTATCAGCGCTCCGTCGACACGATGCTTGGTCTGCCGTTCAACATTGCGTCTTACGCTTTGCTGACCCACATGCTCGCACAAGTCTGTGGCTTGAAAGTTGGTCGTCTCATCATGAATCTCGGCGACGTGCACATCTACAAGAACCACATACAGGGTGCTGAAGCTCAACTGGATCGCGAACCAATGGAAACTCCAACGCTGGTCATGAACAAAGAAATCATGGACATCGATTCCTTCACGTTCGCCGACTTCAAGCTGGAAAACTACAATCCGCAAGAATCCATCAAACTTGAAATGGCGGTATAAATGGAAATCACTCGCGAACAGCTGATCGAGTGTATCGAGAAAGCTACAAGGGAAATGGATGTCCATGTTCCCTGCCGTGACTACTACGCTCGCCGTGGTGACTCGGCAACAGAAACAATCAAGTACATTTGCCCTGACGGGCTCATAGAAGCAATCAACGGACTCTAATTATGGGGCACTACTACAGTGAAATGGCATGCAGCGACTGCGGGTTTATTCCCTGTAAGTGTGCCCGCATTCCCGACATGACACACATAATGTGGCTGGTTGATCCTGCCACACTCGATGTGATGCAGGTCGGCCAGTTCGATCGGAAGTACGCGTACGTTACAAACGCAAGCGGCTTGACTTTCCCAGGCAATCCCCACTCGCGCCGGTTCGGTTCAGAACTGTTCACAGCGAAGAAAGATGCGGAGGCTCATCGCGTCATCGTGATTGACCAGCAAATCACTTGGGCTAGAGAGAAGATGCAAAAGCAATCAGCTCTCATAACCGTGCTGCTTGAACAGCGAAGGAGAATCCTCGATGAATCATAACATTGGCGACATGCTTGAAGAAGTAAAGCAAGGAATCATCGTGCAGCAGGTGAATGCACAAGGCAAGATGGGTTCCGGCATTGCCAAGTCCATCAAGGAAAAGTGGCCGATAGTTGAGGCGTTCTATCAAGAGAACGTCTTTCCCAACCAACCCGACAAAGGCTTTCAGTACATGGGCAAAGTCTTCTATGTCGAGGTTGAACCGGATCTGTGGGTAGCAAACCTTGTTGGTCAGCAATTTTACGGCCGCGATCCAAAAATCGTTTACACCTCATACGAAGCATTGGAGATGGGATTTGCCAGCGTCTCACACTTTGCTGAAAACAAAGATCTGGAAGTGCACTACCCGCTAATCGGTTGTGGTTTAGCAAATGGTGATTGGACAAGAGTTTCGCAGATTATTTCCAATAGACTTGATACAATAGTGCATACGCTGTGGATTTTACCGTCCAACTAAAAGCGTCAAAATATCCAAAAGACTTTATAACAAGTGCACCACACGAGATAAATTTCTCGTATAATGTCTATAGGTTTCAACCCCCAAAACCCTAATGTAAAAGCTGCTGGCCGCGAAGAATTAGCAAACAGTGTTTCTGTTCCAATCGCTGAGTTCAAGCCCTTCTTCGCGAAGGCTGATCCAGCGAACTTCAAAGTAAGCTACAACAAATTTGTGAGCAATTTTCCCGCAGAGGCGAAAGCCATGAGTGCACTTCGCCCGGACGGTGTAGGCCCAGGTGAACTTGTCGCCTGGTTCGTCTTCGACAATCTCCAGCTCGGCGGGAAGAATTCATCGATCGATCTCGTGATTGACGGGGTTGACTTTGCAGAAATGAAAGGCGGTGCATACGACACTGCCAACCATGCTATCAAGGGATTCAAGATCACGAAGGATTCAGATCCTGCAGTCGACTTACTTCGCCGTGACCTCGACGAATTCAACGCAACATACCGCAAGATTACTGGGACTGATCTCACTGGTTGGGAACCTGGTAACATCCGCACAACCTCTCTCAAAGCCTGGGAAGAAATCGACCTGAACAAGGAATCCAAGCGTTATGCTGGGCCGATTCGTGGAGCAATCAAGCTCAACGTCCTGGCCAATGGCGACGTATTCCAAGAGGGTGAAACAGAAATTCTGGGCAACTGGCAGCGTAAAGGGTTCCAAACGGAATTGAAAAAGTTTATGCTGTCAGACATAGAAATCGCTGTAAATAGTAACATCTCTACGCTCAACAGGGTAATCGGCAGGTGGCGCCAGATGGCCTACACCAATTATCTCAAGGGCAAGAGGTTCGCGTTAGTAAACACCGCATCGTTAAAGATGGAATATTTCGGTGAACTAACAGTTGAAATGATCGGCCTACTGCGCATCGGACGCAACCAACCAGAGGCACGAATCTACCTTCCAAAGGAATTGTAGTAATATGGGTGAACACATCGACAACAGAGGTCCTCGTCGTAAGAAGACAAACGAGAGTGAGGACGATCTGGCACGCAAGCGCCGTGTGACTTTCAAGAATTACATTCGTGAACTTGAAGAAGATCTGCTCGAGGATGACCTCGACGTTGAGGAGGATGACGTTGCAGAACGTGATCCTGATGACGGCTTCCCGTCTCAAGACGACGAGAATTGACATAACGTTCACCTAGTCCCGTGTTTCCATAAATACTGGAAACAACAATGGTGAACTAGATGCTTGTTATCCCTCTCAAAGGCGACACGATTGAAACGAAAGATGGCGTATCGTTTCAGGTGCTTTCGTATACAAATTACCGCGATAAAGGTCCTGCCGTCTACGTTCAGCATACTCCTGCTGTACCGTCAGACGCTGTGTACTTTTTCGACATTCATAAGATCAACGGCAAGACCGTTGAATTTCTTAAGGGTCCAAAGATCTTCCGATCTCTTGGTCCGCTGACCCGTAAGTACCAACTTCCACAACCCAACGATACCGTTACCTGGCGTAGCCCGGATGGGTCAGTTGACGCGACCGTGAAGAGCTACAAGCTCCACAAACGTGGCGAACTGGCCAAGGGTCTTCTCATCGTGGCAATGGATACCGGCGCACAAGAACAGGTGTTCATTCGACTGGATCAAATCATTGATCTCAAGCGAGACATCGGCAACGACATGTTCTCGCGCGACAAGTTTCTCAGATACTACGATGACTATCGTGGAGGATCGAAATGAAATCACTCCTCAAAGATCTGGATTCAAAAGCCGGCAAGATCGCATATCAATCGTATATCTTCGAACACGGAATAGAAAAGCTTACGATTCTGATTCCGCTCAAAGATGCATCCGCATTCCAGACAGCTTTTGCTAACTGCGAACAAAAAACCAAGAAGTCGTTGCTCGAGGTTGTTACTCGCTTCGCCGGTAAGGTAAAGGGTTAACATGGCACTCAAGCAGTTATTCACAAATAACGCCGTATCGTTGCTGGTATCTGGAATAGGATCTTCCGCTACGATGTTGCAAGTCCTTCCAGGTCATGGTGACATGTTCCCGTCTCCTGGTCCAAATGAATTCTTTACGGTTACGCTGGAAGATCAAGGCGCACTTGTTCAAGAAATCGTCCACGTTCTAGAACGTGATGGCGATACATTTACAATTCTGCGTGGACAAGAAGGTACTGAAGCTCGCGACTGGTCTGCTTCCCAAGGTTCTGATACACTGGTTGATCATCGCCTTACCGCGCTGACACTCAACCGCCTGTCCAACGCATTCGCTAATACCGGATTCCCTGACCTCACAAACTTCCAAGACGCAATTGACTATCTGCTGCAGGGTAATCCCACAAGCGGTGGCCAAATCGTCGATGCACCTGTTGAGACTTCAGTTGGTAATAATGAAACGATTATCTTCACACCAAGCGCCTACAAGCCTGGAACCACGGCCGTGTACGTCGGCGGCGCAAGGCAGAAACGTGGTGTGGACTTTTTCGAAGTAAACGCCACTGAACTTCGTCTGCAATTTGTACTATCACCTGACCAAATTGCTGAAGGACAGAATATCGTAGTAGACTACGTCATCGCATAAGAAGAGCACATCTCTATAAATATAGAACTAAAGCACCCCAGATCATTCACTTAAGAGGCTCCTCATGGCATTGACAAAAATCCGCGGTAATACTCAAATTCTCGACGGTAGCGTTACAGACGCTCAGCTGGCAGCAGGCATCGCCCTGTCCAAAATTCAAGGCAACGAACTCCTCGTACAAAGCAACGGTTCCGTAGGTTTCACATCTCCGGTCTCTGGCGTAACGCCAACTGATGCCGCTCACCTGGTCACCAAAGCTTACGTTGACGCTTCAGCACAAGGCTTGGATGTCAAGGCTTCGGTTCGTGTAGTTGCATTGGCTGACATCGTACTTACTGGACTCCAGACAATTGACGGCGTTGGCCTCATTGACGGCAACCGCGTTCTGCTTACTGGCCAAGTACCAGCAGTCGAAAACGGTATCTACGTTGTTCGAGCTGATGCGTGGACACGTGCAGCTGATGCAACTACCAACGCAGACGTAACACCAGGTCTGTTCACCTTCGTTGAAGAAGGTTCGACTGGTGCTGGTACTGGTTGGGTTCTGACTTCGACAGGCCCTACTACACTCGGCACAACCCCACTTCCGTTCACACAGTTCTCTTCGGCTGGTGTTATCCAAGCTGGTGATGGTATTGCAAAAGTCGGAAATGTTATCAGCGTTGTTTCTGGTAACGGCGGTATCGTTGTTACTCCTGATGCTATCGCTCTGACTCTCGACGGAACCACCCTCGCGGTTGGTCCTGCTGGTCTGAAGCTTGCTAATGCAGCTGTTGGCCAAATCCTGGTTGGCGATGCTGGTGGTGTTCTTCGCCCAGTCGCAGTATCAGGTGACATCTCTATCGATGCTGCTGGTGTTGTAACGATTGCACCTGGTGCAGTTGGCCCAGAGACCATTGCAGACGGTTCCCTTGCTCTGTCAAAACTGGTTGATGGCACAGCTGGCCAAGTTATCGTTGTAGCCGCTGACGGCACCCCAACTTACACGAACCTTTCTGGCGACGTAACTATCAACGCAGCTGGTGTGACGATGATCGGTGCTAACGCTGTAAGCACCGCAGAAATTGCTGATGGCTCTGTTACCCTGGCAAAGACCGCAGCACTTGCTCCTGGTCAAATTGTCATCGGCACAACTGGTGGCACAAATACACCAGTCACATTGTCAGGCGACGTAACGATCTCCGAAGCTGGTGTCGTATCGATTAACCGTGCTACAGTCGTTCGTGTCGCAGATATGGTTACCCGCGAAACTCCTGCTGGTCTTTTCAACGGCGTCAATACAACGTTCGTGTTGGCAGCTACAGCCCGCGCTGGTACTGAATCGGTTTATGTCAACGGTATCCTTCAGGATGCTGGTGCTGGTAACGATTACACAATCGCTGGCGACACGATTACGATGTTGTACACACTCTCGTCAGGGGACAAGCTGCGAGTTAGCTACTTCAAGTAATACACATGCAAAGCCCATGAGTAGGGTCGTGTGACCCTACTCAATTTTATGAATGGACCAAAGTGTGAAGACACAGATTCCTGGTAATCAAATCCTCGATCTAACTATCGAGACACAAGACATAGCAGATAATGCCGTCACTGATCAACAGTTGAGCAGTACTGGCGTTGCTGCTGGTACGTATTCAAAAGTTACGGTCGGCACCAAAGGTCGCGTAACTGCTGGTACAAACCCAACAACTCTTGCTGGATACGGTATCACGGATGCTGTATCAACTGCTTCGCGCAATTCGGTTATCACGGTTGTTAATGAACCAGATCGCCCGGCTGCTCGACGCCTAACAATAACACCTAACCAAATCGTTTCGACAGATACCGGTGAAGGTGGTACGCTTAACTTAGCTCTTGCATCGAATGTAATATTCCCAGGAACTGGTGCGATCACGCTCACCATAGGAACTACTGCGCAACGTCCGTTGGTTTCAACACCAGGCATGTTGCGTTTCAACACCACTACATCTGCTATTGAATCACCTGTTGGCGCTGACTGGCATCGCATTGTCATGGATAACGACGAGCGTCTGCGGTCTGACTTCCGCGTTGTTGAAGTTCGTAAACAACCAAAGTCTTACCAGTTCGGTTCGATCGCTGCTGCATGCGACTCGCTTATTGGTCTGCCAACTGTAAATGACCAATGGTTGATCGACGTCGGCCCAGGTCTTTATGTTGAGCCGCAAATCAACATTCCGTCATACGTTCACGTATCAGGATTTACCGAGTACGCAGTTTATATTCAGCCGGCTGGTACGAACCACCCGGCATTCAGCATGGCACCACGTACTTCTCTTTCGTTCTTGAACGTATGGGATGCAACTGGCCCGGAGCAAGCTGGTGTTCGTATCTGGAACACAACTGGTGGTGTTATCCTCCACAAGGTTTGTGTGCTGCGGGCTTCCATTGGTTTCGATATTCAATCGACAACCGCAAGCACTACTGCATATCTCGAGTACTGCGACACTGAGCAGAACTTCGGGACCGGTGTCTTCATTAAGTCAAACGGATTCCCGTGCTCTGTCAACCTGGAAAACTTCTATGTTTACGGTTCAGACTCGAATCCAGCCAGCGCTATCATTGTAGATGGGCCTGCTGCTTTCGTTAACATTCAGTCGTTCGGCCTTGAAGGTGTAGACGGTCTGGGTGAAGGTTTCATGCTTCGCGATGGCGCACACCTCGACATAAAAGCTGGAGCTGTATTCGGCTGGAATATCGGGGCACACATAGAGAACACCGGAGTTGCATCAACATGCAACTTTATTGCAACTGCATTTAGTAGCAACACGACATGGGATCTGTTCTCCGAACATCCACTTGCCATTGGCACATTGATGGGAACTGCTTCACGCGTGAAAGTAAATGCAGTCGCTTCGCCGAACTTTACTTCTGCATTTGCGGACCCAGGTGCCAATGCTTATGTTCGCACTGGTGATTTGTACATGGGCAAGACCCAAGCGCAGATCACAAATATTGGTGACCTGATGGTTGAGACTCCTCCGATGGGTCTTCTATCGGGTGGTGCATTATCGCCAGCCGGTGGTTTAAACATTTCTGTTGGTGGTGGTATTGGTTACCTTCGCAAAGACGGATTTGTCACACGTGTTGAATGGCCAACCACTGGTATCACGCTCGCTCCAGGAGCGGCTGTCTACGTATACATCAACAAGAATGCAGTCATCACAACTGGTCCAACTGAACCAGACGGTTTGACAAACGTAGTTCTTGGTCGCGCAAATGCTGGCGCTACATCAATCACTGGACTTGGCACGATCGCAATTCAGATTGCTTCGCACGGTAACAAACTTGAACAGTATCTCCGTTCCGCAGTCGGCCCGGTATATGTTTCAGGTTCTATTGTCTCTGCAAATCCTGTTACACCTCGCGCTCTGGATATCACGGCCGGTAAATCGTACTACGGTACGACACAACGTAACCCATCTGCCAAGGTCGCTACATCAATTGTTGACGGCCACCGCACAGCTGGCGTTACTGCCCTGACTACACGTGCCATTGTACCGAACGACACGATTGACAACGGTACAGACCTGGTACCAGTTACACCTGGCCACTACATGAAGCACGGCATTTACTCAAGCTCGGAAGGTATTTTCCAAGTTACGTTTATGTCACATGCCCAGCAGTCGTTTGCTACACTTGATGAAGCTCGACTTGCACCATTGCCATCGCCTCGCATTCCGTCTGAATCGACCCCAATTATTGCTGGGGTTATCGTCAAAGAAGGCGTCAACAGCATTATTGAAATTCTTGACGTTCGCCCGATGTTTATGCGCGCGTCATCGGGAACTGGCGGCGGCTCGAACGACCACGGTGACTTGCTTGGTCTCGGTGATGATGACCACCCGCAGTATATGCTTGCTAGTGGTATTCGCCCGCTCGCAGGAGATCTGAACTTCTTCGGCAATGATATCACAAATATCAGTTTGATCAATGGCATTAATATCAGCAACATGGGAGCACGATTCACACCGCAAGGTATTGACCCGATCCCTACATCAACGGCAGTTACACTGACACCGGCTTCGCTGAACACAGAAGGTAACTGGAATTTCCTGGCGCGTGCTGATCACACTCACCAGATTACTGGGTTCCAACCGGCAAGTGCTGAACTGACAACTCTTGCAGAAATCTCGACGAATGGCATCGTGGCGCACGTCGAACCAAATACTTGGATCGCTCGCACAATCGCTGGCGCTGGTGGTCGTATCAACGTTACAAACGGCTCTGGAATCAGTGGCGATCCAACAATCGATCTTACGATCATTGGAACTGTTGGCACCTACGCACAGGTTACTACCGACGCGTTCGGCCGAGTAACTGCTGGCACTGCCACGCTTGATTGGCTGAAGATTGCTAATGCACCAACTACGCTGGCCGGATACGGAATCACGGATGCGCAGCTTAAAACTAACATTCTCACCGCTCTGTCTAACCTTAGTGGAACCGGTATCTTTGCTATCACCGGCACCGGCACAGCGGCAACACGCACCATCGTAGCTCCTGCTGCAGGTATTACTGTTACAAATGGTGGTGGTGTTGCTGGTGACCCGACTATTGCTCTGGCAAATGATCTGGCCGCAGTTGAAGGACTTATCACAACTGGCATCGCAGTTCGCGCTGGTACTGACACCTGGCTCACTCGCTCTATCGTTGGACCTGCTGCAGGTTTCACGGTCACGAACGGTTCCGCAATTGCTGGTAATCCAACCTTTACGCTGAGCGACGACCTCGCAGCTGTTGAAGGCATTACGACACTCGGCTTTGTTGTTCGTAGCGCAACGGATACCTGGACCACCCGCACTCTGCAGGGATCGACCGGGAACATTACGATCACAACCCCTGCCGGTACCATTGGTGACCCGGTTATCAATCTTGCGCCAGCGGGCACGCCAGGAACGTATCAATCTGTAACGACTGATGGTTTTGGTCGTGTGACATCAGGATCAAATCCAACCACGTTAGCTGGCTTCGGCATCAGTGACGCACAACCTCTTGATAGTGATCTGACAGCACTTGCCACGATAGGTACGACAGGTCTCTATACCTTGACCGGACCAGGTGCATCTGCAACCCGTGCTGTCATCGCGGGTTCGACAAAGGTCAGTGTCACAAACGGTAATGCGGTCGCTGGTAACCCAACCGTCGATGTCGTTGAAGCTAACCTTACGTTGAACAACGTCGGTGGAGTTCTCAGCGTGGCAAAGGGCGGTACAAATCTTACGGCTCTTGGTGGCGGCAACACTGTGCTAGGTGTGAATGCTGCAGCCACGGCTCTTGAGTACAAAACTGAACTCGGCACTGCAAACCAGATCGTGCTTACGGCTGGGGTTGGCACTACGACATTCTCCCTGTCGCCGAACACCATGATTCCTGGTACTGGCGGAGTTGTTGTTCCAAGCGGCACAACTGCTCAACGCATTGCAACTGCTGGTGCAATGCGCCTAAATACTACGATGACGCAGTTCGAAGCGTTCAACGGAACAATCTGGCAAAATCTGACAACACCTAACCGTCTGTCACAGTATTTCCGTGGATCAGTTGCACCAACCGCTGGAACAACGATTATTCCTTACGGTAACGTTGCACCAACAGCAACTCAGGGAACACAGGTATTGTCGCAGGTAGTTACACCATCGTCGACCACAGCTAACATCGAAATCCAGTTCTCTGGAATCGGTGACTTGAGTTCAACGTCAGCGTACATGACAGTAAGTATCTTCCGCGGGACAACGTTTATCGGCATGTCGATGTTGGCGTCTGGTAAACAGGGTACAGACTTTACCAGCGGATTTGGTATCACCGTAATTGATACTCCAGGCGTTCTTACTCCGGTAACGTACACGGCTCGTGTAGGTGTAAATATTGGAACTTGGTATCTCGGACGTGGACAAGCTGCAACGTTTGCAAACGCCGCTCTCAGCTATTGGTCAATTAAGGAATACTCATGATCATCAGTAACTACATGGAAATTTTGGCTGCAAAATTTCCAACGGTCCAGGCTCACATAGTGGGAGACCCTTCTGTCTACGAGAACATCATCGTTGACTATGGGCCTGAGTTACCGGCGAAGGAGATTATTGAAGCTGCTGCTCTTGACCTTGCTCGTACAAAAATGTGGCGCGACATCCAGGCAAGCAGAGACATGCGTAAGAGCGGTGGTGTTCGGGTGGGAACGAACTGGTTCCACTCCGATGACACGTCACGCATTCAGCAAATTGCTTTGGTAATGTTCGGTGCGAACATGCCTCCTGGTATCATGTGGAAAACTATGCAAGGAACTTTTGTTGCAATGACACCAACTCTTGCAATGCAGATTTTCCAAAGCATTGCAGGACAGGATCAGCAGATTTTCAGTCGAGCAGAGTATCACCGGCAACATATGATTCTGGATGACCTGACACCGGATGACTACGACTTCACCACCGGGTGGTCACAGACTTACGCCGAGTGGCAAGTCGCTCCAGCACCAGTTGCTAGCTTTACGACTGACGTCACCACCGGCGTAGCCCCATTGACAGTCACATTTACAGACACTAGCACCAACTCGCCAACCGCATTCGCATGGGACTTTGGTGATGGCACAACTGGGACAGGAAAAACAGTCGCTCACTCCTACGCAACAGCTGGTACATTTACCGTAACACACACTGCGTCTAATGCATCTCAAGCGGCAACTGGTTCAGTGACAATGCCTAACTACATTACCACTACTTAATGTCAATCAACTACTGCACTATTGGGCTTGATCGAATCGATGGTTTCTGCGGAAACCAACGAGCGAAAGTCCTTGCGCGGTTGATTCGTGAAGCAGGGCATGAGATCATTGTTGTGCCGCCAACACCTACACCTCGTCCAGGTGGAAGCGGCGGATCAACTATCGGCGGCGGATTTAACTTCCGGCCGAACGTTTTCCAACCGGGTCAACCATGGCAGCAACCTCGACAGGATATCGATCAGAACCTTCCGCAGCGCGAACAACCGTACATTACCGTCACGGCCGAGATTATGGGCATGCGTGGTAGCGAAACAATAGAGGCTACAGCACGACTTGACTTCGTTATCGTCAGCGATCTGGAGATAAACGAAGGTCCTGAGATCACAGTAAATATCTCGGAAATGGAGATTTAAAATGTTAGAAATTGGTAAAGCAAACGAAGTGAAGTTCAAGGTTGGCGTCAATGGAACGCAGGCACCTCCGACTGTTCGTCTCGTCATTGGCGTGAATGAACATGAACTAGGCTTCAAGGCCGAGAAACTTCTAGGCGGCGGAGACGACGATTGGTTCTCCGAGGTGAAAATCCCTGAAGGTATGGCAGCTGGTGAATACGACTTCCGTGTTGAGGTCATTGTAAACAATCGTCTCTTCACACCCATTAAGCGCAAAGTAACTGTTGGGACTCTTGAGCCAATCCTTGCTTCGGTCACTGAAATGAATGAGCCTGCTCATCCAACTCAGAAGCCAAAGCAAACTGAAACTTGGGAAGGCGAAGGCGGTGCATTGCCTGCAGCTCCTGAAAAACCGCAGCCTCTCCCGTCCAAGCCGCTCGATCCTTTGAAGCCAACACCACCGAAGGTCGTGAAGACAATTGCATCTCTGCCAGGCACACCTATCAAAGGACTGATGCGTGAAGCTGCGAGCCAGGATGATACAGTTGCACATCGCCCAGAGAAAAAGGCAGTTGTTATGCAGGCACCGATAAAGAATACGCCGACACGGGTTTACAAATCGCCAGCGCCAAAACCAAAAGCTGAACCGATCAAGATCACCATGGCCGAAATTGCGGCTGAGTCCGCCAAGCGGTTCGATAAGGTCTTGAAAGAGTCCGCGTCGTATCGTGAACCGTGCGCTCCAGTAAAACCTGTAAACGTTAAGCACCAAGTACCCATCACGCTCACCAAGGGCGATATCACATACGAATAAGGCATATCATGAAAAGCTATAGCAGCGACGCAGTAACCTCTAACAATCTCACAGCACTTGACGAGAAACAAACTCGTCAGATAACAGAGCTGAAGTTGTATGTCAAAATCCTAGCAGTAACACAAATCGTAACTTTTGCCATGACACTCGGTATGTTCATAATGGCCAATTGATACTGTACAATATCTCCAGACTGCTGTATAATCCCTTATACACTTTCTGGAGACGTCAATGGCAACCACTGCCGCACTCATCAAGCATCTCGCAAAATTCCCTGACGGTCTGACCTTTGCTCAAATTCAACGTTACATCGTTGAGTCGAATGGTCTTGACTATGACAAGCAAGCTGTAATTAATCAATGGGAAGTCAGTAACGGCGAAGAACCTCGCTATCGCAAACAGTATCGCGGATACTGGTGTGATCGTCTGAGCAACGGCACCCGCTACTTCACGGTCTACAATCAGTATGGTCACGCACATTCCACCATCGTTCCAAAAATCGGCTTCTTGCAACAGTACTGCAACAAGGTCGGCAAACAATATATTCTGAAAGAAATCAAATGTTCGACTTAATTCTCGCTCGTGATGCTACACAACGCATCAGCGAAGTTGCTGAAACTATTGCCGACGTCATTGAGCGGAAGCAAAGGTTTCTCGATGAATATATCGCGAGTGAGCGCGCGTCACATCAAGATGCAATCGGCCGTCAGGTGCTGATCAACATGCTTGAAATCAACATCGCCGAGCTGGAACGCATCCGCAATCATTTGCTGAAGCCGTGAAATAACACTGTGCTTGTTGGTGAAGAGATTGTATAATCTCTCATCTAACAAGGAGAGCGTCATGGAAGAGGTCATTGAACTGCACAGTGTAGCTGTTGATCTGCTGAATCATCTGGAAGAAGTACTCGACGAAGAGAACTTCGAAAAGATCGATCCGAAGCTGTGGAATGCCGTGAGCATGTTCCTCGTGAACAACGGCATCAATGTCAAGCGCCGGTACCAGCATGAACACGTTGCTCCGGTGAAATAATGACAGAATACACTGGAGCTTGCGGTAGCTCACATGCGATCGGTGATACCGTAACTGCACACGGTTACGAAGGAACCTGGACCGTGAAAGCCTTTGCTCACGATTATCGTAGCAGCTCGCAAGGCGAAATGCATACCGCGCTCGTCTTTGAAGACGGCCGTACTCAATTGTTCTATCCATCATACCTCGTAAAGAAAGCATAACGTGTCCAAGATTATTAACGGCAACAGAAAGATCAAGTGCCCGCACTGCAAAGAGCCACTGGTTGGCTCGGTGGGCGACTACATTGTTGCCGGCAAAGTCGGTGCAGCGTCTGTACATCGTGAGTATTCCGATTGCGGAAACTGCGACGGTATCTTCTCTGTCGAAGCACTTACCAAAACCAAATTTGAAGTAACGCCTGTCGTGGGCAAATACGGAGACCACCGACCATGAGCAATTTCCCAGTACTGAATCACATTAACGATCTGTTGCCATTCATCGCGGACAACAAGCAGTTCCGTGTGCAAGATCAAGACAACGGTACGACCGTTGTCTGCTACATGTTGCAGGACGAAGATACGTTCCGCGGTGAGCACGAGGACTATTACAAAGAATGCCGTGGTGTAACGTTCTGTTCCAAGACTGGTAAGGTGCTGTCGCGCACTCTGCATAAGTTCCAGAACGTCGGCGAGAACGACAAGACGCAAGCTGATCAAATTCCATGGGATAAGATCACTCGCATTATGGACAAGCGTGATGGTTCGATGATCACTCCGGTTCTGTTGACGCACGAAAGCAATGATGCGACTTACATTCGTTGCAAGACGAAGAAGACCTTCACGTCCAACGAAGCGATCTACGCGACGAAGTTCCTGCGCGATTTCCCGGAAGGCAACACATGGATTCGCACGTTGCTTGAAGCTGGATTCACTCCGACTTTCGAGTGGACGTCGCCGAATTCGCCAATCGTGTTGCTGTACGAGAAAGATGAATTGACTTTGTTGCAAGTCCGTGAGAACGTGACTGGTCGCTACATGAATGCGGAAGAAATGGATTTGTTGAAAGAACTGTGCCCATTTCCAGTAGTGCCTAACCTGGTTCACAACTATCCGCATCCGCGTGATCTGCTGGATCATGCGCTGACGGCAGAAGGAATCGAAGGGTGGATTGTGCAGACCGACGCCGGTGAGATGTGGAAGATCAAGACGAAGTGGTACTGCGAACTGCATCACTCAGTGACGTTTACTCGTTGGCGCGATATTGCGCGTACGGTTCTCGACGATAAGTCGGACGATCTGAAAGCAGCGTTCGCAATGACCGGCCGTTCGATCCGCCCGATTGTCGAAGTGGAACTGAAAGTACATGGTCATGTGGCTCTGTTGGCAGCGTCGGCAAGTGAAATGGCTATTGCCGGTAAAAACGCGGGTTTGACTGCCGCACAAGTTGCGGCAAAGTATGCTGGCAATCCGTTGCAGAAGCATATCATGCGCGCGTTCAACGGTGCACCATCGGACCATGCAACGTGGCTTCAGTACTACCTGCAGAAGCATATCACTGACTGGTCACTCGATGTAATCACCGAACCAAATGAGGATAATGATGTCAACCCAACAACAGAGTAATTCAGAAGGAGGAGGATTGCTTATCTTCCTCTTCGTCCTCGTGACGACCGGCATCCTCATGTTTTTCGGATGGTGCGCTGCCCGAGGTGGTATCTCATACCGGTCGGTACGAGTCATGATGTTCCCGGCGACGTTCTTCCTGTCGCAGGTAATGGGAACAATGACATTCATCTGCGTGGGATGGATACTTGCGTTATGTCTTGGCAACACTGACATGGCCAATTACGTTGTTGGTAAAGCATCTGAGTTGTCGCTGGCATCATCGGCGTTCGGTGATCCGCTGACAATCCCGGTGTGGCACATCGTAGTGTTCCAGTTCTTCATCTGGTTATTCTGGATGCGGCCAGTGGGTCGAATGATTACCACGTCCGTCTATGATGCTGGCATTATCACAGCTGCGTACGATGACAAGAATGTCCACCCTTATTATCTGCGGCAAGAGGTGATCAAGAATGATTCCGGATATGCGGCATCCTACGCGCATTATATAGTAGTAGGACCGCCGTTGCTCGGTCTGGCATTGGTAGCCATGTCTCGCTGCCCAGTGAACGAGTACTACAACTAAGGAGTTACAAATGCAAAGAGCAGAATCCGGACCTAATAATCCGGGTCAAGATGACGGGACCCCATACGACATGATTAGCCTCGAGTCGCTGGGGTCTTTTATGCTATTCGGAGACATTGATGGGTACACAGCTTACACAGCGTGCAACTTCATCATCAAAGCAAACATGCTTCAACCGAATTCTGACCCGCTGACAATGTTCTTGAACACCGGCGGCGGAGGTACCAATGACGGTTTTTCCATCATTGATATCATGGAAACTTCGCGGCTCCCAGTTCAGACTGTCGGTACCGGTTTGATTGCTTCGATGGGTTTGCTGATCTTGGCAGCTGGTGCCAAGGGTAGTCGTGTGCTCACGAAGAACACAGAAGTTATGGCTCACCAGTGGAGCGCATACGGAATTGATGGTGTGAAGTTTCACGAACTCGTGGCCATGTCAGCAGCGCATGCACGTCTAAAGCAGACGTTCATTAATCACTTCCTGCGGCATTCAACGATGACCGAGAAGCAAATCAACGATATCGTCTTTGCTCCGTCGGACCGGTGGTTGACACCGCAAGAGTGTAAGAAGTACGGCCTAGTCGACCGGGTTACGGAATTCCTGGAAGTACCGAAACCTAAACCTCCTAAATCCGTCCGTGTGAAGAAATTATTGCCGTGATCTGATCAACGCCCTGCCGCAAAGCTTTAGCAATTGCAGGGTTGTTTCCGAATGACCAAAGCTTCTCTTCGAGCTGATTTTTAACATCAATCAGCTCGTTTAGTGACAGTTCGTCCCATGTATCCTTAGGTGGAATAGGCTTCTCTGCTTCATCTGCAAAACGTTCGTGTTCTGTTGAATCCTGATTCATTTTTCCTCCGAGTCAAATAGATGGTATATTTACTTAAAGTCAGGCGCCAAAAAAGTTACAGTGATTACCACCGATATGCTATAAATAAATTATACAAATCACCGGACGACAAATGAAACTTCATCAAACAATCATGGTTCAGGAAATGACTGGGCCAGTCCCTTTCGAACTCACGCTCGGTGAGATCATCGCTGCTGGCGATTCTACGAATCACTACCACATCTTTACCCTCTCCCTACTTTCTCAGTTCTTCAAAGATGGCAAGTCTTACTTCCATGTTGATGATCTGAATACTATCTCTTCAGGCGCCACTTCAACGGTCGCCATAGAGTCCATCAAGAGCCTAAGTGCTTCGGAAAAAGTGAAACTGGCAACATACCTACTTGCATGTGTTGAAGTTGGTAAGTCCGCCCTTCACAGCACACAAATGAGCTCCTCTGATTGGATCCGTTTCGTACTGCAACGCCAGGAATAACTGTCGCCATGTAGATACGATTTTGTTCAGCCCATGCTCCAGGAGGATTAAATGGGAAAACATGCATTGTCAAAACAGAAATACCCACAGCCGATTAACCCAGAAGGAACGAAAGCCATCCGACTTAAAGTTCGCCCTTCACCGAAAAGCGATTCACAACGTTTCTATATGGAATCGCTGACAAACTCGAAGTTGACAATCGGAACCGGCCCTGCAGGTTCAGGTAAGTCATTCCTCGCGATGGCCATTGCCGTCGAAAAACTTCTCTCCAATGACGTTTCAAAAGTCGTCATCACTCGCCCTATTGTTGAGGCTGGCGAATCCCTTGGCTTCCTGCCAGGTACGTTCGAAGAGAAAATCTCCCCATATTTGCTCCCACTGCTTGATGCACTGAATGACTTGGTTGGCCCTACCATGGCGAAGAAGCTATTGGAAGACGGCAAGATCGAGTTCGCTCCGCTTGCGTACATGCGTGGACGCACATTCACCAACTGCTACGTCATCCTCGACGAAGCGCAGAATACGACCATTGAACAGATGAAGCTGTTCGTCACACGTATTGGTGAATACTCGCAGTTCGCCGTAAACGGCGACGGTTCGCAGTCAGACCTTCGTGGTGTGCCTGAGAACGGCCTTGAGTGGGTCACGCGCAAACTGCGTGGCTGCTCGTCAGAGATTCAGGTGATCGAATTCCAGAACAAGGATGTCGTTCGCTCTGAAATTGTTCGAACCATTCTTCAATATCTGGACTCTCCTGAGCCTAAAGCTCAGACGGAGAAAAGTCGCCCGAAAGCTACGCGACACGAATTCCGACCAACTGCATTGACGGGTTGATCATAACCGCATAATAAAGGGACCTTCGGGTCCCTTTCCTATTTCTCCCATAAATATGTGGCACGCCACAGACAGCCGAGCAGGTGTGCTACCTCTTACTACTCGGCAGGAGAATACCTAAATGTCCTATATCCTTCGCTGGAAGAACCCTGCACTTCCAGGCAAGACTGATATCACTGTGCCACTCGGCTCGGTTGTTTCAGATCAAACGTCTTTGCGCTTCACAGGCAAGGGCGCACCGAACTACGGTGCGATTCAACAAGAAAATCTCATGCGACTCCTCGAGAGTTTCGCTGACGCAACACCTCCAGTAAAGCCAACGATCGGACAAGAATGGTTCGATACCGCGTCCGGCAATCTTAAGGTTTGTACTTCCGTAAATCCTGTTCTCTGGAAATCGCTCGGCGGCATTCAGGTAACAACTGAAGCACAAGGTAATACCCCGCCAACCACTTCGCAAACCGGAGTAGCAGTGGGTGACATGTGGTTCCAGCGTACTGGACCACGCACTGGTATTCTGTACGTGTACACTGGCTATGGTCGTCACCCAGAAAACTTCCCGGCAATAGGCGGGTGGAATCAGGTTTGGCCAATGGTTGAAACAGTTGCCGGCCGTGAAGAATATGACAGCGTTGCCACACTCGTCAATCAGCTCATCGGCGATCCATCACTTGGCGGTTCAGGTGCACTCGGTCGTAACCTTGCACCGCTCCCAGACCTGGCAACTCTTGATGTAGACTTGTTGGGAAGATTCCAAAGCCAGCCAGACGCTCGCTTCGTATTCCCGACTGACGGCGACAAGTCCGAATTGAAAGTCGACGTAACATCTCAGGATTGGGACCTTCTCCTTTCGGCTGCTAAGTTTGCCGTGTCGCGTCTTGACTTGCCGCCAACAATGGTTGAAGACATCTCACCAGTGCCATTCGTGTCAGATGGTCGTCCAGCGCCAACAGTACTCCTCGGCCTGCCTACAAGTGATGCGCGTTATCCATCACTCGAGCGTCGGTCAAATCGTCGCTTTGGTATTGTGACGTTGATTCGTTGCTTTGCAGAAACCGTAAACGTACTGAACACCGCAGTTGTAAATCGTTATGCGCTGAAAGGCATCAACGGTGTCACTGGCACTAACCCGAATTTTGATTCAAACGTCGTTACCTCTACACACCGCCAGTTCAGCGGTGCACCTGCAGGTTCACCGGGTGGCTCGGTCACGATGGCATTTAATTTTGTAAACCCAGATGCGCTCACATCATTCTTGACTTCCGGTGGCGCGATTCAATTGGCATTGGGTTACACACCTCCTCCACCAGTGGCAGTTCCGCCAGCACCGCCACCGGGTGCACCACAAGAAATCACAGAGATTTTCAACACTCCCGGTGCTAAAACGTGGACTGCTCCGACTGGTGTTACTGCACTCAGCACAATCTCGGGGTACGGCACAGATGGTACACCAGGCACAAGCCAGTCGTACTGGCAAACTGAATATGTGACCACATTCTGGAGGCGTCCACAAGGTACCACCACCACAGCGCGAAATGAACACGGAGTTAGGACCGATCCAACTTGGGAATATTACTACTTTAGCCCGAGCACTCCTACGTCATCAACTAATTGCGGCGACACAGATCTGAGTAATGGTCTCCCATATGGCACTACTACCAAAACGAATATTCGCAAGACTAGCTATGACCAAGGCGACGGCCCAGTCTATTTCTATAGCTGGGATTGCCCAGTAACAACTACCTCAAGTGATGGTGGGCAAGAAGTAGTACGCAGCCGTTCAACCACGAAAAATTACAGTGCACCGCCAGCAAATAGCTGCGGACCAATCGAGCCAACGCCAGACAGCACGATTTACTACCAACAGCAGCAGTGCCTTGAGTATCCAGTCACAAGTGAGTCATCATCAGGCTCGGCCGACACAAGTATCACTGCGTTTGGTAAAACGTTTATCGGTGCACGTGGAGCAACGTACAGTAATGTTCCAGTTACTGCTGGTCAAGTTTACAACTTCACAATCCCATCTGGCGGTTCGTTGCAGTTCACGTACACCAAGCCAGCTGCATCAGCTACAACCAGCACTGGTGGTAGCGGTGGAACTTCGGTAACAGCTGATACCGAACTGAAGAATCTGTTTGACCAACGTGGTATCTTGCGTCTCACCGCTGACAGGACTCGTGTTTTTGCCAACGTGTTCCCACCAGCTGTTGTTGCTTCGCCGTTGTTTTCGGGGTTGAAAGACGCGCCGTCAACTGGTCGCATGCTGACTTCACAAGCTGTTGCCGGTGCTAGCTACACTATTTCGTGCGCGCAACTGTCACCGACTCAGCTTCGTGTCACCGCTGCGTTCAGTGCTACCGGACCGCTCAACGGTAACGTGACGGTGAAGTTTGATGTTATCCGTGACACAACTACGTACATGGTTGGCAATACGGCAACACCAGTCTTTGGCGCTCCACTCGCATTTGCGAACGGAGATCGAGTCGAGGGGTCTGCCTTCTTGAATTAAAACTTCACACTTTTGTTACTCTGCGTGATATAATTGGACTACGTTTGAACCATCTTATCACCTGGAGTAACAAAATGAATATGTCCACCCGCGCGCCTCTGATTAAAGTCGGGCAACTGTTTTTGAACGAAGGACTGAACGAGTACATGATTGTGACCCGCAATAACCAAGGTCAGATCGCATACGCAGGACAAGGATTCCGTGGCAACCTGGAGGATTACGACTTCATCGAGAAGTTTCCTGCAGTAAGCCCGGAAGATGTTGATAGCGCAGAACTCGCCGAACTACTGGCGCACTGCCCACCGAATACAGAAGCTACTGTCGGCTTCATCGGGGAAGGAAATGCCGATGAAGATTAATAAATAAATCAGCAAACCTTTACTTAAGGAGGGTGCCATGCTAATCTTAAGTCGGAAGAATGAAGATCAACTTCAACTTGATCGTCTTCGCGAAATTCTCGAAGCTGCTACTGATGGAGCCATTTCATATGGTGGCGATATTGAACCAGGCGACACGCTGCCAGAACTCATCACACAGGTTGACAACACTGTTGTTGAGTACATGAAAGCTTTTGACGGTTTGGAATACGCTTACGAGAACCTGCAACTGGAAGCTGCAACGCTGGCTACGCAATGTGCCATGCAAGAAAACACCCTCGAGTCGTTCATGGACGTAAGATACGATGATGCACTTGACGACGCAGTAACAGATCTGATGGATGTGTTCCTCGGATCTGGTGCAGCAACGAGCACCTTCGACGGTGACATCTCATTCGACGAAAGTGTTACCTTCACGAAACAAGACCTCAAACCTCTGCTGCGTCAAGCCATCATGACGTGGGTATCAACGAAGGTTCGCTAATGTTACAATCAGTCAACCTCCAAGCAATCGTTGATTCCAAGTATCCTGCTGTGATTCGAGCAGCAGCGGCTAAGTTAATGGAACGACAGTATCTTGACGTAGGCACGTTCCTCAAAGAACTGCCGCAGTCGGATCTTGAAGATCTGTCAGGACGTTGTTCACGCGTGATAACCCACATCGATTCAGATGCTGACTTCGATTCTCTTATTCTTCTCGGCTGCATGCTCTGTCAAGCAGAAGGTGGTGCACTAGAAGGAACAGTGCAAAGCCGCACATCAAATCTCATGATCCTCATCACGTTCGAAGAACTGTTCCGCAAAGGTGTCGTCGAGTTCCACCGCGAGAAAGCTACGCTGTGCAACGAAGTCCTCGACGAAGGTCTCGCCCGTATCAAATAGTTGTTTACTTTTCTCTCAGAAGGTTGTAGTATACAGTTACTAGAACCTTAAGAGAACGATATGAAACGTGCTCCTCCTATCACACCAAGCCCAATTGCTGGTATTGAACCAGATCTGGAATATCTGTATTCGGCTGTGCATACTGCTCTTCGAAAACTGTGCGATTCCAAAATCACGTCTGCCGTATGGAATGCGTTCCATGTCATTGACGCCGACACACGCGTCTGGTTCGTTGACATCATGACTGCGGCCATAACATCCCAAGAGTTCAAGACCGATGTCGAGTTGATCAAAGCGATCCAGCATGGTTTCCGTGCCGACGAAACTGGTTTCGGCAAACCACAACGCATGATGATTTGCTGCATGCTGGAACTGTTCACACATAACGACTGGCTTGGCATGTTGGGCTACGTAATCACCTGGCCGGAAGACGTCAAATGAATCCACGCGCATTTCTCGACAAGAGCATTCCCGGCGGATATCAAACCGAACGCGAAGGCGATGACAAGGAAGCCCATGATGCGTGGGTCAAATCGAACACGTGGGATCTGACTCGCGACGACTTCATTGGTCTCTCGTACTTCCATGGTTGCCTTGACAACGGTTCAGATGGAACTGGTGCAGTCAATGGCAGCGATGATCGATTGTACGACGTAGTCTATGAGCATCCACAAAAAGGTGCGCTGACACGTTCGATGGTGAGTAGCTGGTTGTGTGACTGCAGCTCATTCACACATGGTTACAAGAAGGCATTAGAGAATAGTAGAAAACCATGATGACTCTCCTCATTATTGTTGTTCTGATAGCGACGGCGTTCATCGCATGCGAAGCGTATGACGAAGGCGGTCGTTGGTTATTCTGGACAGTGATTGGTTGTCTATCTGCTATCATGACGTACTTCGTATTCCGCTAAAATAAAAAGCGGAAGAAGTGAAAGAAGTCTGTGCTTCCTGTGGGGTTGCGTGTATAATCTTTACATCGGCTAAACAACTAGGAACACGAAAATGACCAAACTTGCTACTCTCTGCTTCGACGAAACCACCTCGACCTGGTCTGCCCAGTATGAAGGCGAAACTCTGATTGCATCGACTGGCGGTCCTAATTCGCGCAAGTATGTTATCAAGCGTCTGACGACCGGCGAGTGCGCACGTGCTCTTGCTCTCGGCGTAACTGGTTTCAGCAACCTTCCTGTTGCTGCTCCTAAGTCTGCTGGTACTCCTGCTAACTTTGCGCCAAGCCCACGTTTCCTCGATGACAATGGCAACGTTGCTCGCCACAAGCCAAACAACCTGCTGCCGGTTGTTGAGCGTTATGAACTGCTTGACGAAATGGTCGACCTGGTTCTGCGCGACATCGGTATTCGTTCGCTGATCATTACCGGCGAAGGTTCGCTCGGCAAAACGTTCCACACGAAAGAGCGCATCAAAGCTGCCGGTCTGCTGTCGACCGAAGAAGCTGAAGCGATTGCTTACACGCTGACTGAAGAAGAACAAGTCGTTGCTGACATGATTCTTGCTCGTATGAAAGAGTGCAAGAAGCAAGCTGAACAGTACTACAAAGAAAACCCACCAGTCAAAGCTCTGAAAAAGAAAGACATGCCAGAGCTGGACGACGAAGAAGATGAAGAAGACGAATTTGAATTCGAGCTGTCGGTCGGCAAAGTTGACTTCACCAGCCTGCACACTTCGCGCGAAATCGATGATCGTGTTTGCGGCGGTCGTTTCACCACCGGTCTGAACAAGTACGAATTCAACATCAAGCTTGCGGTGCAGAATCCGCAAGAATACTACGACGTTGTTGTGCCACATGAAATGGCCCACCACGTTCAGCACGTTGTTTATCCAAATGCAAAGCGTGTCAAAAAAGGCCACGGTAAAGAATGGTGCAAGATCATGACCACGGTCTTCGAAATTCCAGCAGCTCAGTTCCACAAGATGGACGTGGAAGACATGATGGAAGCTCCAGAACTCGAAGGCGATTACCACTATGTGAAAGGTTACTCGTCGGCAAAAGGTCTGTTCCGCACGATGTTTGAAAACCGTCGCAAGCTGATCGTGTTTGATGATTGCGATGCAGCATGGAAGAACGAAGTCGGCGCCAACCTGCTGAAAGCAGCACTGGATTCGGATGAAGAGCGTTGGGTTACTTGGAACGTTGAAGGTTCGGACAACAGTGGTTTACCAAAGCGTTTCTTGTTTGAAGGTCGTATCATCTTCATCTCGAACGTGGCATCGGAAGATTTCCCACAGCCACTGATCACGCGTTCGCTGCGTGCTGATGTTGAGCTGACCATCGAAGAGACTTTCGAGCGTATGCGTCAGATTCTGCCAAGCGAGAAGTTTGCTCCTGGCATCTCGATGGAAGTGAAGCAAATGGCCTACGACTTCTTGTACGAGAACCGCGAAATGGCTGCTGAAATCTCGAGCCGCTCGCTGCTGAACGTCGTGACCGTTGCGAACTCCGGTTCGAAGCTGTGGAAGCGTATTGCTCTGGCAAACATTGCTTAATTAAAACACTCCGGCGAAAGCCGGAGTTTTCTATGGAGAAACAAATGAATTTCGGACATGCAAAGTTCGT
>Ga0326734_1000116_pt1 | contig 24531 bp, 51 predicted proteins | sample 15_GP2_1315_FD_207944 | JGI IMG/M metagenome (GOLD analysis project Ga0326734, IMG submission 207944) | Glacier ice microbial communities from Ngari, Tibet, China - 15_GP2_131.5 | ecosystem: Environmental > Aquatic > Freshwater > Ice > Glacier | place: China: Ngari, Tibet | collected 2018-07-18 | reverse complement strand
CACAGCAACTTGGTTAGTCTTGGGCTGATACCCGCTCTTAGCGTTCGCCTCAGCCAATGTTTTGACTGCCTCAGCCTGGGTAAGACCTAGGCCCCGGTAATCCTTCTTAGTTGCTAGCTTGAGTGCCCAAAGGATGCGGCTGCTAGCGGGGGCGTCAGGGGTTTCTACTACGGTCAGCATAATCTTAGTGTGTTAGTAGCGGGGTTGCTATACTAAGGTAAGGCTAGGGCCTAGGAAATGTTACCCTAGGCCCCGACTTATTTTTTTTAGCTATTCAGGGGTTGTACTGAATATTGAGCGCGGCGCATATTATAGTCCGTACCGCCCAGCGTGTGAAGTTTGATACCAGCGGCGGCGGCACCCTCACAGACTATCTTGTTGGCGTTCACGGCGGGTACATGGTCCGGCGAACCGTTGTACCTAATCACGGCGTCGAACGAACACATGAAGCCGTCGCACCACCGCTCATTGATGGAATAGCTATTTTTGGGGAGGCCCATCTGGGCAAAGATGGCGTGGAGGTCTTTCTTTGACAGTTTCATGTTGAGTGTTAGCGAGAAGGTGATTATACTAAGGTAAGGTCTACCGGTAGGAATTGTTACCCCTCTTCCAAAGTTAAATTCCTCAAAATTTCTAACAGGGTGCCTGTCTCCATAGCGTGGTACATGATAGGGCGGGCGTTGCCCTCCATAGTGGCCCAGTCGCTATGTAAGGCCGATACTAAGGTCTTGCCGATAACTACGTAGTTACGGATGTATTCCCCGGCTGCTACCAGCTTTTGGATTTCGGCTATGATAGTGTCCCTCAGGGAGTCGTGCTGGGCGTTCAGCGTCTGGTAAGTTTCCATACTAAGGTAAGGTCTGGGCCTGGGAATTGTTACCAACCCAGGCCCTGCCTTATTTTCTACTTAGCTTGGTATCGGCGCTTCACGTCATACCCGCCGCTGGTCATATTGTACTCACTAACGCAGATTTCGTTATTGTAGCGGGCACCGTCAGCTACCGTCATGCGGGAGTGTGTCACCTTATACAAGCGCGTCTCAAAGAGCGTATTTTCCCCGTGGCCGCTGTGTTGCACGGGCAGGCTCTCAGCTTGTGCCAGGGTTAAGGCCGTGTGGTTTCGGCTGTCGAGGTTCAGGGCCAGGGCTGCTGCCTGAATGTCGGGGGCGGTTGCGTTGTCGTTATTCATACTAAGGTAAGGAGTCAGGCTGGGAATTGTTACCGGCGAACTTTTACTTTTACTTTGCTAAATTTCATCTGATTGCTAAGCTTTGCGTACCCACAACCCGCCCGACTTGAAATCGGCGTCATTGTAGAACTGGGTGGTAGTTTTAGGTTTCTTGCGCCCTACCGTTTCGGTCTGGGCTACCTTGCACCCCTTGCCGGTGTAAGCCAGGGGAACGCACGTAAAGCGTTCGGGGTAGTGGGCGTGTACGTAGGTGGTATTGAGTTCCATACTAAGGTAAGGCTAGGGCCTAGGAATTGTTACCACCCCCTAATTCCAAATGATATTATTCAGTATAGGATTTGCGGGGGCGTGGTACCGCAAAGTTTCGGCCGGGATGCTGTTGTTACTGATTGCGTGGCCCAGGACCACGGTAACGTCCTTATGTGCATCGAGAATTTCATCGATGTCTTCCGCGCTTAGGTTCCCGTACATGTCACCGTTAGCTTGGAGTATTATCCCCTTCCGGCCGTACAAGTTGTGGATAAAAATCAGGAGCTGAAGTCCTTCGTCGCTTACGATTTTGTGCAGTAGAATTTCCATACTAAGGTAAGGTTAGGGCCTAGGAATTGTTACCTAGGCCCGGTCTTATTTTAGAGGCTGGTGTATAGGCCGGTATTTTCGGTTATCAGCTCATGGAGCTGGTCAAAATAGACACCTTCCAAGGTTGTTACCACTTTGTAGGCGGGCGCTCCTTTGAGCTTGGTGCTGCCAATCGTGATGGTGGTATTGGTGATTTTACCGAACTCCATTGTGTAGGTGTCCATAGCGTCTACGGTAACCTTGATGTAGTTGATAGCCCGGCTACCTTTGATGCGAAAGCTCAGCCAGTTGGGGTCGGCCGCGCTATACATTAGGTTAGAGGCTCCCAGCATGTAGAAGGCGCGGTGGCCTATTTGCTGGCGGATGGTTTCGGCGGGGGTGTCTGCTATCTGGTTCATACTAAGGTAAGGCCTGGGCCTAGGAATTGTTACCTAGGCCCTGCCTTATTTTGATTAGATTTTATAGATAGCCGTGTACCAGCAAGTACAAGACTCGGCATAATAGCCAATTTTTGCCAGGGCGGTAGTCATCACTTGTACGGCGTTATCGTCGTCGTAGTCCCAATTAAAGAAGCTGGCAAGGCTGCCGCCATCATGTACCACTACTAGCGCGGAATGAGTGCCGTGGGCCTCCCTACGCCCGCGCCATTCCTCGGCGGTGTAGAAAGCGTGGCACCCGCCGCCGCTGAGGTCAAAATTAGGGCCTCGGTGCAGGTCCATTGCCGCCAGGATGGTATCAGCAATCAGCGTTTCCGTTTCGTCCAGTCCATCAGTGCTGAAGTCTTTGCTTCTAGCCGGGGCTGGGAAGGGTTTGTTATTGTAGGTTTCCATACTAAGGTAAGGCCTGGGCCTAGGAATTGTTACCACCGGGGCAAAAAAAAGGGACCCATTGTAAGGGTCCCTTTGTTGCAGTAGTTACGCGCCGTGATTTTCCAGCTTCAAAAAATTGATAGCTTTGGTGAGGCTGTCTGTTACAAAAATGGTATGGATAGGCTTGTACGCTTCCCACTTTTTGCTCTTCTTTTTTACGTTGGCGTTTATTTCCCAGTGGTAACAGACGTGCCAGTGCCAGGACTGAAAAATAGTTACCAGCTCCTTGCAGGCGTAGTAGGTAACCCGTTTGGGGTCCATCATATCGGTGGCCTTGCCGATGTAGCCCACGGTAGCGGCGCAGGTGCCAGCCATTAGGCCAGTGAGGCGCAGCATGAAGTCTTTCTCGGACTTGTCACGTTTGCGCAGGTCGGCTTTCGTGGCTGCTAGCCATTCGGGCTGGGTGGTGAATTTCGTGGTCGTGTCGTTCATACTAAGGTAAGGCCAGGGCCTAGGAATTGTTACCATCCTAGGCCTGACTTATTTCTTTACTGAGGGTAGTAACCTATTTGACCATCCGGCCCAACAGAATCCGACATCTTTTTCCACCCAGCTTCTTTGCGGGCGGTTTCCTCGGCTGCGGGCTTTAACCCGTGCAGCTTGCGGGTTTCATTAACCGCCATCCACAAGCCGAAGTCAGGCCAGTTAGATAGCACGATTTGACTCATGATAGCTTCGACCTCGGTTTGGGTGAAGCTCTTTTCTTTGCGAAAGAAAGCAAGTATTCGTTTCATACTAAGGTAAGGAGTAGGCCTAGGAATTGTTACCATCCTAGGCCCTATCCTTATTTCTTTAGCGGGAGTACACCTCGCGGTAAATCGATGCGCGTACTTGCTTGCCGTTTTCGAGGTAGAAGTAGGCCGACCCCTCGCCGGGCATCCCAATACCGTCAGCGTTAGGCTCATAGGTGGCAAGGGCGCGGTAGGCCGTGGCCCAGCGGTCCCGCTTGCCCTCTTTCTTGGAGGGAATATGCACCTGCACGGCAGACTTAATGTAGGGGCGGGCCTCGGTCACGCACTTGGCGGGCTGAGCATTTTGCATGAATTCGGTGGTGATGGGGGCGAACTGGTTCATGTGAGTGTGTGAGTGTGTTGCTGATACTAAGGTAAGGTTTGAGGCCAGGAATTGTTACCCAGCCTCAAACCTTTTTTTACTTAGTTACTAGCTCCTTCAGGTACTGAACGAAACAGATAGCGTCCACGGCTTCCATTTCTTCGTAGCTGGTATGCTTGCCACTGGTGGACACTACGCCCGTGGCTTCAACCCGTACCAGCGTTACTTCGATTGAGCCGCCTACGGTGGGATGGGGCGTCTCAATCGTTTCGAAGGTCCCAGCCTTATGGTTTGTCACGTCGATAGCCTGGAAGTCAGGGGTTTCGGCAAAGAAGCGGCGGATAGCAGCCTTAGCGATTTTCGCGGACAGTTCCCAGGCAGCGAGGGAGTTGGCAGCGGAGTCAGCGAGGAAGTTGGCGGCAGTGGTCATCTGAGTGTTTATGTGTACCAGCTTCGTTGCTGATACTAAGGTAAGGACTGGGCCTAGGAATTGTTACCTAGGCCCTACCTTAACTTTTCTTAGGCCCCGAACTTATCTAGTTCCTGCTGGTGTCGGTCCTGGGTGTGGCCGATATTGAGGTAGCAGCAAGCACAGCGGGTATCATAAGTCTCACTGCGGGTATGCTGGGCGCTGAGGTCATTAGGACCGGCCGAGAACAATTCCGTCCATTCCACGGCCCCGGTAACCTTGCTAACGTAGCTGGATTCCTGCCGGTAGTTGGTGAATTGACCATCCTCAAATTTTACGTTTGAGTGTACGTGCTGGGTGCCGTACTTCAGTTCATGTGTTGCGGTTACTGGGGAAGCGAAAAGCATCTTAGTGTCTTTAAGTAGCGGAGTTGCTATACTAAGGTAAGGCCTGGGCCTAGGAATTGTTACCCCTAGGCCCACCTTAACTTTTCTTTAGTCTTTCGGTGCCCGGTAATAATATTTGTCGGTGCTACCGTCCTTAAATTGGTAATGTGCCTGGGTACCGACAACCTTGGTGCATTTCGCGTAGACGTTGAAACCTGAGCTATTGGCTACTTCGCGGGCAAATTGGGTAGCCATTGATACATGAGCAGCAATTGCCCGTTTTTCCAGCGAGTCGATTAGCTCCTGCCGTACACAGGAATTAGCATTGATACGTTCGGCGGCGGTTAGCTTTTTCATCTTGGTATGTTAGTAGCAGTGTTGCTATACTAAGGTAAGGTCTGGGCCTAGGAATTGTTACCCCTAGGCCCTACCTTAACTTTTATTATTAGTCCTTAATGATAACCGCCGCCCACTGCTCACAGGTGAAGCTAGCCGCCTCAGAATCCAGGGCGTACCGGATTTCGATATTACCGGCTGAATCTGCGCTGCCGCTGCCGTATGTGCGAGTAGCACCGCCGTAGTGTGCCGAGTAGCTGTTGCTAGTTACGTTTTTTATTGGCCCTTGACCACCATCGTAGCGAGTAGCGCGGAAATTGCTGGTGCCCAGGTTTACACTGTGCAAGCTGCGCTTTACATTGATTTCCCACAAGTTGCCATTTACAACAGCGTACCACTCAAATTTAACCGTAGGGCCTTGCGTGTGGTAGGTGTTGTGGTCCACGGTGGCGAAGATGCCGTACACGTCCTCACGGTCCACAATTTCGTTGTTACCGTACTTGGTTTGACCGGCTGGGAGGATAGTACGGTGCTTCCAAGAATCGGTTACGTACTCAGTAGCAACAGGCGGGAACGCGGCCAGCAGTGCGGCTACTTGTTCGCGGGTACCCAGGGGCTTGCCGTAGGTATCAAGCAGGTCCAGGCTCAGGGTGCCGGTGCGGCCGTTGTAGGGGTAAATGTGGCCCCGGTTCATTTCCACGCCGCTAGCGTTGTAGATTGCACCGATAGCGCCGTATTCCAGCTCCATGTTGTTCAGCTTCTCAGCGGTTTCGGCTGATAGTTTGGCTTTCTTGTCAGCAAGAATAGCGGCGAAGTCTTTTGCTTGGATTTCCATTGGTTTGGTTGGGTTGGGTCAGCTTCGTTACTGATACTAAGGTAAGGTTAAGGCCTAGGAATTGTTACCCTACATGCCTAAAGATTTCACTTTTTTTACTTTGCCGTAAACTTTGTGCTTGCCGTTCTTATAGCGTTTGAAGTAGCCAAACAGCATGTAGATACCGGCCTTGAGGTCCTTACGGCTAATAGCTTCATTTACGGCCTCGAACTCCCAGGGGCTGTTATCAACGCCGGGAAAGCTCGACTCCACAACTATGCTACCGCAGCCGCTGTACTCACCCACTGCAAATAAAACGGTCCCAGGATATTGCCCAGGCTTGGCAACGAGGTGCCCCCAGTTGGCGGCGTAGGCGCGGGCTTTATACACTGCTTCTGCTGGTGCGAAGGCGGCTTCCATGTAATGGGCCATTCTTTTGACTCTTAGAGTGTTTGTGGTGAGTAATTGCACCTGCGGTGCTGATACTAAGGTAAGGCCTGGGCCTAGGAATTGTTACCACCAGGGGCAAAAAAAAGGCCGGACCCATTAGGACCGGCTTTTCTAGCTTTCAAAAATACAAATGCAAGCATCTGTGTGGGAACAGAAGGACTCGAACCTTCACGGGCGGCTGTTAGCCTGTGCCCATAGCCGTACTCCCCCTTGGGGGCCATCAAGCCACACGTATAACCATTTCGTCATGTTCCCATTACTTATACAAAGGTAAGCACTGCTGGTGGGAATTGTTAGCAGCCTAGTCCTAAATAAACATTGCCCGGTGTGAAGCGTGTACTTCGGTATGGGCGTGGAGCCACTCGGCGTAAAGCTGGCGGGTAGCACTAGCCAAGATATGCAGCTTGCCATCAATCCAGGCGTGAATGCTGGCATTAGTCAACTCGGTATCGAGTTTGAGGTAGGCGGCGCGGGCGGCTTGGTAGCGGGCCTGAGCGGCGGTGTATTTGATAGTCATACTAAGGTAAGGTCTGGGCCTAGGAATTGTTACCTAGGCCCTACCTTATTTGTTACAGTTAGTAGTAACGGCTGCCGTTAGGCTTGTACTCGTCGTCATTATTGTCTAGGTACTCGCGGGCGTGTTCTTCATTGTCTAGGCTTTCATAGCTGGCCTCAAGTGCTTTGTACATTTCTTTGCACAATTCCCGTACTGCCTCAGTCAGTGCCTCGCGGGCTAATTCTTGCTGAGGGTGTTCGGTGCCGTACTCTTCAATTTCGACCCGTACCGTGTTGTAGTGGGCGTACTGGTGGCAAATGCGGCGCACGGTGCAATGATGGGCGGCGAAGTAGTCATACTCCTTAAATTTGCGGTACAAACCGGGGGCCTTGCTAACAAGCTTGAGGTTTGCCAACATTGAGCAAAGGTCAAACTGTTTGCTGGTGAAGCTAGCCCCATCACCTTGGGAAGAGAACCCGGAGTAGCTGATTTCAACATCTTCAAAACCTAGGGCCTCAAGTTTTTCTTTCCACTGGTCCTTAACGTACTCGCCGGACCAATCTTCTTGTTCGGATTCGATATACTTCTCGATAGCTTTTTGCTGAGCTTCGGGGGTGAGTTCCGGGAAGGTCAGTACTTCTTGCTCGGTTACTACGGTGCGGGCCATGATGCTTAATCTTTGAAAGTGTAGGTGAGTTCCTATACTAAGGTAAGGTCTGGGCTGAGGAAATGTTACTACCAAATGAAAAAAGACCTTAACAATTAAGCTAAGGTCTTTTTTACTTGGTTTAGGGGCTTGCCGGGGTTTATCGGCGCTTGTTACGGCTACTAGTACCAAACATGGAGCGGGTACGAGAGCCTGAAGAGGGTCGGGAGGTGGAACTGTTGTTACTAAAAATACTGGGCCGTGGGCGTGATACCGCAGGCGTCGAGTAGGTACGGGTGAGGCTGCTGGTGTTACTAGGTGCTACCGCTGGCGGGCTGTTGTAGGTCTTTGTGAGGCTGCTACGAAACCGGTCGGGTTTGCTGTTGCTGCTAGGTGTAGGTGCAGTCTGCGGTACAAAAGAAGCCAGTGCGGCGGGTTTTGTTCGTCGGTTGCCAGCGTAGTACCCGGCTGCACCTCCCACGGCTGCACCAACTGCGGCGGCGGCTAGGTGGCTACCAACTTGGCTACTGGGTTGGTGGTAGGGTTCTTGGCGGTGGTCCGAGTCGTAGTTACTTGAGTAGTGGCCGCTATTGTCGTAGCCTTGATTATTAAAGCCCTGGCTATTGTAGCCGTAGCCGTTGCTATACGAGGGGTGCTGCTGCTGGTAATACTGCTGCTGTTGCTGCGGTTGTTGTCGCTCATTGTCGTAGTATTCCTGACCGGGCGGCGTCGGCTGTTGCTCGGCGGCGGCATATTGTTGCTGCTGCTGTTGTTGGCCGGTCAGTTGCGAGTTTTCGTAGCGGAGACTGTCCGTTGTTCGCTCCATCTGTCGCAGCTTGGCTTGATTGTCGGCGTACTGTTCGGCTTTCGATTTACCGCAGGCGGCAGTCAGGAGCGATACTGCTAGCAATAGCAGGAGGGAGAGCAGGCCTAGGCCTTGTCGGAAGAGGTTGTTCATGGTGCGGGGACTGAATGGTGATTAAGGAAACTGTTATACAAAGGTAAGCATTGGGGACTGGAATTGTTACCCAGTCCCCGTATTATTTTTAGCTAGTCGCGGTCTTCGCCGGGTAAGGTGTCGCGGTCCATGTAAGACTTGACGCTGGGTGTAGCTTTTTCACGCTGGGTAATACGTGCCCGCTGAAACTTCGTGGGCTGGGTGCGCAGGGCACGGATAGGCTTTTTCTTGGCTACTACCGGCCGGGGCACAACATTGGCGATTGCCAGGGCCGTATCGATGTCGTACTGGGCGCTGGCGAGGGTGCGGGCCGCACGGCGGGCCAGGATGAATTCGCGCTCGTTGAGGTCACTGGTGCGATTGGCACGGCTGGCAATGTCGGCCGCAGCAGGCGTTTCAACTACGGGCTTGCTGGTGGTGGTAGCTTGCGAAGTGGTGGCCGTGGCGCAGATAGCGAGGGCGAGAATCAAGAACTTTTTCATTTGGAGTGTTTGTCTGTGAGTGTTTGTATCTATACTAAGGTAAGGTTATGGCTGGGGAATTGTTACCCGGTGTTATTCGTTTTCTTTTTCTTCTTGTAACCGTGTGTGTTCGCAGGCCACGCATTCCACGTTTTCGCCCTTGCTGGTGGAGTGGTTATGTCCTTCGCAGTAGTCTTCTTTGCACGTTTCGCAGGTCCACAAGGCACCCGAGCAAAAGTTAGGGTCAGCGTAATAGCACTTTTCGATGGCTATTGCATTTTCCTCCTCTTCATCATTTTCCTCCTCTTCATCCTCTTCGTCCTCATCATCATCATTCTGATAGACGGTGAAGACTTCAATGGTTTCCCCATCAATGTCCCGGCTTTCAATATCCAGGATGGTGTGCAACCCAGTGGCTGACAGTTCCAGGATTTTAGCGTGTACTTCTTCGACGGTATCGTATGTGCCATCGAGAATTTGCTCGTCGTTACTGCCGATTACGAAGTGGTCCGTGTCGTGCGGGAGTTCCATTAAGGAAATCGTCGTCTTGAGGTCGTTGAAGTCTTTCATACTAAGGTAAGCTTTACCCCCAGGAATTGTTACTTACTTCGAGTTAAGAAGTACCCCAGTGTGCAAAGAAAAACCCCAGCCGTTTAGCTAGGGTCTTACTGTGTTATTACTACTGCTATTAGTCGTCGTCGCCATACCCTGACTTCCAGGGCTGATACTTTGCATCTTTGTGCTTGGGCATTTTCACCACCCGCGTAGCGAACCGGTTGTCACCATCGGTATCACGAGTGCGCAGGTCTCGTGCGATTTTGCGCATGTTGGTCCCAGTGTCATTTTTAGCTGGGTCGCGGGGGAAGCTCTTGGATGCCATTGTCTTGATTTTTTGTTGTAAATACGGTGAGTGAAAGTGTTGTACTAAGGTAAGGTTGGGGCTGAGGAATTGTTACTTAGATACCAAGTAAATCATCTATTATCTTTTCTTGCTCAGGTGTAAGCGGTGCCGGGTCGGGAGTCCTGACAAAGCCCAGCTCTTTAAACTTGTCTTTGAGCTGGGAACCACCTGAAAGCATTTGGCGGTACATGTGCCACGCCTCGGCCAGCCAGTCATTCATCAGCTTGTATACAAGGTCACGGCCAGTATTACCTTTGGCCTCGGTGATAGCTTTGCGCAGCCCGGTTGTGTTCTGTACGGCCTCGGCAAGGCGAAACATCAGGTATTCACCCAGAATCTGGTAGCCCTTATCACTGATTTGCATCTGGATGGCTTCCAGTACCCCCTCAGCAATCATGCGAGTGATAATCGGGGTGTGGTCTTCCAGATAGAAGTCTAACTTCTTCTGGATGTCATAGTTGATTCGATGTAGCATACTAAGGTAAGGATAGGCCCCAGGAATTGTTACCACGAGGGGCAAAAAAAAGGCCCCGAGTAATACCCGAGGCTTTTAACGTTAAACCCGCGAGGGTCAAACACTCAATTAAATATCTTTTCGATGACTGGTATGTACGTACCCAGGGGCGCGTATACGGGGATGGTTTCGAACATCGGCTGCCGGGCCTCAGCTAGCACCCGGCCGGTCTTATTGCTGATTACCTGCGCGTTACCGCACTGCACAATGATACCGGCTTTCTTGCTGATATGAAAATTGGGGCCATCATGCACCAAGCTCATGTTCAGGGCATTCCGCCACTTGGCTACGTTGAAGTCGGTGGGTTCACCAGCCTCACGTGCCCAAGGCATGATTTGCAGGGCTTTGCGGTTATCGATACCCAGGTTCAGGGTGTACTCGATGCGGTAGTCTGTGTTATCTTTCATACTAAGGTAAGGACAGGGCCTAGGAATTGTTACCTAGGCCCGAGTCTTAATGACGTTAGAGTTTAATGTCGTAGACGTAACCCCAAATACAGGGCTGGCGCTCGTAGCCTGCGAATGATACCCGGAAGGTATCGAAGTCCTCCTTGGTAGCGGGGCGGATTACGTCCGAGTCCCAGAACCGCTGAGGACCATCCTCCGAGCGGAACCGGCTGCTTTTGATGATGGACGCCCGCAAGACGCTCAGGTGCGTTGGTTTGTCTGGGTAAATGTAGCCCAGGGCGTTTTCGTTGACTACTACCACCCGGACTAGCGGGGCGCAGGTATGAACCGACGTGGGTAGGAAGGGGTGCGGGATGTTGTTGTAGTTCGTTTCCATACTAAGGTAAGGATAGTAGCTAGGAATTGTTACTAACAAGCCCCGCCTGTTTTTCCAGGTAGATACCCAGGTCGTGCAGGTCCTGACTTCTCAGGTTTTCAACTGGCTGGCTGCCGCTGGCGTTGAACGTAGCCCAGATGCGCCCCTCATGACGCTGAAGGTACATCAGGCGTTTAGTCAGCTCAAAACCGAACGAAGAGCTATGGAACGGCATACCGTACTCGCTAGCGTTGTAGCTGGGCATGACCATTACTTTGTTATCGAACACCGTTCCTTCCAGCAGGTTGAAGAGGGCGATGACCACCAGTAACTTGGTGCGAGTTGGTTCGGCTAAATCTTTGTAGGTTTCCATACTAAGGTAAGGCTTGGGGCCGGGAATTGTTACCAACAACCCCGGCCTTGTTTTCCTAGAGAAAGCGGCTAATGTTCTTAACCTCTTTTTTATCCGCTGGCGTAGGGTGTGGCGGCATGAAGTTCGGGGCGTACTCAGCCAGCACGGCAGCCAGGATAAGGTTAGCCGGTTTGAAGACTTGGCCCTCGTGGTCGGCTAGGTTCATTGCGCCGGAGTCAAGAACCTTCTGGGCTTGGTTCTTGATGGTTTCAACAATACCCGGCATCATTTCTTCGATGCGGGCCATTACTTCTTCGTTGGTCTGAACTGCCATGACAGTGTAAGTAAGTAAGTGGTGAGGTGTGTTATACTAAGGTAAGGACTGGACCTAGGAATTGTTACCGCTTGAAATTAAAATCCCGCTGGGCTTCTTGGGTGGCGATAATCAAATCCAGGTGCCAACCTTCTTCGTCAGCTAGCTGAAGCAACCCCAGCAATAGGCGCTCCACTTGATACTGAGGGTTATCACCATGATGCTCTTCGGGGAGTTGGGCCGTGAATAATTCCAGGGCGTTAGTTGCGGCGGCTTTGAAGTCTTTCATACTAAGGTAAGGAGTAGGCTAGGGAATTGTTACCAAGGATATAAAGAAAAAGGAGGAACCCGTAGGCCCCTCCTTTTTATCATGTTGTTGTTACTACCAACCCCAGCTATTAGTAGCGGCCTCAGGCAGTTTGTACATTGCCCGTGCTGCATCTGCAATCGTGTTGTAGATGCGCTTTTTCTGCATCATGTATTCATAGTCCCTATCTTGGGTGGTGAAGTTGCGCCACTGGTTATCACGTTGGAACCGCACAATATCCAGGGCTAGCATTTCACCGCCGCTCTTAGCAGGCACTTGTGTTACCCCGTGCTGGCTTACCCGCTTCACCTCTTCACCTTCCTGCTGGTAGTAGTCTTTGAACCCGTGTACGTTGTAGTGGGCAATGAAATTGCTGGCTTGATACAGAAAGTCATAACCCCGGAAGGTTAGCTTGTCAATATCCTTGAGGGCTGCCAAGCAGTTCTTGATAATAAGCTGCTCGATGTTAGCGGGCTTGAGGTCCATCTGAGTGTGTGTGTTAGAGTGTGTGTGATTGTACTAAGGTAAGGCCAGGACCTAGGAATTGTTACCTAGGTCCTGACTTATTACTAGTGGTAGTATTGCCGTACTTTTTCTCTTACTAAATCGGCCTGAGCCTGCCGGGCGGCGTCGATTAGGTCAGCATCACCGGTCTTCCAGGTGGTGGGCAAAATATGCTCTACCTGCTTAGTATCGGCCCATACCTTGCGGCCCTTCTCGTCGGCGGGTGCTTCGCCGTTCTCACGCCATGTAACTTTGGCTTTCTTGGCTCCTATGCGCTCCACGGTGAGGGTAGCGGAGTGCAGCAGGTTGGGGCTGGTGAAGCACTGATACATGGTCTTATTCTGGTTGCCAGGGGCAATCATCTGCACTTCGCTGAAGTGGCCCAGAATCGTGTAGCGGCTGAAGGCGGTGTCAACGCGGTCCTGGCTGGCGGCTACTGGTTTGTCATTGTACTCGGTTGGAGCAGGGATGACGAAGGGGAAGCGGTTATCTTTTTTCATACTAAGGTAAGGTTTGGCCCCAGGAATTGTTACCACCCCTGGGACTTATTCTTATTTACTCAGCCGTGGGGAATAGGGCGTACTGAATGCTTTCCACCATTTCCAGCACTGCGAACATCTGATACTCAAACAGTTCGGACCACTCGTAGAACATGGGTTCGTAGATAGTACCTTCACCCTGAACCCAAAGGTCCACGCCTTCACGGTACACAGTGGCTACATTATACTGGCCGTTGGACTCAGTGGTAACCACGTGGGAAGCCTCGTTAGGGATAGGCAGGCCGGATTGCAGCGGATTATCTACGCCGGTGTTGTGGACTGAGTGATACTTCTCAATCTGTTGAGCGAAGTATTCCTTGATTTCCAGTTCGAGGGCTGCCTTTTTATCGGAGAGTTGCATCTGAGAGTGTGTAAGTAAGTGTGAGGGTGAAGTCCTATACTAAGGTAAGGCTTCACCCTCGGAATTGTTACTTACGGTTACGAAACTCTTTGCGGGCCTTATGCTCAAGGGCGGCGTTAACCCGTTTGGCTACTTTGAGCTTGTAACCCCGGCCGGTCAGCTCAGCAGTCAGGTCCTTCACCTCGTCATCATCCGACATATTAGCCGCACGGGTAACACTTACCAGACCGGAGTAGTTAGCAGCACTGTGCTGGCCCACGTGCATGTATGACATACAATCGTAGCCGTTGCTACCTTCGATAATGTACGGGAAGAAAGCGATAAGCTCTTTGTTACCGTTCCGGAAGCGGCGGAAGATGACTGTAGTTTCTTCGGTATCTACGGGGGCGAGTACTTGCGTTGTGTCGTTCATACTAAGGTAAGGTTAGCCGGTGGGAATTGTTACCAGTGTTTACTAAAACAATAGCGGACCCTGATGGGCATCCAGCACGGTTAGCTGCACAATGCGGCCTGACTCCGTACTACCTTGCACGTCTACGACTACCGTGAACTGATTTTCGCTACTCAGATTCGCGTGGCACAACAGACGCTCGATTGCCATAACTATTTGGGCGTAGTCGTTATCAGGCTCGGGCGTAGTGGTGGCCGTGCCGGTATGCTCGGGCTGTACCAACTTCAGGTGTTCATCGACGGTGACAGCGTTCAGGTGTTGCATGATGTTGAATATGTAAGTGTGTGATTGTACTAAGGTAAGCCCAGGGCTGGGGAATTGTTACCGCCAGGATAAAAAAGAAAAGGGAACCCTGAGGCTCCCTTTGTCTAAGTCTTTGCCTGTGTGTACGTTAGGCGGCGGCTGCTGCCAACTCCTTGACCAGTCGGGGGGCCGTTACCCCTTGCTGGCCGTCTGCGCCTCGCTGGGGTTCACCCTGGGTACCCAGCTCGATAGCTTCGACCACGTGGCGGTCCCGGAAGTCGCTGTACTTTTTCCAGGCGCTGGCGTTGTTCTCCTTGCCCTTGGGAATCAGGATGACGAAACGGTTTTCGTACTTGTCGTTGGGCTGCCCAGCGTTAGCGCCTTTCTGAATCACGCCCTGGGTCCGACCCTTGCGGTTATCGAAGTTGCTGACCTGAATGTTTTCCAGTGGCACCCCTGCGGCCACCAGCTTTGCGATGAAGTTAACAGCGGCCTTATAGGCGGGCTTGTTGCGGAGGGACTCGAAGAAACCGGTTTGCATGATGATGTTTACTTGAAATGATTATGAATGTGTGTGTCTGTACTAAGGTAAGGTTTGGCCCCAGGAATTGTTACCCGATTTCCATTTGAAGGCTGAGAAACTTGAGGGACTTAGTGAGGGCTATAGCAAATTGCTGCAACTCGTCACCCTCTAACCAGCTAATACCAGTCTGTTGCCCGCTGAGTGTTATCGTACCATCCCGGTTAATTTCGGTCAGGTGTAACGTTTCGCCGTTTTGTTTGTCCGGTGTGGAAAAATCCATGCGAATCACTCCGGCGTCCAGAACGTCCAGCTTGCCACCCATGAGCTTGCCCGTGCCGTAGAGTGGGTGTAGAAGTTTCGAGTTGGCGAGGCAGGCCATGATGCCAGCTACTAGTTGCTCGGCGCGAATGTCGAGGGTGTGGACCGCTACCAAGTGTTTGTCGGTAAGGCCTGCGAGGTTTGTTTCGAGGATTGTCATACTAAGGTAAGGCTTGGGCCTAGGAAATGTTACTTACTTCGTAAGAAGTACCCACTTATTCTTCTTCGCTGGGAATAACTTTTAACCGGGTGTCGTTGGGATAACCGAAGTCGTCAATCCCATCGTAGCCCACCACAAAGCAGTCAGGCGTTTCCTGCTCCGCGTGAGCTACCTCAGCATAGAGCATATCAGCAAAGCGGTGGGTGTTGAGGTAAGGACAGGATTTCATATCCACCAAATCCCCCTCCTTTAGTTCCTGGACGGTTTTCCAGACCATGCCCTGCTCAGATTCACTGCGGGTGATGGGAGAAGTGTTTTGCATTATTACGGTAGCTGTTAAGTGCTTGTACTAAGGTAAGGCTAGACCCAGGGAATTGTTACCCCTCGTTGATAGCGAAACTTCTATCAGCCCGGTTGTAACGCACCCGGAACGGCTTGAGGTCTTTAGCCCACCAATCAGACTGGCCGCTGGCTGTTAACATGCGCTCGGCGTGGTAATCCAACGACTGCTGTTTGTTGTGGATGGTATCCTTGGGGCTACCGGCGAGGCCCAAGCGGTTCAAGTAGATGAAGGCGGCGTGTTTGTCCGCGATGAGTACTCCGATGGGCTTTTTCATACTAAGGTAAGGATAGGGCCTAGGAATTGTTACCATCCTAGGCCCATTCTTTTAGTTGGTGCCCTCGTTAGCGTTCAGGTCGATTTTCCACCAGCCCCGGTTAACCACGTCTCCGTTTTCGTCCTTGGGTAATACTTCGCCATTGGTGTAGCCCTCGCGGACTAGGTTGGCAATGTGTTCGCGGTCAGTTTCATCCATTGCACCCTGGGTGCCCTCGCCGGTGATTTCCAGGTCGAAATTGTTGCTACCCACGCCAGCGTCGAAACCCTGCTCGATAAGCTGCGCCACGGCTTCCACCTTATCGTCCATCCGGTCACCCTCATTTTCGTAGTGGTCGGCGTCCTCGTTAGCCGTTGATTCGCATTCTTCCTGAGTGTAGAAAGGGAACGGCTCGGCTGGGTCCTCAATGTAACCACTTGGCTCTTCCACTTCGTAGCGGTACACAATGATACCGTCATCGTCAGTGCCTTGATAGATGCGAACTTTGCAACCGTTGCGGTCATAGGATTTAACTACTTCCCAGTTCTGAATGTCTACGCTTTCCATTGGTGTGAGTGTGAGTGTGTGTTTGTGTACTAAGGTAAGGTCAGGCCCCAGGAATTGTTACTTAGCAGTTAAAAGAAAAACCCCACCTGAAGTAGGAGGGGCTTTATTAATGAATCTACAAGAAGAGAATTGTTAGCGTTTAATCTTTTTACCGCCCTTGATTGTTACCGTGGTCTTTGACATAATACTACTGCTGAAGTGAATGAATGAAAATGATACTAAGGTAATGTCTGCTGCTAGGATTTGTTACGCTGCCAGGGCCGGTACCTCAAGCTGGCTAGCTTCTAAGAGTCTGCGCGTAGCTCGTAGGGCCGTATCTACTTGGTAAGCGTCCAGGTAAATGTGGTGATTGCATTTGCCGCTATACTGGCTAACACCGTGCCGTTGCAATTCCAGCGGGGTTTCGCCGCCAATTGAGAAGCGGCTGAAGATGGTGAAGATATACTTATCTGTGCCGAACTGAGTATCTTGAGTGTCTGCCTCAAGCTCATCTTCCATCGTAATGATTTCCAGCGGGCCGTACTTGGTATCAATTGTCAGCAATTTGCGGCTGAATCCGTTGGATTCGCTTTCTACTGCGCCGAACTCTTTGTAGAGTTCGTTGAAGTCAGCCATGACAGCTAGAGCGAGGGCGAGGGCACGTTTGGTGCCACGGCGGGGGGCGATGTGGTTGAGTTTAGCTTTCATACTAAGGTAAGGTCAGGCAGCAGGAATTGTTACCTAGGCCAGTGAAACAATCGTAACAACGCCTATGACTTCAATAGGTAAAACGATACCCATACCCAATAGCTTTGCTACGGCTGCCTCGTTGGGCTTATAGTAGTTATTCTGATACTGTGCGTTGTTAGCAGCAGCGCCGCGCTTCATCCATACGGCTACCTTGCCGTTGCTGAATACTTGCTCAGCATCGTATATACCCATCGTGTAGGCGGTCTGACTGGCTTTCAGGTCCACCTCAGTTTCCCGGCACCACTTGGGAATGCGCAGCATGTTAACGTGGTCTGTGCTTAGTTCCTGGGGAACTGACATTTCCGGGCTATCCCGGTAGATAGTAGCAGTGATAAGAACTGCTTCCACAAAGGGGGCGGGGTGTGCGACAGCAGCGGCTACGTGAGCGGCTGAAGTTACGAGGACAAGTTCTAGCTGTTTCATACTAAGGTAAGGTCAGGCAGCAGGAATTGTTACCCTAGTTCAAACAAACACGAACAACGGGCTGGAACCTTCTAGGGTGGAAAGTATTGTAATATGGTTTCTCCCCAGTAAACCCAAGGATATGGATAACAGGGATTCCGCCCATCGTTTTCGATTCCAGTACTAACGCGGGGTATACAGTACCAGCCACGGGCCAGTCGCCTACATGGTCAGCGGGGCGGTCATCGTCGTCCACGCACTCCACGTACTGCATGAAGGGGCTGATACGGGTAGCGTCATCCCAGGTAGGGTTATGGTGCTGGCGGGGTTCGGCAGGTACTTGATTGTTGTTGTTGTTGTTTGCTTCCATGTGTATAAATATACGGCAGTGCTACCACTAAGGTAAGCACTGCCAGTAGGAATTGTTACCAGTTATTACATTTCTTCTATGCTATGCTCCCGCTGAAGCACACACCAATCAGCGCCCTGGTTAGGCTTGCTGTCATCGATGACGTATAGACGCCCCTCGTCGTAGCTCCAATTATACATGACCTTCAGCACCCGGCCCTGGAAATTAGGGAACACGCTGCTGGTGATGCGCAGGTCCCCCTTGGGGTTGGCTACCACATGGGCCTCAATAGCCTTTATCATTTCCTGCAACGGGTTGGTGGTGGTGGCCTCAAGGGCTTGGCGAATGGTTTCCGAGGTCAGGACAAACTTAGTGGGGGTTTCCATTTGAATGTGTGTGTGTGTGTGAGTCTGGGTGTTGTACTAAGGTAAGGATAAGACCCAGGAATTGTTACCGTCCTGGGTCCTATCTTTTTACTACTCGGCAATGTATCGGCTACCTATACCCATTTCAGGACTCCACTCGCAAAGGGCCGAATCAAACTCTTTGCGGAAACCCTTGGCAAATTTGCGGGCATTACCATCATCGAACATAGCAAGTAGCTGGCCCATTTTGATGCTGGTGCTACCCTGGCCCCCGCGAGTCAGCACGGCCGCGATTTTCTTGTACTCGTCGCTGGTGTAGTCTCGCGGCGCAACCAATCCCAACAAAGTGCTGGCAATCATTTCGGTGCGGAAGTCCAGGGGCATGTCTCCGGGGTCAGTTTCGCCCATTGCATTAAACTCGAAACCTTCGGCGCAGGTGGTCAAGCTGGCAACCCAAGCCCCCTCATTATCATCCAGGGGTGCCATTGTTTCCGCTAGCAGCGTGGTTAATTGCCGTAGCATCTGGGTACCCTCGGCTGTAGCTTTGCGCATAGCATCCCCTAGGTACCCTTCTTCAGGGACTTCGACCAAGGTACCCGTGATACCGAAGAAGTCGGTAACGCTGATGTTGGTCAGCTTTACACCGGTGCCGGTCACTGAGGCTAACTGCTCCTTCAGGGTAGCATACCCCTCGCGGGTGATACCAATGACAGCGAAGAGTCCGTTGCTATTCCCCTGGGGAAAGTTAATCAAAAAGTAATCTTTCATGTATCTGAGTGTGAGTGTGTGTATACTAAGGTAAGGGTTAGCCCTAGGAATTGTTACCACCCTAAGGCCCCTACCTTTTTCAGTTACTCTTCGTCAGGATAGTAGTAAAGATTTACCGTGATGCTGTTGTAATCGTACCCGGCCTGAATTTTACGGCCCTGGCTATCCCGGTAAGACTCGTAAGTCATTTGCGGCGATACGTGCAAGTAGACGCGAACACCGGGGATAGTGTCCAGCAGCTTCTTTACGTTGCGGGTAACATCCCCGAGCTTAAAGCCAGGGAGCAACTCGTTGAAATACGCGAACACTTGATAATCGTGGTCGCTACCGTCATTGAAAACAATGGAGTTAACGGCGGGGTGAAGCTGGGACTTGAGCTTTTCAACTTCAGCTTCGAACTTGCGGAGGCGTTCAGTGTATGTCATACTAAGGTAAGGATAGGGCTGAGGAATTGTTACTCCCCGCCGCGAAAATCTAACCACTTGTCCAGGTACTTACCCTGGTGGTCGAAGATGAAACGGATATGCCCACCCAAGTCTTCCAGGCTTACCACGGTAGCAAGCGGCTGCCCTTGGTCCCAGGGGGACTCAGCATCTACAACTACTTCTTCGCCTGTCCCGGCGTAAAAGGCTAATAATTTTTCGAGGTCTGTGTTCATAATACCTGCGGTATGTTATACTAAGGTAAGGGTTGGGGCCGGGAATTGTTACCCTACCCTTATGTCTTTCTCCTAACTACCCTACACTTGTGAAATGTTCCACGTGGAACATCTGAGAGCCAAACCGTTAAACGGGAATTGTTACCTACCCTAACTGTTTTTCTCTAGGGGCCTCTACTCCTACACTCAACAAAAAAGCCCCCTATTGCTAGGGGGCTTTTTTCGGAATTGTTACCTTCTAGGCCGGTTGGCCCAATGATAAGTTAGTACGTTGGGCTAACATGTCCTGTAGGGTATATTTCGATTTCATACCCTTGCTGTTTCTCCACGTTACCCATGTGACTGCCTGCACTTGCTGAGGTAATACGCCCAACTTTTTAGCGGCTTTGCGGTAGGCTGTAGCTAATTCGCGGTACTCTAGTTTGGTAATAGATTTATCTTCCCGTACTGCACCAAGAGCAACACTAAGCGCGTGACGGTCTACCGTTACATAATCGGCTAGAGTAGGCGTAACGATGTTGTGGTAAAAGTTAAACGTTTTGTCAGCGGGGAAAAAACCGGCCACGTTATCGGCTGTAGCCTCAGCACAGATACGGCGGGCTTTCTCTACGTTCGGGCCGTAGGTGCCAAATTTGTGTTGCGCGTTACCCTTCATTACTTGCACGGCATCAGCTTTGTTACGCTCCCAATCCGTACCGGGGGACAAAGATGAAACGATACCGGCGACAACTTGCAGGCTAAGGCCAAAGATACGGGCCTGCGCATTGCAAAAGTTGTTAGCATCTTCATACCAATCCAAACCACCTTGCAACTCATCAGCAGTTGCTTGCTGGTAGATAGCAATGATGTTCTTCTCAGCACGGGGGAAACGTGCAGGAGCTTTCTTTTTAGGAGCAGCTACGTTTTTCATTTTAGGGGCGGGGGTTGCAGTGATGTTTGTCATACTAAGGTAAGCCCAGGGGCCAGGAATTGTTACCATCCTGGCCCCCATCTTATTATTAATACTACTAACCTTTTTGGTGGATATGGCGCAGGTCCTTCAGTAGGGCCATATTGCTACCAACACCTTCCACCCGGTAAGGGATAACAATAGAGTTAAGCAACTGCTGAGCCTCAGCTACTTTCTTAGCTGCTTTGTTGTAGGCCTTGAGGTCATCACCTAAGCGGTTCAGATAGTTAGTAGTGTTAACTATCTGGGTACGTAGGCCTGCAATCATTTGCGGCGCGTCATGCAAATAGATGCGACTAACCCGGTTACCGTACCCGCTAGTTTCCGTGTAGAAATTGAAAGTAGAGTTAAATTCAAAATCTTTGCCCGTAGGGATAAGGTCGAATTCAGTCCAACCGTGGCCGCTAGCAACAGCCGTTACCTCACCCAGGGCTTTAACATCTTCCGGCAAGGATGCAACCAACCGGCTGAGCTGTTTAGTAGTTACCTGCTTTGACGCCCGAGGGTCCAGTACGAACTCGATTTCGATACTCTTAGCCCAGGCAGCAACGGCCTCAGCCCACTTGATTTGATTACCGGCCCGCTCGATGCTAGCAATCAGGTCTTTACGGATACCCTTCATGCTTTCGGTAGTGAGGGGATTGCTTGGCAGGTCTACGAAGGAAATAATCATTGCAGTGTTTGAAAGTATGTGTGAGTGTGTGTGAGTTTCTATACTAAGGTAAGGTCTGGGCCTAGGAATTGTTACCATCCTAGACCCAGAAACTTTGTTACCTTAGAAACTTGGGTCACGGTACATGCTGCGGCTACCAATTGCCAGCGGGGTGCAATTCATACCAGCACCCACCTCACGAAAACGTCCATCCTTACGCCGAGTGTAGTAACTCAGGTTCTGCCCCTCCTTGGCAACAGCCGGGGTAATTTCGTACACCTCCGAGCCGTAGCCCTGTCCACCCACGATTTCAGTGGTATCACTGGCAATACCAATCTTGTTGCCGCTGGCGCTAATTTCCAGGATGGTGCCAGGGTACCGGTCACTGCCAATGCAGCGAGTTACACCCATGTTAATGCTAGGCTCAGGCTGGCCGTTGCTAGTAGCAATCAAACCATTAATAACACCTGAGTTCTGAATCGATTGGGCAACTACTGACTTTTTCATCTGTGTGTAAGTGTGAGTGTGTGTGTGAATGTACTAAGGTAAGCTCTGGGCCTAGGAATTGTTACCCACAACCCTACTCAATTTCCCAGGCTGCTTTATTCCACTCATCTAACCCACTGATATACTTATGCCAAACCTCAGCCGATAACCGCATACGGCCTTTGATTTGCAGTATCAAGCTAGTAACAGTATCGTATAGGTGCTTGTAGATAAGATACTCAATAGTCTTTTCCCAGCTACCAGCATCGCCGCACTGATAATCTAAACAAACTAGGGCCTTATGCAAGGCTACCAAACTAAGAGCTGGGGTAAGTTGGAATACGATACCAACGCTTTCCAGCACGTTATCCACATTATCCTTATGGCTATACAACTCGTCCACCGCCAACTCGTTAGCACTGAGGAACATAGAAGCCATTAGCTGCAAGTCTTTCCGGTCACCAAAGTCAAAGCTGCGGCCACCCAGGGTAACCTTGCCTAGTTTCAAGTGATAGGCAGTACTGAGGATGCTGTTAATGTGCTTGTCGGATACTACGAAGGCGCTCATGTCAGTATGTGTTGGAGTGAGTGAGTGAGAAGGTTATACTAAGGTAAGCTATAGACCTAGGAATTGTTACCTACCCTATCTGTTTTCGTCGTACTGAAATAGCTCGTGGTTAGCTGGCATCAGAATCATTCCCTCGCACCGGAATAGGTCATATACACCGTAACCGGCTTTTTTGGCAGCCCGATAAAAGCCGGTGTGATTGTACACCAGTTGTACACGGTCATTATCCAGGGGAAAAACTTTCTTCTGGGTATTGCAGCACCACATGATTTCCTTCATGCTACGCTCATTCTCTTCGTCACTGAAACCCCGGATACCAACAAACTTGTGGCCCTTATACATGAATGCCACAGTCGGCTGAGCTATACGTACAATACCATTAGCCTCGTCCTCCTTAGCCTGCAAGGCCTGCATGTCCTTCACTACCTCTTCCAGGCACTTAATCGTGGCCCTGGTGCTATTGTAAACAGCCGGGGTACCGCCGATGTAACCGGTGCTAGCCTTCAGATTCGAAATTCGAGTCTTCAGCGTCTCCATGTAGCTAGCGATGTCGAAAGGAATGGTGGTGATGATGGTGGTGATGGTGGTTTCCATGTTGGTTTGGAGTATGATTGGTGTGAGTGAGTTATACTAAGGTAAGCTCTGGGCCTAGGAATTGTTACCCATAGGCCCAGAACATTGTTAGCCCCCTACTCAGCCTTATGTTCCACGTGGAACATTTCCCGGCCCAGTGCCAGCAGCCCAATTTCTACATCAGACAGAGAATCATCCAGCGGCTGAAGCTTCTGCAACCAGTTGCCGCGTTCCTGCCACTCCCAGGTGTTTTTAAGGTTGGACATTTCGTTGCTGCCATGCTCAGCCCAGGCACCATTCATGAACCCCCGGCTGATACCCTTGCACACATCTTCCAGGTACAGGTGCAGCCGGTGAGGCTCTTCCTCCATGTTCTTAATCACGGTGGGTAGAACATCCAGGCACAGGACTGCTTGAATCATCTGGGGAGTATCCCAGCGCAACGCATGACTCGCGTTCGTCTTCAGCTTCTCAATGAAGGCATCACGAATCTTAGTGGCATCCACTACCTGCCCTTGCAAATAACCTAGGGCCTGCTTGCAGAAGCGGTCACGGCGATATTCGAGTTCAGTAATGATTTCTATGGGCGTTTTTTCCGGAGTTTTCTTTGCAGTAGCCATGTGGGGGACCCATGTGAGAGTCATACTAAGGTAAGCACTGCTAGCAGGAATTGTTACCCCTTACATGTGTATACATTGTATATACACACACATTGTATAGACAATGTAGGTACAGGCGCACACATTGTTATACATTGTCCGCACCCTGATAACATTGTTACCCGTACACAACATTGTTGCTACGGGTACAGACATTCTCGCACACACACACAACATTCTTTTTCAGGGGCTGACATTCTTATGTTCCACGTGGAACATTGTTACCCTAAACACCCTGAGTATAAACTTATGTACTATTTTATACTCAGCAACATTGTCACCTCAGATTGCCAGCCAAAAATTTGGTCGTGTCAACTGAGCTTGCGGGCCACCGGAAACGGGGGTAAAGACTATAGGTAGCAAGGGTAAAGACTATAGGTAGCAAGGGTAAAGACTACTGTGAGGATAGGTAAAGGCTATAGGTAGCCAATACAGGCCATAAAATCTTCGCCTACCCCCTTTATTATCGGTACCTACCTGAGAATCCAGTTTTTTTCTAGTCAGAAACTACCTTTGTGTTAACTAGGGCAAACATTGTTAGGTACCGTTGGGAACACCTGCACTGTATTAAGGTATAGAATAATACAGGGAAACCGGGGGTTATAGTACATGAAAAATCCTATTTGATTTTTAACGGCAGGTCTTCGTAGAAATCGCGCCATACCCAGGCGTTTTCCTGGCACAGCCGCCCTCTGGCGTTCACGGTTAGCAGGTGTACGCCGTGGCGTTCCGCCCAGCAGAACAATGTCCACGGGTTCAAGCTCCATCTGACTGCGATGGTTTCCGCAGTCAGGGCTTGCCAGTATTCGCGGGGTGCATCGTGGATGGTTTTATTATTCCCGCTGGCGATAGCATTCTCGAAGCGTTCCTGTTCGACTGTGCGTTTTGCGGCCAACCGCAGGGTTGCCAACGTAGTATCTTTCCCCTGGCTTCGCGCTTTACGCAAAAGGTTTTCATATACCTGTGCTTCTCTATCTACTTCAATAGCGATAACAGTAGCATCCACTGATGATGATGACAATGATGATGATGACAATGATACGTTTTTCATGTTGTGCTAACGGTAATAGTGATGATGTTGAATACTGAGGTTACTAAGGTAAGGATAAGTCAGGGGAAATGTCACCATTCTTTTCTTTCTTTTTCCTGTTATCCGCTGATGGTACGTCTAAAGGCTATTCCCATTGATACTTCACCGTCAATACCGCCGAGCGTGTGGCTTTCGCAGTACAGGTTATACCATTCCTGGGTGCGAAGCCAAGCGTCCCAATGGCGCAAGTATTGGGCGTGGCTTCCCTTGGTCAGCACCATGTACAC
>Ga0326734_1000115_pt1 | contig 25033 bp, 24 predicted proteins | sample 15_GP2_1315_FD_207944 | JGI IMG/M metagenome (GOLD analysis project Ga0326734, IMG submission 207944) | Glacier ice microbial communities from Ngari, Tibet, China - 15_GP2_131.5 | ecosystem: Environmental > Aquatic > Freshwater > Ice > Glacier | place: China: Ngari, Tibet | collected 2018-07-18 | reverse complement strand
AGCCTGGCGGCCGACCCGATGCCGCCCAACGCCTCGGACAATTACATCATTCTCAAACCAAAAAGCGCATGGCCGGCGGGCGTGACGACCAAGGAACAGGTGATCGAGCGCATACGCGCAAAAACCGCGCACCTGGTGGGCAACAACTACGACGTCACCCAGCCGATCGAAATGCGCTTCAACGAACTGATCGGGGGCGTGCGCAGCGACGTGGCCGTCAAGATCTACGGTGACGACCTCGAGCAGATGGCAGACAGCGCCAGGGCCGTCGCCGCAGTGCTGCGCAAGACACCCGGCGCGGCCGACGTGCGCGTGGCCCAGACCGAGGGCTTTCCGACCTTCGATATCGCGTTCGACCGCGCCGCGATCGCGCGCCACGGTTTGACCGTCAAGGAGGTGGCCGATACCGTCGCCACGGCGCTGGCGGGCCGTTCGGCAGGGCAGATCTTCGAGGGCGACCGGCGTTTCGACATCGTCGTGCGCCTGCCCGCCGAACTGCGCAACAACCTCGATGAACTGGGCGCCTTGCCGGTGATGTTGCCAGCCACGTTGCCAGCTATGTTGCCAAATGCGGATAACCAGGCGCGCGTCTCGGTGCCGCTGCGCCAGCTGGTCCAGTTCCGCTTCACGCAGGGATTGAACGAAGTGAGCCGGGACAACGGCAAGCGCCGCATTTATGTCGAAGCGAACGTCGTCGGTCGCGACATGGGCAGTTACGTCAACGAGGCGCAGGCGCGCCTGGCGAAGGAAGTCACGCTGGCGCCCGGGTCGTGGATGGAATGGGGCGGGCAGTTCCAGAACCTGCGCGCGGCCACCGAGCGCCTGGCCATCATCGTGCCGGTATGCCTGATTCTCATCTCTGCCGCGCTGTACATGGCGATCGGCAACGCCATGCTGACGGCCACCGTGCTGACGGCGGTGCCGCTGGCGCTGGCCGGCGGTGTGTTCGCCCTGATGCTGCGCGGCATGCCGTTCTCGATCTCGGCGGCAGTCGGCTTCATTGCGGTGTCGGGCGTGGCGGTGCTGAACGGCCTGGTGCTGATCTCGGCCATCAACAAGCGCATCGCCGACGGCGTCGAGGCGGCCACGGCCGTGATCGACGGCGCGCTGGAGCGATTGCGGCCGGTGCTGATGACGGCGCTGGTGGCGTCGCTCGGCTTCGTGCCGATGGCGATTGCGACCGGTACCGGGGCCGAAGTGCAAAAACCGCTGGCGACCGTCGTCATCGGCGGCCTCATCACATCGACCATCCTGACGCTATTCATTTTGCCGGCCATCACTGGCATGGTGCTGCGCCAGCGCAAGCATGCGGCCTTGACCCACTCTACTGCAGGAGTTTGATATGACAGTTTTTCATTGCGGCACAGGCTGGCACCGCTGGGTGCTTGCTGCCGTGCTCAGCGTCGCGACCGCGGCCGCGCTGGCGCACGGGGTTTCCGGCGCCGACAAAGGATTTTTGGAAGGAACCACCGGGGTGCAGATGCTGCCCTTCCTTTACCTGGGCGCCAAACACATGGTGACCGGCTACGACCATCTGCTGTTCCTATGCGGCGTGATCTTCTTCCTGTACCGGATGAAAGACATCGGGCTATACGTGACCTGTTTGCGGTCGGCCACAGCACCACGCTGTTGATGGGCGTGCTCAATGGCTGGCACATCAATGCCTATCTGGTTGTCGCGATCATCGGCCTGTCGATTGTCTACCGCGCCTTCGACAACCTGGGTGGCTTCAAAACCTTGTTCGGCGTCCAGCCGAACAAGAAGGCGAGCGTACTGATTTTTGGTTTCATACACGGCCTTGGTCTGGCCACCAAGTTGCAGGATTTTTCTTTGTCGCGCGAGGGCCTGATTCCAAACATGATCGCTTTTAACGCGGGTGTCGAGATCGGCCAGCTGCTCGCGCTCGGCATGATCCTCGTTGTCATGCGTTATTGGCGCAGTACGGCCAGCTTCGCGCGCCATGTCGTTGCCAGCAACGTCATCCTGATGACGGCCGGCTTCGTCCTTGCCGGTTTGCAGTTCACCGGTTTTCTCAGCCAATAGGAATTCACCATGACCCAAACTACAACGGTTTCTTCCGCAAGCACACCAGGAAAAGAGCTGGTGCGCGGCGTGCTCATTGCGCTGGCTGTCGCCGGCGTCATCCTTGCCGTGGCGGTCTTGCCGGCCGAATATGGCATCGATCCGACCGGCGCCGGCAAGGCGCTCGGATTAACTTCTCTTCACAGGCCTGCGATTGTCGCTCCAACTGTTGCTCCGGCAACCCAGGGCTCCACGGTCGCCGCCCCGGGCGAAATGCGCACCTCGAAAATCGCCGCAAGGCAGAGCGTGGCCTACCGCGCCGACACCCGGGAAGTGACGCTGCCACCGGGCAAAGGCGTGGAGGTCAAGACGCACCTGGCCAAGGGCGCGACCTTGGTCTACGCGTGGAGGACCAAAAACGGCGAACTGCTCAACCATGATTTTCATGGCGAACCCGTCATGGCAAAGGAAGATGAATTCGAGAGTTTTATCGAGGAACAAAGTGTCAGCGAGTCCAGGGGTTCGCTGATCGCCCCATTCACGGGTGTCCATGGCTGGTACTGGAAGAACAAGACCGAGGCACCGGTCGCGCTGGTACTGCACGCCAGCGGTTTTTATTCCGATATTTTCAAGAAGTAAATTCGCAAAAGGCGAGGGCGGCGAGGCCTTCAATTTGCGGCGTCAAAAAAGAATGAACATGAAAAAGCTGAGCGTACTGCTGACAATGCTGGCGACCCTGTCCATCACAAATGGTGCGATGGCTCACGTGGAACATGACGGGGCGCCACCACACGTCTGAACAGTTAGTTGTAGTCAGTTAGTTGTAGTGCTTGTAGACCGACGTGCTGCCGTTGGCCTTTACCAGCAGGACGTCAAACGGATCCTTGCGCGGGCCTTCCATGCCGGGTGAGCCAAGCGGCATGGCCGGCACTGCAAGGCCCCTGGCCTTTGGCTTTGCAGCGAGCAGACGCACCACATCGGCTGCAGGTACGTGCCCTTCGATCGCGTAGCCGCCCACTTTCGCCGTGTGGCAGGAGCCGAACTGCTTCGGAATGCCGAACTTTTCGCGGTAGTCCGACGGGTTGGCAACATCGTGCGCCCGGACCGTGAAACCGTTCTCTTTCATGTGCTTTACCCATGCGCCGCAGCATCCACAACTGGCGGTTTTGTAGACATCGACGATCGGCATGGCCGCGTGCGCCAGCACGGGAACGGCAAAGGCGCCAGACAGAATTAATTTGGCAATGGTTCGATGGATCATGTTCTGCTCCTTGTGTGGTTTTGAAAATAATTATGCCATTTCTGAAGAATAGCGTGGAATCAAACACCTACTTGGCTTTGCGTGACGACCAGTGGACGTGCACGATGCGCCACTTGCCGCCTTGGTTCTCGAGCACCGAGGTCTCGGTGCTGAAGACGTGAAGCGCTTTACCGTTCAAGGTGCCCGTGGTTTCGGTCTCCTGCGTTACGATCGCGAGCTTGCCTTCGGTGCGCTCGCCCTGCTTGCGCACCGTGCGGCTCGACGTCTTGGCGAACGCCATGTCCGCGGCCAGATGATGCCCGGCGTACTCGGCGAATGAGGCTTCGACGTGGCCCGATTCGTAAATCAGCGCATCCGGCGCCATCAGCTCGGTTGCCTTTTGCTTGTCGCCAGCGACCAGCGCGGCATGGAAGGCTGCAACAGTGTCTGTTGCAGCCGAGGCGAAGCTGACCGGGTTCGCGCTCAACAGGGCAGCACCGAAGGCGAGTGCCGTATACGATGCAAAGATCATTAAAATTTTTCCTTGTAATGGTATGTGAACGTCTCGGCTTAGCCTGTCGTAGGTGGGGAAGTAGAACTCAGCATGGCAGCAAGTATCAGCAAGTATCAGTACGCCAAACAGCACCGTGGCTTCGATTTGCAGTACGAGGACAAACTTACGCGCTGCTGCATCTAAGGCCGGTCGTGGACAGGATGTCGAGAATTTCAGCCAGCTTCATCCGGGTTTGCCTTCAGCGTGTCGTTGTAGGTTTCTGTCGAGCGCTCGAGCGCCAGTCCAAGGTACTCGGTCAGTTCCGCCTTCGTCGCCCCGTTGCGCAATTCTTGCACTGCAAACGTGTTGCGCAAGGTACGGCCGCCGCTGCGCGAAACGGCGATGCCGGCCCGTTCGAACGTTGCGCGAACTTGGCGATACACCGTGGCCTTGTTGAGTGCCGCGCCTTTCATGTCGGCCGGGAAGACCAGCGGGCCGGGAATCTTGAGCGCCGCCCGTTCAGTCAGCCAGTCCAGCAGTTCGGCGACGCCGCGCTGGCGCAGCACGGTCGTGTGCTCATAGCTGGTTTCATGTTTTTCGATTGGCGTGAGCGAGATTTCGAGGTTGCCGTCAAGATCGCTCTGGTGGCCGATCTCGACGATTAGCAAACCGATCGCTTCGGCGACGCGCAGGCCGGCCAGAAGCATGACCACCTGCATGGCCCGGTCGCGGCGTCGTTTCCAGCCAACAAATTGACTGCGCTGGCGTGCAGTTGAAGCGGGCAGTGCGGCCAGAAAACTGTCGAGCTGCTGCTCGGTCAGGGCGATCATGCCGGCGTCTTTTGCTGTTTGACCTGATTTGAGCATGTCGAAGATCGCGTGCTGGGCCGGATTCGGCATGGCGCCCAGATGCTGGTAGCAGCGATCGAGCAGGCGAAGGTAGCGGTATGCAATTTTGCTGTTCAGGTCGAGGCGATTGCCATCACTTTTTACCGCGAGAAAGCGCGCCAGGTCGTGCTGCTTGACCTGGGACATGACGATGCCCTCGGACGCAAGCCAGTGGGTGAATTTCCCGAACATGAAGGTATAGACCGCAGCCGACTCTGGTGCGATCGGTTCCGGCGTGTGCGTGTAATGGCGGCGAGAGGTTTTCACGAAGTCGTGCGTTGCTACGAAAGCGGTGAAGGCGCCGAGCGGGTTCTGGTCCCACAGATCAGGATTCGTCATGAGTTTGGCCGCAAAGAAATGATTGCCCATGCTACCACTAAATGCAACTAACCAAATTACATTTTCCGATGGTAAGGCGTGCGTATGATGCTGGCTTATGGTGCTGCCACGATTGCCACCAAAATGCAACTAACCAATAATTGACAACGCAAGAATAAGGCATGTATATGCTGCCTGCTTAAGGTTATTCCGTGGGACTGATTCTTCGCAGTCTTTTCCAAAAAACAGTCGGACAGCGTGAATAGCTTCTGGCTTACTTCGGAAGGCAACAATATTATTGTTTCTGGTTTGGTTAGTTGCATTTGTGTTTTCTGGTTCAAGTGCTTCATGCGCTCAGCCCTGCTCGCCGGCAGCATTGTACGGCCATCAAGCCAGGCTCCAAGGTCAATTTCATCGTGAAGCCCAGGGAATCTGCCGTACAATTCCATGTACTTGAGTTCGACAGAGAAGCCGGGGCGGTGTTCATCGATGTTGCCTTGCAGTAGCGCAGCTTCTTCGAGTGTCTACAGCGTTCCACCAATGAATTGGCGGGGCCAATCACAAGAAGGTAACGACCGCCTGGACAACGTGAAGGTCGTTAATTTGCAGCTTCGCTTCATCAGGATAAAACTAGGCCGGAACCATGCCAAGACCATGCCTATGACGGATCTGTCTTCCTGGACGGATCTGTCTTCCTGTTCGGCTTCCTTCAAAATCGTCACCGAAAGATCACATCCATGCAAATAAGATATGCATCGCTGTTTGTCAGCCTGCTCGCCGGGTCCAGCATTAACGCGCACGCGCAATCCTGCGCGCCGGCGGAACGCCCCATGGCCTATCCGGCCTCGAAAAAAGTCGACCAGCAAGATGACTATCATGGCACCATCGTCGCCGATCCTTACCGCTGGCTGGAAGACGCCAACAGCGCCGACACGCGCGCGTGGGTCGAGGCGCAGAACAAGGTCACGCAAACTTTCCTGGGCCAGATCCCGGGCCGCGAGGCAATCCGGCAGCGCCTGACGACACTGTGGAACTACGAACGCTATTCGGTGCCGTACCAGGAAGGCGGGCGTTATTTCTATAGCCGTAACGACGGCTTGCAGAACCAGTCGGTGCTCTACACCATGGCCAAGTTATCCGACACGCCGCGCGTGCTGCTCGACCCGAACACGCTGGCCGTTGATGGCACCGTGGCGCTGGCCGGTACCGCCGTCAGCCCCGACGGCAAACTGCTGGCCTACGGCACTGCAGCCTCCGGCTCCGACTGGAACGAATGGAAGGTGCGCGACATCGCCACCGGCATCGATCTGCCGGACCATTTGAAATGGGTCAAGTTTTCTTCCGCTTCATGGACCCGCGACGGCAAGGGCTTCTTTTACAGCCGCTACGACGAGCCGAACGCCGCGACCAAACTGGCCGACGTCAATTATTTTCAGAAGCTGTACTTCCACAAGGTCGGCACGCCGCAAAGCGCCGACTCCCTGGTCTACGAGCGGCCCGACCAGAAGGAATGGGGCTTCTCCGGCAAAGTGACCGACGACGGCCGCTACCTGGTGATTTCGTCGACCCAGGGCACCGCGCACAAGAACCGCGTGTTCTACAAGGACTTGACCAAGCCGGATTCACCCGTGCTGGCGCTGGTCGAAGCGTTCGAATCGGCTTACAGCTTCATCGACAACGACGGTCCAGTGTTTTACTTTACTACCGATAACAAGGCGCCGCGCCAGCGCGTGATCGCCATCGATACCCGCAAGGCGCAAGCAGCGAACTGGAAAATGGTGGTGCCCGAAAGCGCGCGGACGCTTGTCTCAGTGAGCCGGGTCAACCGCCAATTCATCGCCAATTACCTGGCCGATGCGCGCAGCATGATCAAGGTGTTTGACCGTCATGGCCGCGCGGTGCGCGAAATCGCGCTGCCCGGCATCGGTTCGGTTGCCGGTTTTCAAGGCAAGGCCGGCGAACGCGAGACGTTCTATTCGTTCACCGGCTTTACCGGCCCGACCACCATCTACCGGCTCGACATGAATACCGGCGCAAGCGAGGTGCTGCGGCGCCCGCGCGTCGATTTCGATCCATCAGCCTATCAGACGCGCCAGCAGTTCTTCACCAGCCGCGACGGCACCAGGGTACCGATGTTCATCGTGTCGAAAAAAGGCTTGAAGCTTGATGGCGGCAACCCGACCTATTTGTACGGCTACGGCGGCTTCAACATCTCGATGACGCCGGGCTTCTCACCGGCCAACCTGGCGTGGATGGAGATGGGCGGCGTCTACGTGATGGCCAACCTGCGCGGCGGCGGCGAGTACGGCGAAGCCTGGCATGACGCCGGCACCAAACTGCACAAGCAGAACGTGTTCGACGACTTCATCGGCGCTGCCGAATGGCTGATCGACAACAAGGTGACGTCGCCGGCGAAACTGGCGATCGGCGGCGGCAGCAATGGCGGCCTGCTGGTCGGCGCCGCCATGACCCAGCGCCCGGAGCTGTTCGGCGCGGCGATCCCCCAGGTCGGCGTGATGGACATGCTGCGCTTTCATAAATTCACCATCGGCTGGGCCTGGGCCTCGGATTACGGCTCGTCCGACAATCCCGAGCAGTTCAAGGCGCTCGTAAAATACTCGCCGCTGCACAACTTGAAAACCGGCAGCTGCTACCCGGCAACCATGATCACCACCGCCGACCATGACGACCGGGTGGTGCCGGCGCACAGCTTCAAATTCGCCGCCGCCGCGCAAGCTGCCCAGGCGGGTGCGGCGCCGATCCTCATCCGGATCGACACCAAGGCCGGCCACGGCGCCGGCAAGCCGACCGGCAAGCAGATCGAGGAGGTTGCCGACCGTTGGGGCTTCCTCAGCCGCGCGCTGAACATGACCGCACCGGCAGGCTCCCAATGAATCTTGCTGCTACTGCCGTGCTGTCCCTCGCCATGTCGACCGATGCTTTCGCTGCAGCCGTCGGCAAGGGCGCGGCACTTCATAAGCCACAATGGCGCGAAGCGTTGCGCACCGGGCTTATTTTCGGCATCATCGAAGGCGTGACACCGGTTATTGGCTGGGCTTTAGGTCATGTTGCTGCGCCCTACGTTTCTGCCTGGGATCACTGGATCGCCTTCGTTTTGTTGAGTCTGCTGGGTCTGCGGATGATCCGGGCGGGGCTTGCGGAACCTGAAGCCGAGACAGCGGTGAGCAGGCCCGCCAGTCACTCGTTCTGGGTATTGGTCATCACCGGCTTTGCGACCAGTATCGACGCGATGATCGTCGGCGTGGGACTGGCCATCATCGGCGCCGATATCGTCATGACCGCGATTGCCATTGGTGTTTCCACCTTCGTCATGGTCACCATCGGCGTCATGCTTGGACGGGTGTTGGGCCAAATCGCCGGCAGGCGTGCCGAAGTCGTGGGCGGAATTGTCCTGATCGCGATTGGTTGCATGATACTGTACCAGCACATCGGCGCAGTTGCCTGAGGTTCGGGTTCCGGACCGGCTGCACGGCAACTGGCGGCAACGACTGCGCGTGGTCAATGGTCAAGGTGTTATTGCCACTTTTAATACACCGTCCCGCTGATTCGCAAAAAGGTCGTAGGCTTGTTCGATCTGATCAAGTTTGAACCGATGGGTCACCATGGACTCGAGGCTGACCCGCCCGGAGGCGATGACGTTCATCAGGCGCCGCATGCGTTCCTTTCCTCCAGGGCAAAGCGTGGTGACGATCCGGTAATCGCCCAAGCCGGCCGCGAACGCATCGAGGGGCAGGGACACATTGCCAGAATAGACGCCAAGGCTCGACAGGGTACCGCCCGGCTTGAGAGCGCGCAAGCATTGCTCGAACGTCGCCTGGGTTCCTAGCGCTTCGATCGCCACATCGACGCCGCGGCCCTGCGTCAGCCGCATGATTTCTGTCAGCGGATCTGTTCTCGTGTAGTCGATAGTGACGTCCGCCCCAAGCGTTCGGGCCACGTCGAGCCGTGCCTGCACGCCGTCGACAGCGATGATCAGGCTGGCGCCGCGCAGCTTTGCGCCGGCTGTGGCGCATAGGCCAATCGGTCCCTGGGCGACGATGAGAACGGTATCGCCAATCCTGATTTCGCCGCTTTCGGCGCCGCCAAAGCCGGTACTCATAATGTCAGGACACATCAACACCTGTTCATCGGTCAGTCCGTCCGGAATTGGTTCGAGATTGGCCACTGCATGCGGAACCAACAGGTATTCGGCCTGGCAGCCATCGATGGTGTTGCCAAAGCGCCAGCCGCCTGCCACCTTGCCGCCGCATTGGGACTGATGTCCGTCGAGGCAGCTATAGCACTGACCACAAGGCGTGATGGCGCCGACGACGACGCGTTGTCCCACGGAGTGGCCCGCCACTCCGGAGCCGATTTCAGCGATCACGCCAACGGGCTCATGGCCGATCGTCCGGCCCGCGTCGACGGCGTATTCGCCTTTGAGAATGTGGACATCGGTCCCGCAAATTGTCGTCGTCGTAATCTTCACCACGACACTGCCGGGACCGGCAACCGGAATCGGTTTGTCGACAAGTTCGATCAGGCCTGGTCGTACATAGACTGCCGCTTGCATTGTGTGCATTGATGACTCCTCGGGCTGACGACAATCATACCGCGCGAACGTGCTGCGTACGCCGAAAGTGCTGCCCGCGCGGGACATATTTATTTTTTCGGCGATATTTGATTCGCATCAACGATCTGCGTGAACGAAGCGACGTATGATCGGTTTCAACCCGCTGCGGTCAGGGTTACATTGCGCATGTGCTGTAGCATCCGCGCAAATCAAGTTCCCGCTGGCACGTGCGCGAGCTGGCCGAAAACCGGGCTGAGGCATTGCCTGCGAACCGCCCCCAGCGCATCGTAAGGTCGTTCATGATTGCTGCCGCAGAAAAAAATGCCGTGATGGATTGCCGGTCGCCGCACACGATGACCGCGGACGCCGTGGCCGCAACCATGCAAGTGGGTCGCGACGCCGGGCTGACGCACGCACAAGCCCTGGAACGCCTTGCGCGCCACGGCCCCAACATCTTGCCGGCAGGGGTGGCGCGCTCGCCTTGGATGGTCTTTCTCAGCCAGTTCAAAAGTATCCTGATTGTCATCCTGATCGGTGCGGCCCTGCTGGCGGCGCTGGTCGGCAGCCGTAAGGATGCGGTCGTCATTCTGGCCGTCGTCGTGATCAATGCACTTGTCGGGTTCTACCAGGAATATCGTGCCGAGCGCAGCCTTGACGCCTTGAAAGCCATGCTGCCGGTCAGGGCAAGAGTACGGCGCGAAGGGAAAATTCAAGAGATCAGTGCCGATGCCGTGGTGCCCGGCGACCTTCTGATGCTCGAAGCCGGCGATAGCGTGGCGGCAGATGGCAGGTTTTTCCTGTGCTCCGGCGTTGACATCGACGAGTCGGCGCTGACGGGGGAATCTCAGCCAGCAAGCAAACAGTGCGCGCAGATCGTGGCCGCCGATGCGCCGCTTGGCGACCGCGTCAACATGGCGTACATGAACACGCTGCTCACGCGCGGACGTGCCGAGCTGATCGTTACGGCAACCGGTTCCCGCACCGAGATCGGGCAGCTTTCGAGCGCACTGGCCCTGGTCGAAGACACCGCAACGCCATTGCAAACCCAACTCGACCATCTCGCCAGGCGCCTGGGCATCATGGCGTTGGCCATGGTCGCTCTGCTGTCCTTCTTCCAGTACCTGCAAGGCGCAGAACTGGTCCACATCATGCTCGACGCGATCGCGCTGTCGGTCGCCGCCATCCCGGAAGGGCTGCCCGTTGTCGTCACCGTGACACTGGCCTTGGGCATGCACAAGATGGCACGGCGGCATGCGATCGTCAAACGCCTGTCCAGCGTGGAAACCTTGGGGTGCACCTCCGTCATCTGTTCGGACAAGACGGGTACCCTGACCTTGAACCAGATGACGGCGCGTTTGTTTTTCTACGAAGGAAAGCGCTTCGAGGTCAGCGGCACAGGCTATCTGCCGGTCGGGTTGATCACACAGTCCCAAGGCGGTGGCGATGGCGCCGACAGCGACCTGACTGCCTTGCTGGTGCCGCTGGCAGCCTGCAACGACAGCCGACTCGATGAAGGCAAGGTCATCGGCGACCCGATGGAAGCCGCACTGCTCGTGCTGGCAGCAAAAGGCCATGTCGTTCGGGAACAGGTCGAGCGTGACCTTCCGCGCCTGGCAGAGGTGCCTTTCGATTCAGCGGCCAAGTTCATGGCCACGTTTCATCGCGATGCTGATCCGCAATCTGTCAACCACATTACGCTGTTTGTCAAAGGCGCGCCGGATGTGCTGCTCGACCGTTGCGCCACATGGCGTGTTGGCGGAGCCGAGCAATTGCTCGACGAGTCAGGCAAAGCACGGGTCGAAGCGGATTACAAAACGCTGGGCGAACAAGGGCTGCGCGGACTGCTCATCGCCTCGCGCAAGCTGCCGCTATTGCCGGCAGAGCAGTTCGATGCCGCCGGCGACCTCTCGGACTGGGTCGACGCCTTGTGTTTCGTCGGCTTGATCGGGTTGATGGATCCGCCGCGCCCGGAGGCCAAACAAGCCATCGATGACTGCAAACAGGCCGGAATTGTCGTCAAGATGATCACCGGCGACCATCAAACCACCGCTTCGGCGATCGCATCGGAACTGGGCTTGCACGGGCGGACGATGTCTGGTGCCGAACTCGACCGCCTCGATACCGGGCAACTGCAAGCGGCGATCGACGACGTCGCTGTCTTTGCACGGGTAAGCCCGGCGCACAAGGTGAAAATTTTGCGCGCACTGCAGGCAAAGGGACATGTCGTGGCAATGACGGGCGACGGCGTCAACGACGCCCCCGCGCTCAAGCAGGCGGACATCGGCGTGGCAATGGGGATTGGAGGAACGGCGGTGGCCAAGGAGGCCGCGACGATGGTGCTCACGGACGACAACTTTGCCACGATCGTCAGTGCGGTCAGGCATGGCCGCACGCTGTACGACAACATCCTCAAATTCGTCCGCTTCCAGTTGTCGACAACCGTCGGCGCGCTGCTGACAGTGTTCTTTGCGCCACTGGTCGGTCTTCCGGAACCGTTCACGCCCCTGCAAATTCTATGGGTCGCGATCATCATGGACGGGCCGCCTGCCGTGTCGCTGGCACTCGACGCGGCCCGGCCGGGCATCATGAACGAGCCGCCGCGCCGACGCACTGCGCCAATTCTCCCGCTGGCACGCGTGGCGCGCGTTTTGGTTCTTGGCTCGACGATGGCGGTGGGAACCTTGTCGATGCTGCACAGCGCTTTGCAGAGCGGGCCGCAAGACCGCGCCTTGACGCTGGCGTTCACCACCTTTGTCCTGTTCCAGATTTTCAACGTCTTCAACGCGCGTAACGAAACCGGTTCGGCCTTCAACGCCAATTTTTTCGATAACCCGATGCTGTGGCTGTCGCTTGGCGCCATCTTGCTGCTGCAAGCTGTGGTGGTGCACTGGACACCGGCTTCCGTTCTCTTCGGTACGACTGGCATGGGCTGGGCTGACTGGGGTGTCGCCATCGCGGTGGCGTCCTCGATACTGCTGCTTGAAGAAAGCCGCAAGCTGGCCTGGCGCACCGTTCAACGTCAGCGCGGCTAGCCGATCAGCGGTGCACCACCACCAGCAGCGCCTTTGCCTCGGTTTTGCCGGCGTTGCGGATCACATGGTTTTGGTCGGCAAGATAACGCGCGGTGGCGCCGCTCCTGACTTTCTTCTTGACCGCACCGACTTCCACTTCGAGCGCGCTGTGCAACACGGTGAGGTGCTCGCCGGTGCCCGGATCGTGCGCCTGCGACGCCAGTTCGCCGCCCGGCGCCAGCGTCAGCTCATACCATTCATACTTCCCGGCAAGGTCCATCGGGCCAAGAATGCGCAGCACGTAGCCGGCGTGCACGCCCGGCAGGGTAGGGGTCTCGTAGGGTAGGGGTCTCGTGGGCGTCGAGCACCCGGATCGGCTCGACGTCGCGCGTTTCGGCCGTCAGCAGCTCGCCGAGCGCTACGCCGAGGGCGTTGGCCAGGCGCCAGGTGATCGCGATCGTCGGGTTTGCCTTCTCCCTTTCGATTTGCGATAACATCGACTTCGACACGCCGGCAATGCGCGACAAGTCTAAATGTGCAAAATACAAAACTTGCGGCACAGACGTCACCGCATCCGGCCACAGTCGGTCAAGCCGGCATGCACTTCTCACCAGGACAACACCATGAGCGATCAGGCCAGCAAGCAAGCGAAATGCACTTTTTTCAGCAGCCTGCAGCAGAACCTCGAGACGCTGCGCGCGCAGGGCCTGTACAAGCCGGAACGCGTGCTCGCTTCGCCCCAGGGCGCCGAAGTGGTGGACGCCGACGGCCGCCGCCTGATCAACATGTGCGCCAACAATTACCTTGGCCTGTCGGGCGACCTGCAAACCCGGCAGGCGGCGACCGAAGCGCTTGAGAAATACGGCTACGGCCTGTCGTCGGTGCGCTTCATCTGCGGCACCCAGACCGTGCACAAGGAGCTCGAGCAGGCGATCTCGGCTTTTCTGGGCATGCAGGACACGATCCTGTACGCCGCCGCTTTTGATGCCAACGGCGGCCTGTTCGAGCCGCTGTTCGACGAACACGACGCCATCATCTCGGACGCCCTGAACCACGCTTCGATCATCGACGGCATCCGCCTGTGCAAGGCGGCGCGCTACCGCTACCGCAACAACGACATGGCCGACCTCGAAGTGCAACTCCAGGCAGCGCACGCAGCCGGCAAGCGCCACAAGGTGATCGCCACCGACGGCGTCTTTTCGATGGATGGCACCATTGCCAGGCTCGACGCCATCTGCGACCTGGCCGACCGGTACGGCGCGCTGGTGATGATCGACGAATCGCACGCCTCCGGCTTCATGGGCGCGACCGGGCGCGGCACCCACGAGCACCACAACGTCATGGGCCGCATCGACATCATCACCGGCACGCTTGGCAAGGCGCTCGGCGGTGCCATGGGCGGCTTCACGTCGGCGCGCAAGGAGGTGATCGACACGCTGCGCCAGAAGTCGCGGCCCTACCTGTTCTCGAACACGCTGGCGCCGATGATCGCCGGCGCCTCGCTGTCGGTCCTGAAGCGCATCAGCAGCTCGACCGAACTGCGCGACCGCCTGCACTTGAACACCGCCTACTTCCGGCGCGAGATCGAGCGCATCGGTTTTACCATCAAGCCGGGCACCCATCCGGTGGTGCCGGTGATGCTGTTCGAGGCGCCCGTCGCGCAGCAATTCGCTGCCCGCATGTACGAGCTGGGGGTGCTGCTATCGGGCTTTTTCTACCCGGTGGTGCCGATGGGGCAGGCGCGGGTGCGCGTGCAGCTGTCGGCCGCCCATACCCGCGAGCAGCTCGACACCGTGCTGGAGGCGTTCGGCCAGGCCGGCCGCGAGCTCGGCATCCTGAAGACTGAACCGCTCGGCAGCTGAACCACCGGTTTTGCGCAACAAGCACATACGAACAGGGCGATCATGGAACGCATTCTCATCATCGGCGCCAACGGCCAGATCGGCAGCGAACTGGCCGGCGCGCTGGCGGCCCGCCACGGCGCGGCCAACGTCATCGCGTCCGACATCGGCGCCGCCAACGCCTGCCAGCGCGCGCAGTCGCTTTATGTCCAGCTCGACGTACTTGACAAGGCGCGCCTGGCGCAACTGGTGGCCGACGAAGCCGTCACCCAGGTCTACCAGCTGGCGGCGCTGCTGTCGGCCACCGGCGAACAGGCGCCTTTGAAGGCATGGACGCTGAACATGGATGGCCTGCTCAACATCCTCGAGGTGGCGCGCGAGCGCGGCGCCGCCGGCACACCGCTGCGCGTGTTCTGGCCGTCGTCGATCGCCGCCTTCGGCCCGAACACGCCAGGCGCCAACACGCCGCAGTTCACGACCATGGACCCGACCACCATCTACGGCATCAGCAAACTTGCCGGCGAGCGGCTGTGCGAATACTATTTCACCAGGTACGGCGTCGATGTGCGCAGCATCCGTTACCCCGGCATCATCAGCTTCAAGTCGCCGCCGGGCGGCGGCACCACCGACTACGCCATCGCGATCTTTTACGCCGCGCTGCGCGGCCAGCCGTACGCGTGCTTCCTTGACGCCGAGACCACGCTGCCGATGATCTACATGCCCGACGCCATCCGCGCCACCATCGAACTGATGGCGGCGCCGGCCGGCAACATCGCCATCCGTTCGTCCTACAACGTCGCCGGCATGTCGTTCAACCCGCGCCAACTGGCGCAGGCGATTCAACGCACGGTGCCGGGCTTCGAGATACACTACACGGCGGACAGCCGCCAGGCGATCGCCGCCACCTGGCCGCACAGCCTGGACGACAGCGTCGCCAGAGCCGACTGGGGCTGGAAGGCGCAAATAGGGATCGAGGCGATGGTGGCCGACATGCTCGACAATGTCGATGTCGATGTCGATGTCGATGTCGATGTCGATGTCGATGTCGATGTCGATGTCAGCGTTGGCGTGGTATCGGGCCAGGCCGCCTGAGGCGCTGTTCAAGTACTGCAAGGCAAAAAGGCACAAAGGCCTGCATGGACATGAGCGTATTCGACCTTTTCAAGATCGGCATCGGGCCGTCGAGTTCCCACACGGTCGGTCCGATGGTGGCGGCGCGCCGCTTTTTGGCCGAGTGCGGGCACGGGCAGTTAAACGCCGCCGTCGGCGTCGAGGTGGCGTTGTACGGCTCGCTGGCGCTGACCGGCATCGGCCACGCCACCGACAAGGCCGTCATCCTCGGCCTGATGGGCGAAACCCCGCAGGACGTCGACCCGGAACAGGTCGACGCCAAGCTGGCCGCGGTCGAACGCGATGGCGTCCTCAGGCTGCTCGGCAAAAAAGACGTGCCGTTCAGCGCAAGGACGGCGCTGCGCTGGCACCGCGGGTCGTCCTTGCCGGAACATCCGAACGGCATGCGCTTCACGCTCAAATTGGCCGACGGCAGCGTCATCGAGCGGGTGTTCTATTCGGTCGGCGGCGGTTTTATTCACGCCGCCGACGAGTCGCAGGCGCACCAGGGCGCCGGCCCCGGTGATGCGGCGATTCCCTATTTCTTCGATACGATGAAACAGCTGCTTGCCCACGGCAAGGCGAGCGGCCTGCCGATCCCGCAGATGTTGCGCGCCAACGAGTGCATCCACATGAGCGGCGCGCAGCTCGACGCCGGCATCGACCGACTGTGGCAAGTGATGCGCGACTGTATCGCCCGTGGGCTGGTCACCGCCGGCCAGCTGCCCGGTGGCCTGAACGTCAAGCGCCGCGCCGCCAACCTGTGGCGCCAGGCGCAGGAAGCCAAACACGGCGCCGACCGCGCCAACGACCTGCCGCACGACGCGGTGCACCAGGTCAGCCTGTACGCGATGGCGGTCAACGAGGAAAACGCCGCCGGCGGGCGGGTGGTGACGGCGCCCACCAACGGCGCGGCCGGCATCATCCCGGCGGTGCTGCGCTACTACATCGAGGACTGCCGGCCGGGCGATCCGGTCAAGGGCGCGCGCGACTTTCTGCTGACGGCGGCTGCCATCGGCATGCTGTGCAAGAAGAACGCGTCGATCTCGGGCGCCGAAATCGGCTGCCAGGGCGAAGTCGGGGTGGCGTGTGCAATGGCGGCGGCCGGGCTGGTGGCGGCGCTGGGCGGCAGCAACGAGCAGATCGAAAATGCCGCCGAAATCGGCATCGAGCACCATCTTGGCATGACGTGCGACCCGATCGGCGGCCTGGTGCAGATCCCCTGCATCGAGCGCAACGGCATGGGCGCGGTCAAGGCGATCACCGCCGCCTCGCTTGCGTTGAAAGGTGACGGCACCCACTTCGTCAGCCTCGACGAGGTCATCGACACCATGCGCCAGACCGGCGCCGACATGCAGGACAAGTACAAGGAAACGTCGCTCGGCGGCCTGGCGATTCACGTCATCACCGTCAATCACGCGGCCTGCTAAGCGCCCTGCAGGCCAGCGCCCGAGCCTCGCCACCCGGAAAAGTGCGGACCGAACTATAATCAAGCCTTGATCGCAGCGCACACCGGACTTTTCACAGCATGCAATACGTTTCTACCCGCGCCACACCGGCCTCAATACCCCAGCAATTTTCCAGTATCCTGCTCGGCGGCCTGGCGCCCGACGGCGGCCTGTACCTGCCGGCCGAGTACCCGCAGGTGAGCAACGCCGAGCTCGATGCATGGCGTACGCTGTCGTATGCCGACCTGGCCTATGAAATCCTGCGCAAGTTCGCCACCGACATCCCGGACGCCGATTTGAAAGCGCTGACGGCCAGCACCTACACGCCCGAGGTCTACCGCAATGCGCGCCAGGGCGAATCCTGCGCCGACATCACGCCGCTGCGCGTGCTCGAGCAGACCGGCGACAGCACGCTGCTGCTGCAGGCCTTGTCGAACGGCCCGACGCTGGCGTTCAAGGACATGGCGATGCAGTTGCTCGGCAACCTGTTCGAATACGCGCTGGCCAAGGACAACGCCGAACTGAATATCTTTGGCGCGACCTCGGGCGACACCGGCAGCGCCGCCGAATACGCCCTGCGCGGCAAGAAGGGGATCCGCGTGTTCATGCTCTCGCCGCTGAACAAGATGAGCGCATTTCAGCGCGCGCAGATGTTCAGCTTGCAGGAGCCGAATATTGTCAACATCGCCGTCGCCGGCGTGTTCGACGACTGCCAGGACATGGTCAAGGCGGTGTCGAACGACCTGCAGTACAAGTCGGCGCAAAAGATCGGCACCGTCAATTCGATCAACTGGGCGCGCGTTGTGGCCCAGGTCGTGTATTACTTCCGCGGCTACCTCGCCGCCACAACCGACAACACGCAAAAGGTGTCGTTTACGGTCCCGTCCGGGAACTTCGGCAATATCTGCGCCGGCCACATCGCCCGCATGATGGGTTTGCCGATCGACAAACTGGTTGCCGCGACCAACGAAAACGATGTCCTCGACGAATTTTTCCGCACTGGCGTCTATCGCGTGCGCACTTCAAACGAGACGTACCACACCAGCAGCCCGTCGATGGACATCTCCAAGGCGTCCAACTTCGAGCGTTTCATCTACGAGCTGGTCGGCGGCGACTCGGCGCGCGTGCGCGCGCTGTTCCACAAGGTCGAGACCGAGGGCGGCTTCGACCTGTCGGGCAAATTCGGCAGCGACGGCGACGAATGGGCGCTGGTCAAGCAATATGGCTTCCGGTCCGGCAAATCGACCCACGAGGACCGCCTCGCCACCATCCGCGACGTCTATGACGACTACGGCATCATCATCGACACCCACACCGCCGACGGCGTCAAGGTCGCGCGCGAGCACATGCAGCCGGGCGTGCCGATGATCGTGCTCGAAACGGCACTGGCGGCCAAGTTCAACGAGACCATTCTGGAGGCGCTCGGCATCGACGCCGAACGCCCGGCCGGCTTCGAGGACATCGAATCGCTGCCGCAGAAATTCACCGTGATGGACACGGATGTCGAAAAGATGAAGCTTTTTATCGCCACCCGCACCGGGTTGTGACATGAGCGACAACGCCTTGCCGCCAGTTCCGCCGATGATGACCGTGCGCGCAGCGCTCGACTTTTTGATGAACGCCGCGCGCCCGCTCACCGGGTCCGACCTCGTCGCCACGCTGTGCGCCAACGGCCGCGTGCTGTGCGAGGCGCAAGCGTCGACCGTCGACGTGCCCTCGAACGACAACACGCAGATGGACGGCTACGCGGTGAGGTCGAGCGACTGCGTCGGCGGCCACGCCGTGCTGACCGTCAGCGACCGCATCCCCGCCGGTCATGTCGGTCAATTCCTGCCGCCCGGCTGCGCCGCCCGCATCTTCACCGGCGCCATGATCCCGGACGGCGCCGACGCCGTCGTCATGCAGGAGCAGTGCGTCTTGAACGCCGACGGCACGGTGACCGTACGCCATGCGCCGCAAGCAGGCGAATGGATCCGCCGCGCTGGCGAGGACATCCGGGCCGGCGCCGCGATCCTGGCGGCGGGAACGCGCTTGCGCGGCCAGGAACTCGGGCTGGCGGCGTCGGTCGGCCTGGCAATGCTGCCGGTGGTGCGAAAACTGCGCGTGGCGGTGTTTTTCACCGGCGACGAACTGATCATGCCGGGCGAGGCGCCGGGCGGCCGACTGGCGCCGGGCGCGCTCTACAACTCGAACCGGTTCACGTTGCGCGCGCTGCTTGAAAACCTTGGCTGCATCATCACCGATTTCGGCATCGTGCCCGATTCGCTGGACGCCACCCGCGCCACCTTGCGCCACGCCGCCCGCGACAACGATCTGATCATCACCTCGGGCGGCGTATCGGTCGGCGAGGAGGACCACATCAGGCCGGCGGTGGAAGCGGAAGGGCGGCTGAACCTGTGGCAGATCGCCGTCAAGCCGGGCAAGCCGCTGGCGTTCGGCGAAGTGCGGCGCGATGGCGATGGGAATGCTGCCGCCGGGGGCGACGCCTGCGCCGGTGATGCCTTCTTCCTCGGCCTGCCGGGCAATCCGGTGTCGAGCTTCATCACCTTTTTGCTGTTCGTGCGCCCGTTCATCCTGCGCCTGCAAGGGGTCGCAGAGCAGCGTCCCCCGCGCGGTTTCGCCATGCGCGCCGATTTCGACTGGCCCAAGGCCGACCGCCGCAATGAATTTCTGCGCGCGCGCATCAACGACGCCGGCGCCCTGGAACTGTTTCCTAACCAGGGCTCGGGCGTGCTGACGTCGACCGTCTGGGGCGATGGCCTGGTCGACAACCCGCCCGGCAACCGCATCGCGCGCGGCGACAGCGTGCGCTTCATCCCGTTTACCGAATTAATGCATTAATCGCACTCATCAAATCAGGCACTTCATGGACATCAATCTGCGTTTTTTTGCCAGCGTGCGCGAGACACTCGGTGTGTCGCAAGAGGCCGCGAGCGTGCCGGCAGGCGTCGTCACGGTCGGCGCGCTGCGCACCCACCTGGTGACGCGCGGCGGCGCCTGGGCCGAGGCGCTGGCGGCCAAACGCGCCCTGCGCATGGCGTACAACCAGGTCATGTGCGATGCCGATACGGCGCTGACCGAGGGGTGCGAAGTGGCGTTTTTTCCCCCGGTGACCGGCGGCTAGCACACCAGTCCGCTAGACCTTCTTCGACTGCTTGTAGCGGGCGCCGATAAAAATTGCCGCCGCCGCCACCGCCCATGCCAGCGCCATCCACACGCCGTCCGCCACGTTCTTGCCGCTGATCAGGTCGACCCCGACCAGGATGGCGAACAGGGTGCACGCCGCCAGCAGGTACTGCGAAACCCAATATCGAATGCCGTGCATGGTGTTCTCCTTAAATGATGTGGCGTGATCATACCCGACAGCGGCGCTGCGGGGCTAACGCAACTGCGCGCTTTAGCCGACCTGCCGCTCGAGCCAGGCGACGATGCCGTCCAAACTGCGGAAATCGGCGACCGAGCGGCAGGCGATGTGCGGCTGGCGCGCCTGCAGCATGCGCGCCAGCGCGGCGCCGGGACCCAGTTCCAGCGCCACCGTGATGCCCGCCTCGGCGCAAGCGTCCATGCAGTCGTCCCACACGATCGTCTCGCTCAACTGACGCGACAAAGTGTTTGCCGCGCCTTCCTTGCCAGTGATGGCTGCGGCGTTGATCCCCGACAGCACCGGGCAGGTTTGCGCGCGAAACGGTGCAGCCATCAATGCATCGGCAAATGGCGATACTGCCGGTGCCATCAGCGCGGTGTGCGATGCAATCCTGATCGGCAGCCGCTGCAGCCTGCCGCCGGCCGACGCCACCGCCTGCTCCAGCAGCGGCAGCGCGGCATCGAGACCGCCGGCAATACAGCTGTCATGGCCTGTCACGATTGCGGTGGCAAAGCCGCCCGCCAGAGCCAGTGCATGCGCGCTTGCGCGCGGCAGACCGCTGATCGCGGCCAGCGCCTGCGCTTCGGTGGCGGCAGCGGCGCCATCCATCAACTGCGCGCGCGTTGCCGCCAGGCCCACGGCGTCGACCGGATCAAGTGCGCCGGCCACGCCGTAGGCGGACACTTCGCCGACGCTGTAGCCGGCCACCAGGCTCGGCGCCGGCATCCGGTGTCGGAGCGCTTCCCACATGGCCAGCGTCGCACCGACGATCGCCGGCTGCGCCACGCGATTTTCGAATATCGCCTTCGGCGCGCCAGCGGACAGCCCGCAGGCATCGAGCAGGGCCGCCGCCCTGGCATCCGTACGCGCCAGATCGAACATGCCGGCATGCTGGCCGCCCTGGCCGGGACACAGCAGCAGCAGGCGCGCGCTCATGACAGCGTCGTGGCGGGGTTACGCCACCCGCCACCGCTGGTGACGGCGTGCACCAGGCAGGTGGCGGCAAGCAGGTCGGCGGCGCCGCCGGGCGAGAGTTTCTGCCCGACAAACAGGCGATGACACCGCAGCGCGTATTCGCGCCAGTGCGGATGCGCGGTGCCGCCGATGTCAAGGAAACCCTGGGCCTGCTGTTTGACCACCAGCGCGCCGCGCGCGCCGCCGCGGTAAAAAACGTTGGTGTCACTGACGTGGGCCATCAGGGCAAACAAGGCGTCGATGCGGGCCAGATGCATGCCGCGCCCGGCGGCCAGGGTGCGCCGCAACGCCGGCAGGCCGACGTCGAACACCGACGGCAGCCCGAGCGCGACTTCCTCGCGCGCGCCGCTGGCGGCGTGCATCTCGGCCACCTGCAAGCCATGCGACGTCGCGCCCCCCGCAAGGGTGTGGTCTGCCAGCGCGTCGCCCCAGCGGATCAACATGACGGCGCGCAGCTGGTCGGCCCCCAAGGCAGCGTCGAGCGAATTATCAAGCAACATGCCCTGCGCGCGGACGCGCCCGATCGCGGCGCACAGCATGCCGAGGCAAAAGATCGCGCCGCGGTGGGTGTTGACGCCGCCGGTGGCGCGCAGCATGCGCGCTTCGGCCTCGATGCCGAGCTGCCTGAGGACACAAAATGGCGCATTGTCGACGCCGGCCTGGCAAATCCGCGCAAAATAATGGCGCAGGGCGAACAGGCTGCGCATGAAGGTCGCCGCCGTCATGTCGGCATGGCTGCCATTGTCGACCAGCGACACCAGGCCGGGTTTCGGATACAGCACCAGTTCCGTGTACAGGCAGCCGACGGCGATGCGCGCCGTCTCGCCGCCAAGCCGGCGCGGCGCGCGCGAATCAATCAAGGTGCGCGCAACCGGCGCCGCCATCGCCTGAGCGCCGGCGATCAAGCCGCCTCCAGCGTCGCGAGCAGGTGGTCAATGGTCGCCAGCCGCACGGCGCCGGCGTCCTTGACCAGTACGCGCGCGCCGTTGCCGGCGGCGCCGATCCACTCTTTCCAGGCGACGGCGGCACCCGACGGAAAGACGATCTCGCCGTCGAGCGGCAACACGGCGGCGTGCTGTTCGATCAGCGCCAGCCCGGCCCGCAGCGCTTGCGCGTCGGTCGGAAAAAACAGCAGGTCGATGTCGGAGGCCGCCCTCAGGTAGGGCTGCCCGGTGATGGCTTGCATGGCGAGCGAGCCGTACACGTGCAGCGGCACGCCAAACGCCAATGACGCCAGCGCCTGCCGCCAGCGCTCGGGCGCGGCGCGGGCGGCATCGGCCAGCGCCAGCGGCGCAGTGCGGCGCGCGACGTCGCCATCGAGGGCGTGAAGCGCGATGCGGCCCTTGACGCCATCAGACGATGGCGATGGCGGCAAGGGGATGCCGAGACTGACCTGTCCGGGCGACAGCGTGGCGTCGGCGCGGCGCACAACCGCCGGCCAGTCCTGGCGCTGCCACTGTTCGATGGCCGCGTGCTGGCCGGGGAGGGCGCGGCGCCGCGCCGCGTCCCACCCCGCATCGGTCAGCCATACCAGGTCATGGCGCGAGAACATCGCTGTCGGCCATGATCGCCTCGATGACGCGCTGGGCGAAGTTGCGCCCGCCGCGCTGCTGGCCAAGTTTGCTGCGCACGTCGCCGGCCGGCGCCGCAGCGAGCGCCTGTTCCAGTTGCGCCGCCAGGTCGCCGCGCCAGATGTCCTGCACGCCGCCCATGCGCAGGTAATTTTCCGGACCCGGTGCGAACACCGGATTGCTGGCCGCCAGTTCGACCAGCCGCTGTTCCGGCACCTTGGTGATGCGCGCCATCGCCGGCAAGCCCATCACGCGGATGGTGGCGTCGGGCAGGGCATAACAGGCATCCGCCATCAGGCCGCTGGTGATGAAGCCGCCCGACAGCGCCTGGTCGTACACCAGCGCGATCACCTTGTGGCCTTCACGGCGCGCCAGTTCGACGCATTTGCCGAGGTGGGCCATGTAGCTGTTGATGCCCAACATCTCGTCGCGGTGGCGCAGGCGCTGGCCAGCCGTATCGACCAGCATCAGGATCGGCCGGCGCGGGTTCTCTCCCAAATGCTCGCGCACCGTTTGCAGCACGAAGCGCGCTTGCGCCAGCGCGATTTCGACGCCGATCGGGGCGTGGCCCGTGGTGCCGACCACGGCAATCGTCTGTTCGCCCGACTGCGCGCTGCCGGACAGAAAATTGTCAAGCTCGGTCAGGCTGTGCCCGCGCGGGAACAGGGCGGTAGCCAACGTTTGCCAATCCATCAGCGGCCTCCCAGTCGGTGCGCACTGGCGGCGGCGACGAACTGCGCCGCGTCCAGCATCGGTATTGCAGCCGGCTCCTCGATGCCCAGCGCCGCCCAGATGTCGAGCGGATCGGTCATGGCGCCGAAGCGCACGATGCGCTCGCCCAGCATGGCGTGCTCCTGTTCGAGTTCTGCCAGGCCGGGCGCCGTCGGACGTGAACAACAAGCGGCGATCGTCTCGATCGCCGCTTGCCGAAACTGCGCCACCGAGTCAGCCACGATGGCCTGGCAGTCGCCCAGCAGGTAGCGGTGCTTGCCGCCGGTGGTGCGCCACACCAGGGCGCGGTCGCGCGAGTCGAATTCTTCGACGCCGCTGGCCGTTTCGATCACTTCCGGCCCCGACATCGCCAGCCGTCCTTCTTCCGACATCAGAATCGCGTTGGTGCAGCGGGCAACGATGCCCATGCCGCCGAACACGCCGTTGCTGCCGCCCGCCAACGTCACCACGGCGACGCCGGCCGCGCGCGCATCAAGCACCGCGCGCATGACTTCGGAGACGGCGATCAGGCCGGCATTGGCTTCGTGCAGCCGCACGCCGCCGGTTTCCAGCAGCAGAACAACCGCGGGGATCTTGTCGGCAGCAGCGCGCCGCAGCAGCCCGACCAGCTTGGCGCCGTGGACTTCACCAACGGCGCCGCCCATGAAGCCGCCTTCCTGGGCGGCGGCAAACACGCGCTGGCCGCCCAGCGTCGCGCGGCCGACGACGACGCCGTCGTCGAACGCCACCGGCGCGTCGAGCTGGCCGAGGTGCGGGCTGATGACGCGCGATGACGGCGGCAGAAATTCGACGAAGCTGCCAGCGTCAAACAGGCGTTCGACGCGCTCGCGCGCGGTCGATTCCAGGTAACTGCGCATGTCGTTATTCATGTAATTAGTCACGGCGTCGCCCCCAGCATCGTCTCGACCGCCTGATCCAGGCGCAGACTGACCACCGCTGGCGTGGCGCCCATGTCGTTGATGGCAATGCTGGCGTCCATCAGCTGCCAGCGATCGTGAAAATCCTGCATGACCGCCTGCCAGGTCGCGCCGAAGCCGACGGCGGCGGTCTTGATGTCGATCGTGCAGGCGCCGCCCTGCGGCGTTGACTCGATCAGCACTTCGAGGTTGCCCGAGCCGACCACCCCGATCACCCGGGGTTGCGGCGGCAGCGCGCGCATGCCGTTCTCGAATCGGTATGTCAGTGTTTCCATGTCTTTGCTTCCTTGGCTTGATATCGTACCTTGGTTTCGTACCTTGATTTCGTACCTTGACTGTTCACCAGTTGCGAAAGCGGCGCGGCGGCGCGTACAGGCCGCCCGAGGCGCGCACCAGGTCCTTCATGTTCCGGGCGGCCAGCAGGTCGCGCGTGGCGAGCCGCTTGTCGACGCCGATGTCTTCGGCGCGTTGAATGATGCCGCGGTCGCGCAGGTTTTCCACCATGCGCTTGTCGCGCGCCATGCCGACCGG
>Ga0326734_1000114_pt1 | contig 25082 bp, 22 predicted proteins | sample 15_GP2_1315_FD_207944 | JGI IMG/M metagenome (GOLD analysis project Ga0326734, IMG submission 207944) | Glacier ice microbial communities from Ngari, Tibet, China - 15_GP2_131.5 | ecosystem: Environmental > Aquatic > Freshwater > Ice > Glacier | place: China: Ngari, Tibet | collected 2018-07-18 | reverse complement strand
GTGTCAATATCTGGCGGCGGACGCCGCGCTGCAGTTCAACTTCGGTGTCCGTCATGCGCACCAGCACCGCGCCGCGGAAGGCGCCGCCGAGACGAACGGTTTCGCCATCGATCACCGCGACCTGGCGCCCGCCCGGCTGGCGCGCCCGCAGCACCGACTGCAGCACAGGTTCAGCCGGGGCGGCCGGCGCCGCGGTGGCGGCATGCCCGGGCGCCGAACCGGCAAGCCTGGCCGGCGGACGGGTCGGGTCGGCCAGCGGTCCGGCGTGGACGGCGTGGGTGCAGCATGCCAGCACGGCTGCCATCAGGATGGTCGTCAAAAACGGTGTCACAGCGTCATCCATTTCTTGTCCAGGCTCAGCGTGTAGACGGTCAGCGACAGGCGCGCATTCGGGTATTGTTCGACCTCGAGAGCGGCGCCGGCCCAGAACAACCGGGTCGGCAGCGCTTCAAGCGCGTCGAGGTACGCGACCATGTCGAGATAATTGCCGCGCACGGTCAATTCGACGCCGTGACGGTACAGCAGGTCCGACGCTGCCGTCGGCGCCGGCGCTGCCACGATGGACGTGGCGCTCTGCGCCGCAGGTGGCTTGCCCGCGGCATTGAGCGGCAACGCGGCGTCGCCGAACGGACTGGCGGGCAAGGTCCGCATCGAAACCAGCTGCAAGCGGCCGTTCGCCTTGAGAATGGTTTCAAGCAGCGGCGCGATGTTTTCCGGCGCCACCAGGCCTTTTTGCATGGTGCGCAGGCTGGCCGACAGCTGCGTTGTTTCAAGGTCGAGGACGGCCAGGCGGGCGTTGGCAACGGCGTTCGGGTCGAGCTCGTATGCTTGAAGCATGGCGCCGATCTCGCTGTCGATGCCGCTGATGTTGCCTTGCTGCTGGCTGACCTGGGCGCGCAGCGCGGCCTGCCTGACCAGCAGCGGGTTCAGGAACAGCGAGTACAGCAGGAATACGATGACCGCCGTCGTCGCGCCGAACAGCATCATCCGCTCGCGCAGCGTGCGCGCGTTGATGCGGTTGGCCAGCGCGCGCAGCCGGGCCTTCATTTGGCGGCCTCGCCTGGCGCGGCGTCAAGGCTGAATTCGACGAACGGCGCCGGATTGGCAGCCAAAGTGGGCACAACAAGCGGCGCGGCCGGGTTGCTTTTGGCATCCCTCGCATCCATGGCGCCGCCTTCGCTGATCTTAAGGCTGCCGAACGCCTTGCCGCGCATCACCGGCTCATTTTTCAGCCGGCCCAGGTAGGCCGGCACCAGCGCCGGGTCGAGCGCCCTGCCCCGTACCCCGAGTTCGTTGCCGGCGCCGCTGATCGACACGCCCGTCAGCCATACGCCGTTCGGGTTCTGGCGCGCCAGCGCCTTGAAGGTTTCGGCATAGCCGCCGGTGTTGCCCACTTCACCCCGCTCGACGATGGCGGCGACCTTGCGCAGCGCCATGAGGCGCTCTTCGGCCTCGGCCAACTGCGCCTCGAGCCCGGCGCTTTTCGAACGCGGCGCAAACTCTGCCTTGACCTTGACCAGACGGGCCTCGCGCTGCGCCAGCAGCGCGCGCCCGCCATCGGCCGCGCGCTGCAAGCCGGCCACGTTGTGGCGGGCGTAAAAAGCCACAGCCAGCACGCCGGCCAGCAGCACGCACAGCGCCTCGGACATCGCCACGGCGCTGAAGAGCTTCTTTTGCTTCAGGAAGATCGGATTGAAAAGATTGATTTGCCCGGTCACAGCAGCGTCTCCTCATGGCGCAGCGCCGCGCCCAGCGCCAGGAAAAACTTTTGCTGCCGGGCGGCGCCGGCCAGTTCGGGCGTGCCGGCAAGGTCGAGCACCTCGGCCAGGTCGAGCGTCGCCACCGGCGTGTACAGGTTGCTCGAGAGGTATTCTTCCAGCCCGGTGGCGCCACTTGGCGCGAGTACCAGGCGCGCCAGGCTGATGGCATGGAACTGGCGGTCGAAATGGTCGAGCGAGCGCTGTACTTCGAGCGTAATCTTGTCGAAGCTGGCGTGCTGCTTGTCATGGTCGGCGTCGAGCAACCGGGCCAGGCTGACGTCGATCCGCCGCGACAGATACAGTTCGCCGCCGAAAGTGATCGTCAGCAAGCCGCCGTCTTCGCTGAACGACAGCATCGCCAGGGCCCGTCCTTCCGGCTCCACCATCGCCGCGATGTTGCGCTGTGCCGTTTCGGGAATGTCGATGACCGACAAGTCGATTCTGGCGGCGGCAAACTGGTTCTGGCGCTGTTCGATGACGGCGTTGCGGGCGGCGACCGCGAACAGGCCATGGCTCGCGCGCGAGGCCACACTCTTGTCGACGGGAATGGCCAGCACATCGATGGTGGCGTCGTCGATGTGGAAGTCGAGCATGTCTTTCAGGCGCCAGCGCACGGCCGTTTTCAATTCCTCGGCCGGCACGTTGGGCGCGTCGACGGCGAACACCTGGTATTCGCCGCCGCCGAGCACGGTAAGGCACTGGTAATCGTTGGCATGCAGTTCGCGGCCGATTTTTTCGAGCAGGTTGGCGCCTACTGCCTGCGGAAAGAAATGCAGCAGGTCGACCACCGGCTTCCCAACGCCGGCGCGCCGCACGCTGGCGCAGGCGATCCCATCGCCAAGGAAAGCAATTGTCAACCAACAATCTTTTTTCTTTGCTTTTTTGAAAAAACGCATGTCGACAGCCAGAAATGGTTAGCGACTTGATGAGGATCGCACGGTAGATGGTTGATTATATTCAAGTTTTACCTCGAACGACGGTTAATTTGAATCAAGAAAAAAATTAGTCCCCGATTTCAACGGCAGGAGCTGCAATTGTGCCATGCCAGCACCGTCAAACCTCCTCGCGCACAACGCTCAGGCGGCGCACCTCATATCGTCGCCACGATCTGGCGTTCGACGTAATCGGGGTTGTTGCTCGGATTCGGGCAGGCGCCGCCAGCTGGCTGCAGGTTGCAGGCGGTGGCATTGAGAACATGGCGCACCAGCGCCGGCGCGCCGGTCGCCGGCGCCGCAATCGCCGTGCACGTCACCGTCACCACAAAGCCGTTCAGCGAACTCGCCGCGGGCATGGCGAACGAGGTACTCGGCTGGCAAGAACCGTTGCGCAGCTTCTGGAACAGGCCCCACTCGATGCCGGCGCGCGCCGCCTGGTAAGCGCGCGCGCCCTGCACGTCGAGCGCCGACGTCGCCTGCTGGGCGCCCGAGATGGCGACCATCGCCACCGCCAAGGCGGACAGCACCACCAGCAAAAAAATCGCCGTGACGAGGCCGACGCCGGCACTGCGGCGCAGCGTGCGGCGGCGGTCGATGCGCGGTCTTGTTATTGTCGCGGTCATGGCGGTCATGGCGTATTGTCCACGTGAACCTGGTGCACCAGGCGGACGGTGGCGTCCGTGCTGGGGCTTGGTTGACGTCCCGCTGGCAGCCGCGGTTGCAGTTCGACCGCCAGGATCACCAGCGCGCTGCGCTGGCTGGCCAGCGACTGGTAATCAAAACGACAGGTCTTGACACGCCCGGCCAGCGGACTGCGCTGGCCGCGGCCGCTGGTGCGCACCGGATCGTTTAACTGGGCGCTGGCAATCGGGTAGCCCCACTGGCGCGTCAGCAGCCGTGTCGTGCCGTCCGGCTCGAGGACGCAGGAATACGTCACCGCACCGCTGACGATCTGGAAGCGTTGCGTCGGCGACGGCAACGGCGGCAACTGGGTCGCGAACGGGTTGTCGGCCAGCACCAGCACATTGCGGGCCGCATCCACGCTGGCGACCTGGGCGATATTGCGCTGCGGCGAGCTCAGGTCGTAGGCGTTGGCAGGCTGGATGCCGGGGCCGAGATTGTAGACCACCAGGTAGTCGCGCCCTGGCGTCAGCTGGCCTGGGCCTGGCAGCGCACCGACCACGGTCAGGCTGGTGTTGGCCGGATCGATGAAGTCGAGCACCGGCAGGTTGTCGACGCCGTCCTCGGCCGCGAGGTAGCGCCCGCCGGTACGGGTGAGCAGCATTTCGATCGCATCGCCGGCCGGGTTGACGCGGATGCTGTTGGGCAGCGCCAGGCGCAGGTCGCGGGCCATGCGGCGCAGCGCCAGGTCGGCCGTATCGGTCATCTCGGCCCGCGCCAGGCTGTCGGCGTAGCTTTGCACCGGCGCCCGGATGAACACCGCGAGCATGCCGCCGATGACGCCGACGATGACGATCACCATCACTGCCTCGACGAGCGTGAAGCCGCGCTGGCGGGATGCTGCGGCAGGCATGTTCATGGCAAGTTCGGCGCGTAGCGCATACGGTAGCCGTCCAGCACCAGGGTCTGGCCGTCGTAGCTGACGGCGACCGAAATGCGCAGCACGTCGCCGACGTCGGTGGCCGTGTTGCCAGCGGCGATGCCGCCCAGCGCTTCGGGCCGGATCGTCAACCGCACCGTGTAGCCGGGCAGCGCCATCGGCGCGCCGGCAGCGTCGCTGAGCACGCCATTGATGTCGAACGCAGCGGTGGCGGCGCCGGCAACAGCGGCATAGTCATTGACGTTGTCGTACGGTCGCGGGCCCACCGGTTCTTGCGCCGCCGCCGCGCCGCCGCCCTGACCGAACTGCTCGGCGATGGTGCAGGCGGCGCTGCCAGCGGCGCTCTCGGCTTCGATCGAGAGCGGGTCGCAAAAAGTGAATTTTGCCAGTTGCACTTCTTCCAGCAAACCCTCGGCGATCATCAGCGCCTGCTTGCGGCGCAGCGGATCGGCGCTGGCGCTGGTGCTCAGCCGCAGCGCCCCCAGCACCCCCGTCACGGCCACCGACACGATGACGATGAACAGGATCAGTTCGATCAGAGTGACGCCGCGCTGGGGCGCCGGACACGGCACCGGCCGCAGGCCAACTTCAATACACATAACCGGTGTCCTGGCTGACCACGACGTCGCGATTCTGTCCGCCGCCGATGATGCGCAGCACCAGGCCGGGAAAGCTGGAGGCGTCGCCAGGCGAGGGGTAAGCGTCGGCGGCGGCGAACGGCCGGCCCTGCGGGTCGAAGAAAAAATACGCCGTGCCGGTTACCTTCAGCGCGTAGGCCAGTTTGTCCGGCGTCGCTTCGCAATACCAGGTGTTGCCGTCGCAGGCGGCCACGGTCGCTCTGGCGCCGCTGTTGGCGCCGGCCGGGGCCAGCACCCGGTTGCCGCCGGTGCAACTGGCGTCGACGCGAAAATTGAAGCAAAGGGCGATGCGCCGCGCGCTGAACACGACGAACACCGGGCGGTGCTGGGCGATCGCGCTCTTCTGGGCAAAACGCAGCATGGTGCGGGTCTGCTCGGCGTAGGCGGCGGCGTCGACGCCGGCGCTGTCGAAGTAGCGCGCCGTCGCCACCGCGCCGAGGATGCCGATCAGCACGAGAACGACAACCAGTTCGACCAGCGTGAAGCCGCGCCGGGACAAAGACAGGCCGGGACGCAATGCGGTCCGGCCTGTTCGATGCGGCATGGGACTAGCGAACGCGAGACTTACTTGCAGTTCGCCGCGGTAAGGCGGGTGACGTCGATGGCAGGTGCTGTATTCGGCAATGCACCCGGCGGTACCTCGGTGTACGTGAAGTAGCAATTCGCGCGCGCGGCGTCTTTATCGGCGCGCACCATCAGCTCAGTAGCGGATGCGGGAGTGGAAATCAAATCGTAGTCGGTCAGGCCGCCGGCGGCAAGCACGATGCCCGAGGCCGCCGGGTCGGTAGACTTGTTGGCAAAGCCGTCGCCGCCGACGTCGGGGTAGCCTTTGACAAACGCAATCTTCACGCCTTCGGCTGTCAGCGCGCTTTTGCTGGAATCTGAATTATCAAGGGTGTCGGTCGGCGAGCCAGCGACCAGCCAGGAACCATGGGTCATCGCCGCTGCGCTGCGCACGGCACCGGCGGCGGCCTGCATCTTGGCCACGCGCGCATCGCCGCCGAGGTCGGCGAACTTCGGCAGTGCAGTTGCTGCCAGGATGCCGAGGATGACGATCACGACGATCAGTTCGATCAGGGTAAAGCCGGACTGCGCGCCGGGTTTGATGTTTATCTTGTTCATCTGGTTCTCCAAAACGTTGCAAATTAAAAAGGGCACTGCGCGCCACTTACTTCTTGTTTACGACGGGATCATCAAAAACTTGAATCAAAACAAGCTTATCGATTGTAGCCGGCGCCGTGGTCAAGTCAGGAATGTCAACCTGACGCAAGGATTTTACCTTGAATTTTAGAAATCTTAATTTACTTGATGCAAAAATCTTTCGATCAATTGACAAATACACCAAGGTTTTGTTGCGGCGGTTGAAATACCAGTGCCCTGGCGGCAGGCGTTGATTGTCCGGCGAATAATATTCGCCAAGGTAGTTTGGCGGTCGTTCATGGAGCCAGCCAATGGGATTTTCGTCGGCGAGGGCGGCGATGTCGGCACGCCGTTGGGTTATTGTCAATTGTGCCGTCCTGAGCGTCAGCGCGGCCTGCAAGCTCACGATTAGTTGCTTTGCCGCGACAAGGTCGGCATTTTTCTGGTAGGCGTGCAGGCGGTCGGCGGCCATCCCGACGAACACGGCAAACAGCGCGGCCACCAGTGCTAACTCGAATTTGGAAAATCCGCGCTGGCGCCAGGCCGGCGTCAGCGGTTGCCTGAAATGCACACCGCGGTTCATTTATGCAATGCATTTTTGCCAAGGTCCCAGATCGGCAGGAAGATGCCGAGCGCCAGCACCAGCACCATCGCGCCGAGGAAGGTGATCAGGATCGGCTCGATCTGGCTCGACAGCGTTTTCAGTTCATAGTCGACTTCACGCTCGTACATCTGGGCGACTTCTTCCATCAGCTCATCGAGTGTGCCCGATTCTTCGCCCACCGCGATCATCTGCAGCACGATGGGCGTGAAAATGCCGGCCGTGACACAGGTGCGCAGCACGCTCTCACCGCGCTCGACGCCGTCGCGCATCTGCTCGATGCGGGCGGCCAGGTAGGCATTGTCAACCGTTTGCGACACCAGCGTGAGCGCCTGCACGATTGGCAATCCGCTGCGCTGCGCCAGCGCGAAACTGCGGGCGAAGCGCGCCATCGTGCCCTTGACGATGATCTTGCCGGCCAGCGGCAGGCGCAGCTTGCGCATGTCCCACGCATAGCGCCCGGCCGGCGTGGCGATCCATGCGCGCACCCCGAACACGGTGGCGCCAAGCACCGCGAGCAGCACCGCCCAGTAGTCGACCATGAAGGCGGAGCTGGCGATCAGCACGCGCGTCATCAACGGCAGTTCGGCGTGAAAGCTGGCGAACACCTTGACGAACTGCGGGATGACGAAGATGTTGACGATAACGATGGCGCCGACCATCGCCATCACCACGAACGACGGGTAGCGCAGCGCCGTCTTGACGCGCTCGCGCATCGAACGATCGAACTCGAGGTGATCGAACAGGCGCAGGAACACCTCTTCCAGCCGTCCCGTCATCTCCCCTACCCGCACCATCGCCAGGTAAAAATTGGAGAACACGGCGGGATGGCGGCGCATCGCGGCCGACAGTTCGCGCCCCGAATCGAGCGACTCGCGCAAGTCCTTGATGACGCGCCCGAAGGCGACGCTGATGCTTGACTCCTGCAGGCCGGCCAGGCCGCGCATGATCGGCACGCCGGACTTGAGCAAGGTGTAGAGCTGGCGGCTGAACAGCTGGACGTCGAGCGACGTCACTTTTTTTTCAAACAGCCTGGCCCATTCTTGCCGCCATCCCTGCTGCGCGCCGTCGGCGGCGACGCCGCGCGTCGTCGCCACGATCTCAACGGGCGTGACGCCGGTGCCGAACAGCTGGTCGGCGATGGCGCCGCTGTCGGCCCCTTCGAGCACCCCGCTAAGCAATTCGCCGCGCGCGTTGCGGGCTTTGTAGGCAAAAAATGGCAACTCAATCCTCCAGTTGGCTGCTGATGCGCATGGCTTCGGCGATGGTGGTGCGCCCTTCCAGCACCAGCTCGATCGCGTGGTGGCGCATGGTGTCGCCGCCCATTTCGCCGCGCGCCACCTTGATGAAGTGGGCCGGGTCGGGATGGCTGGCCGCTTCCACCACGCGGCTCGTCATCTCGAGCAGTTCGAAGACGCCGGTGCGCCCGCGGTACCCCATGCCGTTGCAGTGCGAGCAGCCCTTGCCATGGAAGTACCGGTGGCGCCCGGCCGGCTCGCCAGGTTCGCCGGATTCGCCTTGTGCGCCCACCACGCCGACCCCGGCCAGTTCGACGCGCAGCCATGCCTGTTCGCTTGGGGTCGGCGCGTGCGGCGCACTGCAGCTTTCGCAGATCACCCGTACCAGCCGCTGCGCCAGCACCGCCCGCAGCGAACTGCCCACCATGTAGCGCGGCACCCCCATGTCCATCAGCCGCAGCGGCGTCGAGGCGGCGTCGTTGGTGTGCAAGGTCGACAGCACCAGGTGGCCCGTCATCGCCGCCCGCAGGCCGATCTGCGCGGTTTCCTGGTCGCGCATCTCGCCCACCAGCACGATGTCGGGATCCTGGCGCAGCGCCGAGCGCAGCACCCGCGCAAAAGAGAGCTCGATCTTGTCGTTGACCTGTACCTGGTTGATGCCGGCCAGCCGGTACTCGACCGGGTCTTCGACCGTGATCAATTTTTTCTCGACCGAGTTCAGTTCGGCCAGCGCGCTGTACAAGGTGGTGGTCTTGCCGCTGCCGGTCGGCCCCGTCACCAGCACCAGGCCGTTCGGGCGCTGGACGATGGCGCGAAATTTGTCGACCAGCCGCGCCGGCATGCCGATGGCGTCGAGGCGCAAGGTGGTACCGCCCTGGTTCAACAGCCGCATCACGACCGACTCGCCGTACTGGGTCGGCATGGTCGAGATCCGCACATCGATCCGCTGCTGCCTGACCTTCATGACGAAGCGGCCGTCCTGCGGCAGGCGTTTTTCCGAAATGTCGAGGTCGGCCATCAGTTTCAGGCGCAGCGCCAGCGGCGTGGCGATCTTGATGTCGGCCTCGGTCTGCAGGTGCAGCACGCCGTCGATGCGAAAGCGGATCTGCAGCCGGGTTTCCTGCGGTTCGATGTGGATGTCGGAGGCGCGCACCTGGGTGGCGTCGTCGAACACCGACTGCAGCAGCTTGACGATCGGCGCCTCTTCCAGCCCCGGGTTGGCGGCCAGCGCGCCGAAGTCGACGACGCCGTCGCCGAGGTCCAGTTCGAGCTCGCGCGCAAAGTCGGTGATGTCCTCGGTGCGGCGGTAGATGCGGTCGATCACCTGCAGTACCTCGGTCTCGGTGACCACTGCCAGTTCGATCGATTTTTTCACCTGGCGCGCGATGTCGTCGTAGGCGAACAGGTCGGTCGGGTCCGACATCCCCACCAGCAGCGACGTGCGGCGGTCCTCCAGCACCAGCGCGCGAAAGCGCCGCGCCTGGGTTTCCGGCAGCAGGCGCACCACCTCCGGGTTGATGTTGTAGAACTTCAGGTTGATGTAAGGGATGTCGAGCTGGCGGGCGAGGGCGCCGGAGATCTGTTCTTCGGTGACGAAGCCGTTTTCGACGAACACCCGGCCGAGCTTGCGGCCGGTGCGCTTCTGGTCGGCCAGCGCCAGAGCGAGCTGCTCCTCGGACAGCAGCTTTTGCAGGACGAGTATCTCGCCAAGCCGGACTTTTTCGGGCCTTGCCATGGACTGCCTTCGAATGGTTGAGAATAATGCGCCATCATTTTATGCCAGTTCACGGCGGAAGATTATTTTGAACACGTATTTTCTTCGCCGGTGCGGGTGCTAATATAGAAGCATGAACACAAGCACAACCGAACCGACACCGGCCGCGCGCCGCCGCATTTACCTGATGCGCCACGGCAGCGTCACCTACTTCGACGACGCCGGCAAGCCGTTCCTGCCCGAGTCGGTCGCCCTCAACGGACAAGGCCGCGCCCAGGCCAGCGCCGCCGGCCAGGCATTCGCCGCCGGCAACGTGCGCTTCGACCGCGTGATCGCCTCCAGCCTGCCGCGCACCGTCGAGACCGCCCGCCTGGTGCTGGCCGCAACCGGCCAGCAAACCGCCATCGACAGCTGGCCGGAACTCGACGAGTTTCGCGGCGGGCGGCTTGCCGCGATCCCGGATGCCGAATTGCGCGCCGCGTTTACCGGCGCCTTTGAAGGCATGGCCGGCACCGACCAGCGCTTTCTGGGCGGCGAATCGGTCGGCGAACTGATGGACCGCGTCCACCCCGCCCTCGCCCGCCTGCGCGCCGATCCGCACTGGGACACCGTGCTGCTGGTGCTGCACGGCGGCGTCAACTGCGCCATTTTGTCGTTCGCGCTGACCGGCCAGCGCCTCTTCCTCGGCGCCCTGGCGCAAGGCGCCGGCTGCATCAACGCGCTCGACGTCGGCACCGCTGACGCCGACTGGGTGGTGCGTTTCGTCAACTACGCGCCGCCGGCGCCGCTGCATGGCGGCGCACGCACCACCACGATGGAAGTGCTGTTCGAGCAATACAGGAAGTCGCGCTAGCGCCGGACACGCACCACCAACACCGCCCGCCCGCCCGCTACAACAAGCAAGCAAGCAAGCCGGAAAACAAATCAACAAGACAGCGGAGACAAGCATGTTCGAAGAGATGATGGGCACCAGGCCGGTGACCGGGCACCAGCGCTTCGACACCCTGGCGCTCGCCGCCTGGCTGCGCGCGCATATCCCAAGCTTTCCCGAGGGCGACTTGGCGATCGAGCAATTCAAGGGCGGCCAGTCGAATCCGACCTTCAAAATCAACGCCGGCGGCGCTGATTACGTGCTGCGCACCAAGCCCGGCCCGGCCGCCAGATTGCTGCCGTCGGCCCATGCGATCGAGCGTGAATACCGCGTCATGGACGCGCTGAACAAGGCCGGCTTCCCGACCCCGCGCCAGCATGTGCTGTGCACTGACGAGTCGGTGATCGGGCGGGCGTTTTTTGTCATGGAACTGATTGAAGGCCGAGTGCTGTGGGACCAGTCGCTGCCCGGCATGCTGCCGGCCGAACGCGGCGCCATTTATGACGAACTCAACCGCGTGATCGCCCGGCTGCACTCGATCGATCATGCCGCCATCGGCCTGGCCGATTATGGCAAGCCGGGCAATTATTTTGCGCGCCAGATCGAACGCTGGACGCGCCAGTACCAGGCATCCTGCACCGAGCACATCGAGGCGATGGACCAGTTGATCGCCTGGCTGCCGAACAATATCCCGCCCGGCGAAGCAACATCCATCGTGCACGGCGACTTCCGACTCGATAACATGATCTTCCACCCCACCGAGCCGCGCATCCTCGCGGTGCTGGACTGGGAGCTGTCGACGCTGGGCCATCCGCTGGCCGATTTTTCCTACCACTGCATGAGCTGGCACATCGCCCCGGGCCAGTTCCGCGGCATCGCCGGACTCGACCTGGAAGCGCTCGGCATCCCCACCCAGGAGCAGTACATCGCCCGTTATTGCGCGCGCACCGGCGCCACCATCCGCGCCGAAGACTTCAATTTTTATCTCGCCTACAACCTGTTCCGGCTGGCCGGCATCATGCAGGGCATCATGAAGCGCTACGTCGACGGCACCGCGTCGAGCGCGCAGGCATTGCAGAATGGCAAGGCGGCGCGCCCGATAGCCGAACTCGGCTGGAAATACGCGCTGGCCGCCGGCACCTGATTTTTTCCCGACTTCACCCAAAGGACTGACGATGAATTTCGATTACTCCGAGCGCTGCAAGGAACTGCAGTCGCGCCTGCTCGCTTTCATGGACGAGCACATCTATCCGAACGAAAAGGCGTTCAAGCAGGAAGTCGACCGCAACGGCCTGGAAAAAGGCAATCGCTGGATTCCGACCGAACTGATCGAGCGGCTCAAACCGCTGGCGCGCGAGCAGGGACTGTGGAACCTGTTTTTGCCCAAATCGGCGCGCGCGCCGGACGGCCTGTCGAACCTCGACTACGCGCCGCTGTGCGAAATCATGGGCCGCGTGGTGTGGGCGCCGGAGGTGTTCAACAGCGCCGCCCCCGACACCGGCAACATGGAAACCATCGAGCGCTACGGCACCGAAGAGCACAAGCAAGCATGGCTGGAGCCGCTGCTGCGCGGCGAAATCCGCTCGGCGTTCGCGATGACGGAGCCGAACGTCGCCTCGTCGGATGCGACCAACATCGCCACCCGCATCGAGCGTCACGGCGACGAGTATGTGATCAACGGCCACAAATGGTGGATCTCCGGCGCCGGCGACCCGCGCTGCCAGATCTACATCGTGATGGGAAAAACCGATCCGGCAGCAAGCCGCCATGCCCAGCAATCGATGATCCTGGTGGCGGCCGATACGCCCGGCATCACCGTGGTGCGCCCGCTGCCGGTGTTCGGCTACGACGACGCCCCGCACGGCCACTGCGAAATTTTGTTCGACAACGTGCGGGTGCCGGCGTCGAACCTGCTGCTCGGCGAGGGGCGCGGCTTCGAGATCGCCCAGGGCCGGCTCGGGCCTGGCCGCATTCACCACTGCATGCGCGCCATCGGCGTCGCCGAGCGCGCGCTCGAGCTGATGTGCAAACGCCTCGACAGCCGGGTCGCCTTCGGCAAGAAGATCTCCGAGCAGAGCACCTGGCGCGAGCGGATCGCCGAGTCGCGCATCAAGATCGACACCGCCCGTTTGCTGACGCTCAAGACGGCGGCGCTGATGGACAGCGTCGGCAACAAGCATGCGAAGGCGGAGATCGCGATGATCAAGGTGCTGGCGCCGAACGTGGCGCAGGAAGTGCTGGACTGGGCGATCCAGGCCCACGGCGCCGCCGGTGTCTCGGATGACTTCCCGCTGGCGTCCCAATGGGCGGGCAACCGCACGCTGCGCCTGGCCGACGGTCCCGACGAGGTGCACCGCAACGCGATTGCGAAGATCGAGCTGGCGAAGTGGATGTCGCTGGGCGACGATGGTTCGCCGCCGCTAACGCGCGCCTGAACGACGCCTGCACACGCAAGGCCCCCTTCCTGCACGCGCAATGGGGTTTCCTCGTGCGCAAGGACGACGTACCGGGAAGAACGGTGAACGGTAACGCCGCATCGAGACAGCCTCGTCGTCCTCGCGAATGGGGGGACCCCGTTGTACGACTACGGGTACCGCCGCATCACGAATTCTGCCACGCACACCGGCCGCTCGCTGCCTTCGCATTCCACCACCACCGACCACACCAGCTGCGCCCCGCCAGCAATATCGTCGACGCTGGCCAGCGTCAGGCGCGCGCGCAGGCGGCTGCCGACCGGCACCGGCGCCGGAAAGCGCACCTTGTTCAAGCCGTAATTGAGCGCCATCCTGACATCGAGCATGCGCAGCGCGTTTTCGAACATCGCCGGCAGCAGCGACAAAGTCAAAAAGCCGTGCGCCACCGGGCCGCCGAACGGCGACTCGCGCTTGCAGCGTTCAACGTCGACGTGGATCCACTGGTGATCCGAAGTGGCGTCGGCGAACCTGTCGACCCGCTGCTGCGACATGTCGATCCAGTCGGACACCGCCACCTCGGTTCCCTTCAGCGCCTTCAATGCTTGCAGGTCGGCGATGTCACGCATCGGCTTCACGCGTCGGCTTCATGCGTCGGCGTCCACGGCAAACTCCGGTTGCGCCATGAAGCGCCGCAGGTGATGGTCGGAGTCGCCCAGCGTCAGTTCGATCATCGTCAGGCGCTTGAAGTAGTGGGCGGCGGGCAGCTCGTTTGTCACGCCCATGCCGCCGTGCAGCTGGACCGCTTGCTGGCCGATGAATTTGATCGCCTGGCCGATGCGGAACTTGGCCGCGGCCACCGCGCGGCGGCGCTGTGCGGGGTTGCCCGAGCCGCTGGAATCAAGCTTGACGGCGGCCAGCAACGCCATCGAACGGGCCTGTTCGAGGTGAATGAACATGTCGGCCATGCGGTGCTGCAGCGCCTGGAATTTGCCGATCGGCGCGCCGAACTGGGTGCGCGTCTTCAGGTACTCGAGGGTGGCGGCGAACAGCGTCTCCATCGCGCCGAGCGCCTCGAAGCACAACAGGCCGGCGCCGTAATCGGTGGCCGCTTCAAGCGTGTCCCAGCCAGCCCCAGGCGCGCCCACCAGCGCCGATGCCGGCACCCGCACCTGGTCGAAATGGACGTCGGCGGCGCGCAGGCCGTCGAGCGTGCGGTAGTCGGTAACGGTGACGCCAGCGGTGTCGGCCGGCAGCACGAACAGCGTGATGCCGGCCTGGTCGCGCGGGGCGCCGCTGCTGCGGGTCGACACGATCAGGCTGCCGGCTTGAGCGCCGTGCAGCACGACGCTCTTGCGCCCGTTGATCAGGTAGCCGTTCGCATCCGGCACTGCGCTCGTGGCGATGTCGGCCAAATCGTGGCGCGACTGCCGTTCACCCAGGGCGCAGGCCAGTTTCAGCGCGCCCGAGGCGACCTGTTCGAGCAGCTTGTCGTGGCCGCCGCCAAGTTTGAGGAATTCGGCGCCCAGCACGGTGGCGAAATATGGCTCGACCACGAGGCCGCGGCCAAGCTCTTGCATCACAACGAACATGTCCACCGCGCTGCCGCAAAACCCTCCTTGCTGCTCCGGCACCGGCAGTGCCGTCATGCCCAGTTCGGCCAGCGCCGCCCACGCCGCGGCGGACACGCCGGCAGGCGACGCGATGATCCGGGCGCGCTCCTCGAAACTGTAGTCCTTCGCCACCCAGCGCTTGAGGGCGTCGGCGAACTGCATCTGTTCCTGATTGAAGGTGAAATCCATGGCGTGCCTCACAGTCCCAGAATCATCTGGGTGATGATGTTTCGTTGAATTTCGTTCGAGCCGCCATAAATGGAGGTCTTGCGGACGTTGAAATAGTGGGCTGCAAGCGGCGCGGCGTCGTCATCGAGCATGCTGTGGTCCGTCTCGCCGTCGAGATAGGCGGCATCGAACGGCAGCGCCAGCGGGCCGGCCGCCTCCAGCATCAGTTCGGTGAGCGTCTGCTGGATCTCGGTGCCGCGCACCTTCAGCACCGACGCTTCGGGACCGGGGCCTTTGCGCGCTTGCGACAGTACGCGCAACACCGTCATCTCGAGCGCCATCAGTTCGATCTCCAGCGTTGCCACCTTGGCGCCGAACAGCGCATCGGCCAGCAATGGCTTGCCGTTCAGAACCTGGGCGGCGGCGAAACGCTTCAAAAAACCCAGTTCGCGCTTCGAGCGGCCCACCGCGGCGATGCCGGTGCGCTCGTGCCCGAGCAGGTACTTGGCGTAGGTCCAGCCCTTGTTTTCGTCGCCGACCAGGTTCGCGGCCGGCACCCGGACGTTATCGAAGAAGACCTCGTTGACTTCGTGGTCTTCGTCAATGGTAATGATCGGGCGCACCGTGATGCCGGCAGTGTGCATGTCGATCAGCAGGAAGGAGATGCCCTCCTGCTTGCGCACGCCGGTATCGGTGCGCACCAGGCAAAAGATCATGTCGGCGTGCTGCGCCAGCGTGGTCCAGGTTTTCTGGCCGTTGACGATGTAATGGTCGCCGTCCGCGCTCATCACCCGCACTGCAGTGGTCTTGAGCGACGCCAGGTCGGAACCGGCGCCCGGTTCAGAGTAACCCTGGCACCACCAGTGTTCGCACGACAGGATGCGCGGCAAAAAATAGTCTTTCTGAGCTTCGCTGCCGAACGCCATGATGACCGGCGCGACCATGTTGACGCCGAACGGCAGCACCGGCGGCGTGCCGGCGCGCGCGCACTCTTCGTCCCAGATATGGCGCTGCACGGTATTCCAGCCGGGTCCGCCGAATTCGACCGGCCAGCCCGGCGCCACCCAGCCCTGGCGTGCGAGAATGCGGTGCCAGCGCACGTAGTCGTCCTTGTCCAGGCGCAGGTGCTTGCGCACTTTATGCTGCAAATCGGCCGGCAGGTTCTGGTCGAGGAAGGCGCGCGCGCTGTCGCGAAACGCCAGCTCCTCGCCGGTGTAGCTGAGGTCCATGCAATCTCCTTGTGGTCGTCTTTTTTCGTCTTTTTTTCGTTTTTTTCCGCTTCGGGCGCCGCCGGAAAAAGCACGATCGTTCACAAGAATTGTACCCGAAAAAAAACCCGCCGAGGCATGTCGCCGGGCGGGTTTTCTGGCGGACCACGCCGTTCAGCGCGCGACGTCCTTGGTCGGCGCCATGTACGGCATCGTGCGCGAGGCCAAGCGGGTGTCGGTCTTGAGCATGCCGGCTTCGTCGGCGAGAATGTGGGCCGCTTCCTGCAGCAACACGTCCTTGGCGTTTTTGGCCGCTTTTTCGGCCGCCAGTTCAGCCACCAGGTTGCGTTCGTCGGCCTGCAGGCCGTCGTCCTGGCGCGCGGCGCCCTTCAGCGCCAGCGCCTTGGCCGACCTGGTCGGCACCGGCACCTTGCTGCGCGCTTCCTTGCCTTCGGCGCCGGTGCCGGCATCGTCAGCCGGGCTTTGCGCGGCGAGCCGGGCCTCACGCAGCTTGGCGCGCGTTTCCTGGGTGTCGCGCTCCTTGCGGCGCACCGTTTCGTTGAGCGAGATGGCGTTTTCCTTGCGCAACTTGCGCATTTCGGCAATGTCTTCGTTCAGGTACTGGAAGTCCTTGTCCTTGGCGATGCGCACGTCGTGGCGCTTCTGCAAAGGCGCAAACAACTCCTTCAGGTCGCCGGCAGGCACATAGTTGGCGGGCTTGATCGAGGTCCACGGCAAGGCGTTGTCGTAGCTCGACTCGCCGAAGCTGTCGCTGTCGCTGGTCACCGGCAGCTTGATGTCGGGGCTGACGCCGCGCAGCTGCGTGGTGCCGCCGTTGATGCGGAAGAACTGGGCGATCGTCATCTTCAACTCGCCGTAGCGCACCTTGTCACTGGGAGCGAATTTGTCAAGCGAGAGCAGCTGCTGCACGGTGCCCTTGCCGAAGCTCGGCTCGCCGATGATCAGGCCGCGGCCGTAATCCTGGATCGCGGCGGCGAAAATTTCCGACGCCGACGCCGAACCGCGGTTGATCAGCACGCCCACCGGGCCATCCCATGCCAGGCCCGCATTGGTGTCGCTTTCGACTTCGATCCTGCCTTCGGCGTTGCGCTGCTGGACGACCGGGCCCTTGTCGATGAACAGGCCGGTCAGCTCGACCGCTTCGATCAGCGAGCCGCCGCCGTTGTTGCGCAGGTCGATCAGCACGTTGTCGACTTTTTCCTTTTTCAGCTCGCCGAGAATGCGGGCGACGTCGCGGGTGGCGCTCTTGAAGTCTTTGTCGCCGCGGCGGCGGGCGTCGAAGTCGAGGTAGAAGGTCGGCAGCGCAATGACGCCGATGCGGCGCTTGACGCCGCCGTCGCGCACTTCGATGACCGATTTCTTCGCCGACTGCTCTTCCATGCTGATCTTCTTGCGCACCAGCGAGACCTGGGCGTGCTTGCCGTCGGTGCCGGCGTCGGCCGGCAGCACATCGAGGCGGACGACCGAATCCTTGGCGCCGCGGATCAGCTGCACGACGTCGTCGATGCGCCAGCCCAGCACTTCGGTGAAGGTGGCGGCGTCGCCCTGGGCCACGCCGACGATGCGGTCACCCACCTTCAGCTTGCCCGACAGGCCGGCCGGGCTGCCCGGCACGACCTCGCGGATCACCGTGTATTCGTCGCGCGACTGCAGCACCGCGCCGATGCCTTCAAGCGACAGTCGCATGGCGATGTCGAAGTTTTCCGCTGACCGCGGGCCGAGGTAGTTGGTATGCGGCTCGATCGAGGTGGCGTACGCATTCATGAACGTCTGGAACACGTCCTCGTTGTTCAACTTGCGCATGCGGGTCTGGTAGTTGTCGTATCGCTTGTCGAGCGTTTCGCGGATCGACTTGTCGTCCTTGCCTGCCAGTTTGAGGCGCAGGAAGTCGTTCTTGACGCGGCGGCGCCACAGGTCGCGCGCCTCGTCCTCGCTCTTCGGCCAGACCGCTTTTTCACGGTCGAGCTGGAAGGACTCGTCGGTGCTGAAGTCAAACTTACCTTTGATTAACTCGCGGGCAAACGCCATGCGCTGGTTGAAGCGCTGCTGGTAGACGTTGTAGATCGAAAACGGCAACGTCAGGTTTTCATTGTTGATGGCGTCGTCGAGCTTGTTGCGCACGACGTCGAACTGGTCGATGTCGCTTTGCACGAAGTACAGTTTTTCACTGTCGAGCGTCTTGAAATAACGGTCGAAGATTTTTTCGGACAGCGCATCGTCGAGCGGCATCGCCTTGTAATGGTAGCGCGCCAGCACTTTCGAGGCCCACAAGGCTGCCTGCGCCTGTGAAGGATCGGCCCGGAGCTGGGCCACGACGACTTTTTCAGGCTGGGCCCAGGCGAGCGGGGCGGACATGGCAAACGCCAGTGCAACGATGAATATCTGCTTCTTCATTCTTGGTCTCTCCGTGCTTGTTCTTTATAACTGCGTCGGGATAACTGCGGACGGTTCGGGATCGAAACAGCGTGCTGGTGCGCCAAACGGCCAATTTCCTTGATTCTAACAGGATAGCGGCTCGGCGAAGGGCGCGCTCGAGGCGACAAACTTAGGAGAATCTTAAGTAACCTCAAGTGCGCTCAAGGGAACTCAAGGGCGCTTGAGCGAGCAGCTTTCCGGCGCAAAACGCAAGGGCAGCCGTTCAGCGCAGGTCATGCCGACAAGCAAGGATAAATGAGGCCACCGGCAAGCGCTCATGGTTTTACAAATTGACACAGACAAGGATGCCCGCAAGACAGCGCCGCTACTGCTGTTGCTGTTGCTGTTGCTGTTGCTGTTGCTGCTGCCAGCGCGAGCTCAGCTATAAAAACACTTGGCGCACACCTGGCGATAGCGCTCGTTGCCGCCGATGCCGACCTGCGCGCCTTCGCGGATCCGCTCGCCGGCCGCATCAACGCGCACGTTCATGGTCGCCTTCTTGCCGCAGGCGCAGATGTTCTTGAGCTCTTCGATGTCGTCGGCCAGCGCCAGCAGGTAGGCCGAACCGGGAAACGGTTCGCCGCGAAAATCGCTGCGCAGGCCGTAGCAGATCACCGGCACGCCGCGCACCTGAGCCAACTGGTGCAACTGCTGGACCTGGACGGTGCTGAGGAACTGGGCTTCGTCGACCAGCACACACGCCACTTTTGGGATGTCGGCCAGAAAGTCGGTGTCGGCGTCGAACGTGTCGACCTGGCGTTGCGGGCCAAGGCGCGAGGTTACTTTGCCGACGCCGTAGCGGCTGTCGATGGCGGCGGTAAACAGGCGCACCTGCTGGCCTTGTTCTTCGTAGTTGTGCGCCACCTGCAGCAAGGCAGTTGATTTGCCGGCGTTCATTGCCGAATACCTGAAATAAAGTTTTGCCACCGCACGCGCCCTGAGCCTTGAAGTTGCGCGATTATACCAAGCCAGGCCGGCGCGCCCCAAGCAAAACGGCCGCGGCGTGGGCCGCGGCCGTTCGACCGAAGTTGCGGCAGATTTGCAGCCGTATTTCAGCCAATTTCAGCCAATCTCGGCCATGTTCTGCGCCAGCCGGCCGGAGCGGCGGCGGCGCGCACCGAAGCCGACCAGCGTCAGGCCGGCCAGCAGCATGGCATAGGTTTCCGGTTCCGGCACCGCAGTCACCACTCCCATCGTCACGTTGTTGGCGGTGACCCAGTAAATATTGCCGGGGAGACCGTCCGGGCGCAGCGTAACCGACGTCAGTGCATTGTCGGCGATGAAACCGAGGAACGTCATGGTGTTCGTGTTGAGCAGGTTGACGGTGCGCATGGTGGTGCCGTCATTGGCCGTCAGCACCATGGTTTGACCTGGCAGGAAGGCGCCGTTGATGTCGGAACCGAAGAAATTGCCGCCGAATGCACGCATCCCGGCGGCGAAATTCGAGAACGTGATCGTGTCGCTGGCGACGGTGTTGGCCAGCCAGGTGTCGGTCGCGCTGCCGGCCGGAAAGAAATCGGACACCGGCCCGGCGCTGGCCTGGTACGAATACGGGCCGGCGAAGCGAAACAGCGGCGTGTCGGTCTGTTTCACGGAGAGGTCATCAAAGGTGTCGACGCCAGGCAGGGTCAGCGCAGCGAGAAAGGAGGCGCGGTCGGTAAATACGGTGACATCGGCCTGCGCGGCGGCAGTTGCCGTGCACAGCAGCACAGCGAGGGTCAGGCTTTTCAGCGAAAACGAATTGAGTTTCACGATTGCACTCCTGTAAAAATGGTTTGTTCGAGACGACGGGAAGCTGACTCGAGTAAAACGCATTCCAACTGAGCTTGCAATAAAAATAAGATTAATTTAAAGACATTTTGCGCTAGGTTGAATAAACCGATACACCAAGGAACTATTGGCCAGGATAATATTTTCGCTTGAACAGGTTTTTGATGTTTTCCTGGTCACACAGGGCGAAGAGCATTATGGTGCGCTGGCCAGCAGGCTTCTCATCTGGGCGTTTTCCTGCTCGAGCGCATCGATTTTCTGGCGCAGGACAGTCACCTGTGCGCGCAGCACGGACGCTTCGTCGGCCGGCGCCTCTTTCGGCGCGCGGCTGCCCGCCTTCTGCTCGCGCACCTGGCGCGCGGCCAGTTGCAGTTCCTTGCGCCCGCCGGCGACGGCAGCAATCTGCGCCGACTGCGGCAGCGAGGCGACGCTGGCCGCGGCGCTGATCGAGATCGTCCCGGAACGCACCGCTTCGACCAGCTGCGGCGTGGCCGCTTTCTGGATCCGCTCGATCTGGCCAATCGTGTTGCTCGACACCCGGGCCGCCTTGGCGACGTCCTCGCGCGTGTTCCATGGCGGAGAATCGGGCGCAGGGTCGGGCATGGAACCAGGCACAGCGCCAGGCATGGAAACAGGCACAGACGCGGCGCCGGGCGCCGGCGCCGCATTTTTGACGCCGGCGTTGTGCGCGGCGCGCGCGGTGACGATCTCCTTCTTGCGCAGCGCCATCACGCCGCGCTGAAAGTCGGACACGCTGCGGCGCGCCAGGTGGTTATCGATCATCCACAGCATGACGTCGTCGAGCGAGCTGAAACCGGCGTTTTGCACAGTGCGAAACGGGATGCCGTGGCGGCTGCAGAGTTCATGGCGGTTGTGGCCATCGATCAGCACCTCGCCCCACAGCACCAGCGCATCGCGGCAGCCTTCGGCCAGCAGGCTGCGCTCCAGCGCGGCCGATTCACTGGCGCTCAAAGGGTCGATGAACGCGCGCAGTTCTTCATTGATAATGATGTTCAATTGGTGTCCTTGGAGTTCAGGCGCGCCGGCTGCCGGCGCGCCGCCCCGGATGCTACACCTAATTTGCCCTGGCGACGCCGGTTCCCCAGCGCTTCGGCTGGAATTTTTCATCGACCACCAGTGACGGCGTCCCGGGCGGCAGCACCTGCAACGACTTGAGGAATTCGATCAGGGCGTCCTGATCGGCTTTGGCGGCCCCCTGAAACGCCTTGCGCGATTCAATCGCTTCGCCGGCGTGTCCCAGCACCGCCTGGCGCATGGTCGAAAACATTCCGTGATGAAAATACGGCCCCGAGTTGGCGATTCCCCACAGGCGGCGCGTCAAAAATCGACGGTTACCGACCGCGAACTTGGGCGCCCACACCGGCCAGTTCATGTCGAGCGAATCGACCGGCATCTCCTCGGCCGCGTCGGAGACGTCGTGCAGCTTGAAGTCGGTGTACGCCGGCACCATCATGAACGCGTCGCGCGGCTGGGCCGGGGCCAGCCGCGGCAACGGCAGCGCGCGGTCGTTCAGGTCGACCTTCAGCGTGCGCACGTCGCCGGCGCGCAAGTTGCCGATCGGGTTGAACGGGCCCGGCTCGGTGAAGGTCCAGCCCTGGCGGCTGAGCGGCAGCGCCGGCACGTGGCACTGCGCGCAGCGGAATTCGGCAAACAGGCGCTGGCCGCGCAGGATCGCGCGTTCGACGTGCGGATCGTTCGGGATGACCTGGCCGGGCACCGCCATCACCGCCTGGAACACCGTGGCCGCCGTGACGTCGGCGCGCGTCATCTCGTTCATGAAGCCGTCGCCGTCGGGATCGACGGCGGCGCCGAAGCGTTCGGTCGACTGGATGCCGTGGTGCTGGTGGTAGGAGGTATTGGTGAAGTCGCGCAGCGAGACCGAATTGCCGGCCTGGTGCCACGGGCGCACCAGCAGCGAGGGCGGATCGATCGGGGTCGCCGTGATCAGGCTCTGGCGCGGCAGGCCGGTCACCAGCCGCACATCCCACATGCCGTCCTCGCGCCGCGTCAGGCGGCCGAAATCGATGCCTTTGGCAAGCAGGATGCGGCTCTCGCCGCGCCGCATCGCGTCGCGGGTGCGCTGCAGTTCGGCCGTCATTTCGCGCGCCAGCATTTCGATGTAGCCGCCGCCGAACATGCCTGGCGTGTGGCGCGAGTTGGCGATGCTGGCAAGCGTCACCGGCTTGCCCGTTTCGTCCAGCGCGCCGCGCGTGGGCATCTTGTCGGCATGGTCGAAGGTGGCAAAGTCGAAGCGCTGCCCCTGCACGAACACGTTGGCAACGAAGTCGCCGCTGCCGCCGGCCACGCCGTAGGGCTGGCTGTGGCAGCCCATGCAGGAATTGGCGTCCGGGCCGGAGATGCGGTTGAACGAGCGCGCGCCGGTCAGCGGCGCCGAAACGTCCGACAGGCCGCGCCCGTTGCCCTTGGCAAGCGGGCGCCCGCCACCTTCCGAGGCGGTCCAGTTGGCGCCAAACAGCTTGCGCCCGTGTTCAACCAGCTCGGCCAGCGGCAGCACGAATTCCTGGTCGTCCTGCAAGTGCCGGTCGATGCCGAATTCGTCGCCGATGCCCATGCTGCGCAGCGAGGCGTCGACCTGGGCCAGGGCCCAGCCGGCCGCGCCGATGGCCAGCACGGCGAACAGCGCCGCCACGCCAAGCCAGCGCCGTATGCGATGCGCCCTTCGTATCCGTTTGACCCGCCAAATCATTTTCCACTCCCGGTTTTCGGTTGCACTTCGGAGCGCACCAGCGCGATGTTGAGCAGGTCGGCGCCGCCCTCGCCGTTCGCCACGCCGGCGCCGCGCCCGATCAGCACGCCGCCGCGCCATAGCTCGACATTGACGCCGCCGGCCGGTACCCCGGCCAGGGTGAAGCTGCCTGCGCTGTCGGTATTGGTCATGCCCAGGTAGCGCGGGTTGCCCGACGACGTCACCCGCACTTCGGCATTGGCCAGCGCCATTGTGCCGGCGCTGGCCGGCATGGCCGAGCTGCGCAGCATCGCCGGCGCGCTCAGGCGCTGCTGTGGCGGCGGCGCCGCCGTCCCCGTCAGCGTGGCCGCCGGCGCCGCCGCCGCCGGCAGGATGGTGCGCACCTGGTAGCCGCCATTTGGCGCCGGGGTGAACTGGATGAAGCCCTGGTCGAGGTCGAACGGGCTGGTCGAGGTAAAGTATTCGTAGACGGCGGTGCCGGCCGGCACCGAAAAGCTCGTCGCGGCGCTGAAGTCGACCTGCTGGAACGGCGTGTTCGGCCCTGGCGTCAGGCCCGTGATCGAGCCGGTGTTGAGGGAGGTGATGCCCTTGTAGGCGAACACGATGCGGCCATCGCGAAACAGCTGGATCTGCAGCGTGTTGCTGCCGCCGGCGTTGTAGTGGCGGGTGCGGTCGTAGGTGACGATGAAGCGATCGGGAAGGCGGTCGTTGACGAACACCCCGCCGCCGCCGATCAGGTCGTCGAAGAACGCCGAAATGCGCTTGCGGTTGCTGAACGCGCCGACGTTTTCGGTATATGTGGCATCGCCCGAATCGAACGTGAGGTAGCCATTGGAGCCGACGAAAGCGTTGCTGAAGCCCTGGCCGTAGAACGGAAAATTGAACGGCAGCGCGCGCGCCTGAAAGCAGTCGTCGCAGGTGGTCCAGAACACGCCATAGTCGGTTTCGAAACGGACATCGGCCAGCGTGATCGCGCCGGCGTCGGTGTCGCCGGCAAGCACCGGCGCCACCGCTTGCGAAGCGCCGTTGCGCACCGCGCCGCCGGGCGGCGTGTACTGCGCCTGGATCACCAGGTTGCCCAGCACGGTGGGCACGCCGACGATCTGGAAGCGGCCGTCGGCGTCGCTGGTGGCGCTCTTGCCGCCGGGCGCGGTCAGCTGCGCGCCGGCCAGGCCGGCGCCGTCAAGGTCGACCACGCGCCCGACAACCCGCGTCAGCGGATCGGGCGCGACCGCCACCGATACCGTCGCCGCGCTGCCCTCGTTGCCGCCGAGGTCGCGCGCCAGCGCGCCCAGCGTCAGCGTGCTGACCCCGGTCGGCACCGTGAAGGTGTACTGGTAGGGCGCGGCGGTGCTGGTAAACACGGTCTGGCCGTCGACCGTGAACGCCACCGCGGCCACTGCGATGTCGTCGACCGCATCGACCGCGATGGTCAACGACGCCCCCTCGTAGACCTGGTTGCCGTTCACCGGCAGCGTGATCGCCGCGGTCGGCGCCACCCCGGCCAGATCGGCGCGCGGCTGGTACTGGCCGATGTACAGCCGGCTGTTGCCGCTGGCGCCGCCGCGCGCAAGGCCGGACTGGTCCGCCACCAGGTAGATATAGCTGTCGTCGGCGGCGATGCCCATGCCGTTGTCGTCGCGCGCGCTGAAGCTGAGGATCGCGCGCGGCGCCAGCGCCTGCGGATTGGTGATGTCGACGATCGGCACGCCGTTGACGAAGTAGACGTCGGCGCCGAGCGCGAAGTTGCCGGACAACACGACGTTGTTGAGCATGCCGCCCAGCGCCTGCGGCGTGCGCGACAGGATCGCCGGGTTGGCCAGGTTGGCGATAGCGACCGACGTCATGCTGTTGGCGTAGTCGGCGACGATGGCGGTATTGCCGCGCAGCGCCACGCCGCGCGCATCGCCGGTCGCCACGCTGCCGCGCAGCAGCGGCGCCGACAGGTTGCTGACGTCGACCAGCTTGAGTCCGGCGTTGCCGGCCGCCACCGCCGCCAGGTTGCGGCTCGGGTCGAGGTCGAGGTTCCAGGCGGTGCCGCCAAGGCCGATCGCGCCGGCCAGGATCATCGCGCCCGGATTGGCCACGCTGACGATGTACAGGCTGGTCCCGGCGGCGACGTAGGCGGTGGTGCCGCGCACCTTGACGCCCATCGCGCTGCCGACGCCGGCAAACGTGCCGAGCAGGCGCGGCGCGGTCGGCACCGACACGTCCACCACCTTCAGGCCGGCGCTGGTGGCGAGGTAGGCGATGTTGCCGGCCAGCGCGATATCATTGGCGTTGGCGCCCA
>Ga0326734_1000113_pt1 | contig 25343 bp, 23 predicted proteins | sample 15_GP2_1315_FD_207944 | JGI IMG/M metagenome (GOLD analysis project Ga0326734, IMG submission 207944) | Glacier ice microbial communities from Ngari, Tibet, China - 15_GP2_131.5 | ecosystem: Environmental > Aquatic > Freshwater > Ice > Glacier | place: China: Ngari, Tibet | collected 2018-07-18 | reverse complement strand
CACATCGCGCGGCCGATGGAGGCCGGGGCGTTTCCAGGCTGGCTGGAAGACTGGCGGCTGTTTTTTTGAATTCCAAGGACAAGACAATTCCAGTGCTCAGTAATGCAGAACCGCTGCCGGAGCGCGGATTGTCGCGCTTGCCGCCGACGCCGGCGTTCGAAGTCGGCTCGCCTGACGACGCCGTCGCCAAAAAACAGGCGCGCGCGCGCAAGGATGCGCTGGTGCGCGGCGTCGCGTCCATCGACGACATGCGCGACGCAATCCGGCGCGCCGCACGTGCGCTGCCAACCATCTCAGAAGTGCCGCGTGTTGACAAACTCGATGCCGCGGCATTCCGTGCGCGCGCCGCGCTCGGCCTGCCCTTTCTGATCACCGGCCTGGTCGGCCGCTGGCCGCTGTCGCAGCTTACGCCGCCGGTGCTGCGCGAGCGCTTCGGCCACCTGCCGGTGCGCGCGCGGGTGGGTGACTACATCAACACGGCGTTCGCCGCCGACCGGGCGATGCAGGACATGACGATGCGCGCGTATCTGGATCTGGTGTCGGATGACACCCAGTATCCGCCGCCGTATCTGGGCAACCTGGAACTGCGCGAATTGAACAGCATGTGCCACTGGCCAGCATATTTCGACAAGATGGGTCCGCCGCGCTTCTGGATCGGACCGGCGCGCACGGTAACGCCGCTGCACTGCGATTATGACGACAACATCTTCGCGCAGATATGGGGCACCAAGCGTATTTTTCTGTCGCCGCCCCACCATGGCGAATTTCTGTACACGAAAGAGGCGAATGCGGTGTTGTTCGGCTCACCGTTCGATCCGGAAGCGCCGGATTTCGACAGCTTCCCCCTCGCGCGCCAGGCATCGATGATCGAATGCGTCGTCAATCCGGGCGACATGCTGTACGTGCCGGCCGGCTGGTACCACCAGGTGCGCGCGCTGACGTTTTCGCTGTCGGCCAACCGGTGGGCAAGGGCGCTGCCGTTTGCGTTGAATGGCGACGCGTCGCTGCGGCGGGTGGTGGGATAGCAAAAGGCTCGGGCATGCCGAGCCCGTCTGCGCCCGCCTGGAGCAAATGCTGCCTCAAAGATGGTATTGACCAGAAATCGACGGCGCATCGGCAGGCCATGTTGAACCGGACTGTCGAGCGTTACCATGCGCGCACATCCCGATTACATCCAGATTGCATCCCGACTACACCTCGATGACAAGCTGCTCGCGAAACGACGCCTGCTCGCCCTTGCTCAAATACCCCAGCGGGTTTGCGACAACCCGGCATGACCACTTTCGATTGTTGTCCAGGCCTTCGACGCGGTAGTCGTTGGCGCAGTGCAGGTGGCCGTGCATCCAGACGTCGACCAGCGGAAACAGCGCGTCGAGGCCGTTGCAAAATCCCGCGGTGCTCGCCGTCAGCCCGTAGCGCGGGTCGGCGCTGCGCACACTCGGCGCAAAATGGGTCACCGCGACGGTGACGCCGTCGAACGGTACGGCGAGCGCCGCGCGCAGCCAGGCCTGGCAGTCGAGGGCCATTGCACGCAGTCCTTCGGCCAGCACCGGTTCGCCGGATTTTTTAGTCGTGTTTTTTTTCAGATAATAGTTGGCGGCGCGGTAGGCCTTTTGCCGCTGCTGCATCTGCTTCGCCTCATCGTCCTCGATGCCGACCAGCGCCTCGAAGTCGCTCCACAGGGTCGTGCCGACAAACCGCACCTGCCCGATTGTGACGGTTTCGCGCTCGAGCCAGGTGATGCCGAGGCGCTCGCACGTCGCGCGCAGGCGCGCATACGTTTCGTCGAACTCGAGCGCATCGAACTCGTGGTTGCCCGGCACGAAGAGGACGTTGGCGCACGGTGAGTCCCACCGCAGCGGCGAAAACCGTTCGAGGCCAAAATCATCGCAGTTCAGGCGCGAGCCCGCCTGGTAGGAGCCGATATCGCCGGCCAGTACGACGACATCGGTGTCATCCGCAATCCACGGCCGAAAATGCGGATCGCGTTCGAGGTGAAGGTCGGAGAAAAGTTGGATGCGCATTGTCGAGGAGTATATCGCGATAAATTCAGAGATGGTCCGGAGCGCGCCCGGACTTGCCATTCAGGCGGCGGCGGCCAGCGCCCGCGCTCTGCCGGTAAGCGCGAGCATCAGCAGCGCCAGCGCCACGCCGAGCAGGGCAAGGCCGGTGGCCACCCATTGCGCCGATACGTAGGAGTAGCCGAGCGTGAGGGGAATGCCGCCGAGAAAAGCGCCGGTGGCGTTGCCAATGTTAAAGCCGGATTGGCCGAGCGAGGAGCCGAGCATTTCTGCTTCCTTCGAATGCTCGATCAGCAGCACCTGGATCGGTGGCCCCAGCGCCAGTGCGTTGGCGCCGGTCGCGAACGCCAGCACCAGCATCGCCGGTTGCGAGGCGGCCATGACGCCATTCAAAAACAGCAGCGTTGCCATCGTTGTCAGCAGCATCAGGATGGCGGGCAAGGGCGCGACCTTGTCGGCCAGCTTGCCACCAAACAGCACGCCGGTCGTCATGCCGACTCCGACAACCGTCATGATCAACGGGATGGTGCCCGCTTCGAAGCGGGCCACTTCGGTCAGCAGTGGCGCGATGTAGCTGAACCAGGCAAAGAAGCCGCCGGTGCCGATCGCGGTGATGGCAAGGGCCAGCCACAGGCTGCTTTTGCGGAAAATGCGCAGATCCTGGCGCAAGCTGCCGCCCGGGTTGGGCGGGAACCACGGCACCAGCTTTTTCAGGCTGAAAGCGGTCAACAGCCCGATGCCGGCAACGATGAGGAACACCACGCGCCAGCTGACATTGTGGCCGAGCCAGGTGCCGAACGGCACGCCAAGCACGTTGGCCAGCGTCAGGCCGGCCAACATCGTCGCGACCGCCGCCGCGGTTTTGCCTTCATCGGCGAGCCGGCTGGCCACCACCGCGCCGACGCCAAAAAAAGCGCCATGCGGCAAGCCCGCCATGAAACGCGACAGCATCATCAGGTGAAAATTGGGCGCGAACGCCGACAGCGCATTGAACGTGGCGAACATGAGCATCAGCCAGATCAGCACCGTGCGCGGCGGGCGCTTGGCGAGCAGGGCAACGAGCGTTGGCGCGCCGACGACAACGCCGAGCGCGTAAGCCGAAATGAGGTAGCCGGCCTGGGGAATCGTGATGGCCAGGCCGTGGGCGATGTCGGGCAGAATGCCCATCATCACGAATTCGGTCATGCCGATCCCAAAGCCGCCCAGGGCCAGCGGAACCAGGCTAATTTTTATCAAAGTGAACTCAATACAGTGGGGGGAGTAGCGGACGCGAAGCGGTGCGGGAGCGACGCATTATAAAGGCTGATGGTCCGCCGAGCACTTTCGCGTCGTGATGCCGGTTATGCGCTTGCGTGATCTTTCGCGCCGCCCTTCATTGCATCGTCCTCGCGCACGCGGGGGACCCCATTTCGGCCACCCGCATGTGCGAGGACGACGCGCTCGACGCTAATAATCGCGCCGGTCCGGCTTGATCTCCTGCAGGATGGTGGTGGCGATTTCCTCGATCGACTTGGTCGTCGACGACAGCCAGCGAATACCCTCGCGCTTCATCATCAGTTCCGCTTCGTTCACTTCGTAGCGGCAGTTCTCGATCGAGGCGTACTTGCTGCCGGCGCGGCGTTCGTGGCGAATTTCCGACAAGCGCTCCGGCGTGATCGAGAGGCCGAAAATCTTGTCGCGGAACGCCGGCAGCGACGACGGCAGCTTGCCGCGCTCGAAATCGTCCGGGATCAGCGGATAGTTGGCCGCCTTGATACCGTACTGCATTGCCAGGTACAGGCTGGTCGGCGTCTTGCCCGAGCGCGATACGCCGACCAGGATGACGTCGGCCGCCGACAGGTTCTTGTGCGACTGGCCATCGTCGTGGGTCAGCGAAAAATTGATCGCTTCGATGCGCGCCTTGTACTCCTGGCTGTCGACGATATTGTGCGAGCGGCCGATGGTGTGGGTCGACTTGACCCCCAGTTCCTGCTCGAGCGGCGCGACAAACGTCTGGATCAGGTCCATGTGCATGCCGCTGGCGGTGCGGATCACCGCCGACAGGTCGGGCTTGACCAGGGTCGAGAACACGATCGGGCGCTGGCGGTCGGTTGCAAACGCTTCATTGATCTTGCGGGCGGCATCGCGCGCCTTGTCGATCGTGTCGATGAAGGGCAGGCGGACCTGGCGAAACCGCATGTCGAACTGGGAAAGCACGGCGTGGCCAAAGGTTTCCGCCGTGATACCGGTGCCGTCCGAGACGAAAAACACGGTGTGGGACGACGCCGGCATGGGAGGGCGGGATTCAGCAGTCATAAGTGTCGATGTTAAAAGGTTGTTAAACGCTGTGATAGATTCAAGATTGTGGGCTGTAAATTGCCGGCGCACGCTGTAAAATGTTCGATGCCGAATCAATTGTGCTGTACGAGACCGAGAATAACAAGAAAACATGGTCGCCAGCCTCACGTGAAGATTTCTATCATCAGTAAGGACGTTTATTATGACAAGCTTGTCCAACGCAGCAAAGCAGGAGCCCGACCGGGCAACCGGCGGGGAGGCAGTGTATGTCGCCTCGTTCGAAACCTTGCGCATGACCGATGTGGAATCGGTCGGTGGCAAGAATGCCTCGCTCGGCGAAATGATCAGCCAGCTGGCCGGCGCCGGCGTGCGCGTGCCGGGCGGCTTTGCCACCACGGCCCAGGCGTTCCGCGACTTCCTTGACTTCGCCATCGACGAAGGTGGCACGAAGAGCGCCTCGCTCGGCGACCGTATCGCCACCCGCCTCGAAGGCTTGAACATCGACGACGTGCGCTCGCTCGCCGTCGCCGGCGCCGAGATCCGCAAGTGGATCGTCGAGACCCCGTTCCAGCCGCGCCTTCAAGCCGAAATCGGCCAGTTCTACGAGCGCCTGGTGGCCGATTCGAGCACCGAGATGTCGTTTGCCGTGCGCTCTTCGGCCACCGCCGAAGACTTGCCGGATGCGTCGTTCGCCGGCCAGCAGGAGTCGTTCCTCAACGTCGTCGGCATCGACAACGTGCTCGAAGCGATGAAGCACGTGTTCGCGTCGCTGTACAACGACCGCGCCATTTCGTACCGCGTCCACAAGGGCTTCACCCACGCCGAAGTGGCGTTGTCGGCCGGCGTGCAGCGCATGGTCCGCTCCGACCTTGGCGCCGCCGGCGTGATGTTCACCATCGACACCGAGTCCGGCTTCAAGGACGTGGTGTTCGTCACCTCGAGCTACGGCCTGGGCGAGACGGTGGTGCAGGGCGCCGTCAATCCGGACGAATTCTATGTCCACAAGCCGATGCTCAAGCTGGGCAAGTCGCCTGTCATCCGCCGCAACATCGGCTCCAAGCTGATCAAGATGGAATTCACCAGCGAGGCCAAAGCCGGCCGCTCGGTCAAAACCGTCGACGTGCCGATCGAAATGCGCAACCGCTATTCGCTGGACGACGCCGAAGTGGTGGAGCTGGCCAAGTACGCCGTCATCATCGAAGACCACTACGGCCGTCCGATGGACATCGAGTGGGGCAAGGACGGCCGCGACGGCAAGATCTACATCCTGCAGGCGCGCCCGGAAACGGTCAAGTCGCAGCAGAAGAGCACCGACGCGCAGCAGCGCTTCAAGCTCAAGGGCAAGGGCACGGTGCTGACCTCGGGCCGCGCGATCGGCCAGAAAATCGGCGCCGGTCCGGTGCGCGTGATCCACGACCCGTCGGAGATGGACCGCGTCCAGCCGGGCGACGTGCTGGTGGCCGACATGACGGACCCGAACTGGGAGCCGGTGATGAAGCGCGCCGCGGCGATCGTCACCAACCGCGGCGGGCGTACCTGCCACGCGGCGATCATCGCGCGCGAACTGGGTGTGCCGGCGGTCGTCGGCTGTGGCAACGCCACCGAACTGCTCAAGGACGGCGCCTTTGTCACCGTGTCCTGCGCCGAAGGCGACGAGGGCATGATCTACGACGGCCTGCTGGAGACCGAAGTGTCGGAAGTGGCGCGCGGCGAACTGCCGCCGATCGGCGTCAAGATCACCATGAACATCGGTAACCCGCAGATGGCGTTCGACTTTCAGTCGATCCCCAACCACGGCGTCGGCCTGGCCCGCCTCGAGTTCATCATCAACAACAACATCGGCGTGCACCCGCGGGCGATCCTCGAGTATCCGAACATTGATGCCGACCTGAAAAAAGCGGTCGAGTCGGTCGCCCGCGGCCACGCTTCGCCGCGCGCCTTCTACGTCGACAAGCTGGCCGAGGGCATTGCCACCATTGGCGCGGCGTTCTGGCCGAAGCCGGTCATCGTGCGTTTGTCCGACTTCAAGTCGAACGAGTACAAGAAATTGATCGGCGGCTCGCGCTACGAGCCGGACGAAGAGAACCCGATGCTGGGCTTTCGCGGCGCAGCGCGCTACCTGTCGGCCGATTTTGCCGGCGCCTTCGAGATGGAATGCGCCGCCATGAAGCGGGTGCGCAACGAGATGGGCCTGACCAACGTCGAGATCATGGTGCCGTTCGTGCGCACCCTCGGCCAGGCCGAGAAGGTGATCAACTTGCTGGCCGCCCACGGCCTCGAGCGCGGCAAGGACGGCCTGCGCATCATCATGATGTGCGAAGTGCCGTCCAACGCCATTCTGGCGGAAGAGTTCCTCGAGTTTTTCGACGGTTTCTCGATCGGCTCGAACGATTTGACCCAGCTCACGCTGGGCCTGGACCGCGACTCCGGCATTGCGCTGCTGGCAGCCGACTTCGACGAGCGCGACCCGGCCGTCAAGGCGCTGCTGTCGCGCGCCATCAAGGCCTGCCGCGCTGCCGGCAAGTACGTCGGCATCTGCGGCCAGGGTCCGTCGGACCATCCGGACTTTGCCGCCTGGCTGGTCGAGCAGGGCATCGAGTCGATGTCGCTCAATCCCGACTCGGTGATCGATACGTGGCAGAAGCTGGCGTCGCTGAAGAAGTAAGCGCGCAATAAATGCAACCCTGTGACGCAGCAATGAAAAGATTGACTCGCTGCCAAAACAAGCTAGACTGATTCCATCGGATTGTTTGACAGAACAGCCATCAACATTCATTGCATTGCAACACCAACCCTCGTCGCCCCTTGCGGGCCACGGGGGTTTTTGACTTTCAATTTACCGATCTTAGCCCGGACTTCACCCCGGACTTCACCCACAAGGAGCTGACAATGGCAGACTGGATCAACTGGCTGGTGGCGGCCGGCGTGCTGGTGGTGCTCGAACTGTTTACCGGCACCTTTTACCTGCTGATGATGGCGATCGGGCTCGGCTTCGGCGCGCTGGCCGCTTCGCTCGGCTTGAGCGGGGCGGCGCAGACGGTGACCGCAGCACTGGTCGGCGTGCTGGCCACGGGCCTGCTGCACCGCAGCCGTTTCGGCCGGCCAGCGCGCGGCAATCCGGCGCGCGACCCGAACGTCAACCTCGACATCGGCCAGCATCTGCGGGTCGACGCCTGGCAGGGCGGCCAGGCGCGCGTGATGTACCGCGGCGCCTTGTGGGACGTCGAACTGGGACAGGGCGCGCAGCCGCAGGGCACACATCCGAAACCCGGCGTCTTCAAGATCGTCGAAGTGCAAGGCAGCCGGCTGATCGTCACCGGCGTTTGAACCACCAATTTTAAAAAAGGCAAAAAATGGAATTCAATTTCGGGACCGTGGCACTGGTGCTGTTCGTGGTGGCGATGGTGTTTGTGTTCAAGACCATCAACGTGGTGCCGCAGCAGCACGCCTGGGTGGTCGAGCGGCTCGGCAAATACCATGCGACGCTGGCGCCGGGCCTGAACATCGTGGTGCCGTTCATCGACCGCATCGCCTACAAGCACATCCTCAAGGAAATTCCGCTCGACGTCCCGCCCCAGGTCTGCATTACCCGCGACAACACGCAGCTGCAGGTCGACGGCATCCTCTACTTCCAGGTCACCGATGCGATGCGCGCTTCGTACGGCTCGTCGAACTACATTGCCGCCATCTCGCAGCTGGCGCAAACGACGCTGCGCTCGGTGATCGGCAAGATGGAGCTCGACAAGACGTTCGAGGAGCGCGATCACATCAACACGACGATCGTCAACGCGATCGACGAGTCGGCCGCCAACTGGGGCGTGAAGGTGCTGCGCTACGAGATCAAGGACTTGACGCCGCCGAAAGAAATTCTGCACGCGATGCAGGCGCAGATCACCGCCGAGCGCGAAAAGCGTGCGCTGATCGCCGCCTCCGAAGGACGCAAGCAGGAGCAGATCAACATCGCCGACGGCGAGCGGGCGGCGGCGATTGCCCGCTCCGAGGGCGAGAAGCAGGCCCAGATCAACCGCGCCGAGGGCCAGGCGTCGGCGATCATCGCGCTGGCCGACGCCAGCGCCACCGCGCTGCGCCAGATCGGCAGCGCCATCAACGCGCCGGGCGGCCAGGAGGCGGTCAACCTGCGGGTGGCCGAAAAATACGTCGATGCCTTTGCCAACCTGGCCAAGATCAACAATTCGATCATCGTGCCGGCCAACCTGGGCGACATGAGCGGACTGATCGCCAGCGCAATGCAGATCGTCAAAGCGCAGAAGTAAAGGGAACTATGGCTTACTTGAGGCAGTCGGCGGCGTTGTTCCCGTTTGCCGGGATGGCGTCGAGCCGGCCGTACAAGCCGTGCTGGCCGTCGTCCGGCCCGGCGCTGAAAAACAAGGCGTCGACCGGCTGGTTGGCAGCACCATTGCCGAAGCCGATGGCCCGCAAGCCGTCGATGGCGATCGGCCGGCCGCCGGCGCCGCACAGGCGGCCGGCGAACTTGCCGCTGCCGTGTTCATACGCATTGATGGCGCCGTCGCCGCCGTTGGCCACCAGCAAACGGCCACCGAGCCGGCCGAAGCCGGCCGGCGCCAGCGCCAGTCCCCATGGCTTGTTGAGCGCGCCGTTCGAGGCCACGCGGCTGATGAAGCGGCCGTCCGGCGTGAACACGCTGACGAAGCCAAAACCGCTGCCGCTGACCGGGTTGGCGCGTTCGCCGTGCTGGTCGCCGGGGGGGGGCTGTTTCGCATACGTCACGTAGATGTCGCCGTTGATGGCCTGGATGCCGAACGGCGCGTAGCCTGGCGCCATTTGCGGGTCGACGAAGGGTTTGCCGGGCAGGATGATCCAGGCGAAGTCGGTGTTGAACACGTCGACCCTGTTGTTGCGGAAGTCGGCGGCGTACAGCAACGGGCGGGCGCCGTCGGCGCCGATGGCAAGGCCCGTGTAGAGCGCGTTGCTCGCATAGGCACGTGGGAAAACGCGCACGGCGCGACTGGCGTCAACCGCCGGCGACCATGCGGAAATGGCGCCGTCTTCGGTCGCGAAAATGAACCGGGCTGGCCCGGACAGCACGCCCTGGCGCACGACGAATCCCGGGCCGCCGTTCCACACGATGCCGGTCGGCCTGCCTTTGCTGTCCGCGCTCCCCACGCCTGGCGGGATGTCGACCACCGGGGTTTGCGGATGACCGTCGCCGTTGTACAGGGTCGCCACGCCGGTGTGGTGGCCAAGCAGCCAGGCAAAGCCGTAGGGATTAAAGGCAAGGCCCCACGCGTTGACCAGGTTCGGATCGACGTTTTCGGCCTTGCTCCCGGTCTTGTTTCCGGGGGGCGTCCCGGTCCCAGCGGTGTCGGCGACCAGGTTGCGTTGCAGGTAGCGGCTGGTTTGGCCCAGTGCCGGCGCGGCGCCGATTACGCCGGCGAACGCCAGCATGCATGCGAGGCGGGCGGTAAAGTGTTGCGGATAAGGGATCATGACAATTCTCCTGGAAATAAACGAAGGCGGACTCTGCATTGCAAATCGTGCGCGCCGCGTGGCTGCGCTCGTTGAGGGCGGCCAAACAATCCAGGCGCCAACACAAGATCGCCTGCTCAAGCTGAAATTTCTGGAGGCAGGTCAGAACGGCCCATTAACGGTAGAATTCAGCCCGGTGTTTCGCAACGTGCGGCGCGCATTTTTTACGAGGCACCAAAACATGCAACGAATGTTGACCGTCATACTGGCTTGCCTCGGCATGGTGGGCGCGCTGGCGATCGACACTTATCTGCCATCGATTCCGGCAATCGGCCGCGAATTCAACGTCGGCCCGCTGGCGGTCCAGCAGACCTTGAGCGTGTTCCTGTTTGCGTTCGCCTTCATGATGCTGTTCTACGGCACCTTGTCGGACTCCTTTGGCCGACGCCCCGTCATCATGATCGCGCTGGCCGTCTACACGCTGGCGTCGCTTGGCGCCGCGTTCGCGCCCAGCTTCGGCTGGCTGCTGGTGTTTCGCGCGCTGCAGGGGCTGGCGGCCGGCGCCGGTTCGGTGATCGGCGCGGCCATTGTGCAGGACCGTTTTTCGGGCGCGCAGGCGCAGAAGATGATGTCGCACATCATGATGGTGTTCGGCCTGGCGCCGGCCATCGCCCCGGTAGTGGGCGGCTGGCTGCACGTCCATTTCGGCTGGCGCTCGACGTTCTTTTTTCTCGCCGCGTTCGGCGCGCTGATGTTATTGCTGACCTGGCGCGCGTTGCCGGAAAGCTTGGCCAGGGCCGACCGCCACCCCTTCCATCCGGGGGCGATCGCCGCCAATTATTTGAAAGTGATGCGCAACCCGCGCTTCGTGCTGCTGTCGCTGACGGTCGGCACGGCCTTCGGCGGCCTGGCGCTGTATATCGGCTCGGCCGCCAACTTCGTGATGGACATTTTGCACCTGCCGGAAACAGCGTTCGGCTGGCTGTTCATCCCGCTCATCAGTGGCATGGTGCTCGGCTCGGCGTGGGGCGGCAAGGTTGCGGGAAAAATAGCCGCGAAAAAAATGAAATGGATCGGCTTTGGCGTCATGGCGCTTGGCGCCGGGCTCGGCGTCGGCTACAACGCGCTGTTTGCCGCCCAGGTGCCGTGGGCGGTGCTGCCGCTGATGGTGTTCACGTTTGGCCTGGCGCTGGCGCTGCCCGCCGTCCAGCTGAGCGCGTTTGCGCTGTTTCCCGACCACCGCGGGCTGTCGTCGTCGCTGATGTCGTTCGTGCAGATGATCTGTTTTGCGCTCGTGTCGGGGCTGGTGGCGCCGCTGTTGTTCGGCAGCGCATTCAAGCTGGCGTGCGGCATGCTGGGCGGCTTGGTGCTCAGTTTTGTCTGCTGGCGCCTGAGTGCGCTGGAGCGGTTTGAAACGTGAATCTTGTGACTTGTGACTTGTGACTTGAAACGTGACCGGCGTGTCGTTAGCGGCTGTGCGTCTTCATGGCGGCAGCCACTTCGCGCTTGCCGTCGCGTTCTTTTTCGGTGGCGCGCTTGTCGTGCTGCTTCTTGCCTTTGGCCAGGCCGATTTCGCATTTTACCCGGCCGCCCTTGAAGTGCAGGTTCAGCGGCACCAGGGTAAAGCCGGAACGCTCGACCTTGCCGATCAGCTTGTCCACTTCGGCGCGGTGCAGCAGCAGCTTGCGCGTGCGCACCGCGTCGGGATGGCTGAACGAGGACGCGGTGGCCAGCGCGCTGATGTGGGCGCCGAACAGGAACAGCTCGTCGCCGCGCACGACGACGTAAGCTTCCTTGATCTGCACGCGCGAGTCGCGGATTGCCTTGACTTCCCATCCTTCGAGGACGATGCCGGCTTCGTACCGGTCCTCGATGAAATAGTCGTGAAAGGCTTTTTTGTTGTCTACAATACTCATGAATTATAAAATGCGCGGGTCGGTTAAACTAAGGTGTCACGCTGGCGATACGCGGGACTGATGCAACATATCCATCATCATAGCAAATGGCAGACTCATGGCAGTAGTGCACAAGACAGTATTTCTCGGTTACAGCGCTGAACAGATGTTCGAGCTGGTCGCCAAGGTCGACGATTATCCTAAATTCCTGCCCTGGTGCGGCGGCGTCAAGGTGCTCGAACACAGCGACGACAAGCTGGTTGCCTGCCTGGGAATCAATTTCCATGGCGTCAAGCAAAGTTTCACGACGTCCAACGTCAACACCCGCCCGACCCAGATGACGATGAAGCTGGTGGATGGCCCGTTCAAGGTGATGGACGGAATCTGGACGTTCAAGCCGTTGCGGGCCGATGCCTGCAAGGTCGAGTTCAACCTGCGCTACGAGTTTTCGAGCATCTTTCTCGAGCAACTGATCGGTCCGGTGTTCGGCATGATCGCCAGCAGCATGGTCGATTCGTTCTGCAAACGGGCGGAGACGGTGTATGGAAGCTGAAACTGAAGCTGCACTGCTGCACGTCACCCTGTGCTACGCCACGCCGGACGCCGACATCCTGCGCGAACTGTCGGTTCCGCCCGGCACCACGATCGGCGAAGCGATCGCCGCATCGCGCACGCTGGCCGGGTTGCCGCAGATCGACCTGGCGACCCATCCGGTCGGCATCTACGGCAAGAAAAAGCCGCTCGACACGGTGCTGCGCGAACACGACCGGATTGAACTGTACCGGCCGCTGGTGGCCGACCCGAAGGACAGTCGGCGCCGCCGCGCCGGCAAGAAGACCGCCTGAGCGGCAACGCCGGGTTGCCGGCCTATTTGCAGCCGCTCAGCACCCTGTCGATCTTTGCCGATTCCACCACCCGCTGTTCATCCGACAGGAAACCGCGCTCGCCGTGCCGGTCCTGGACGCCGATGCGCGCACCCGACGCCATTGACTGTTTTGCCAAGCGTGCGCGGGCGCAATTGTCGGCCCGGTCGGCTTTGACGATGTGCTCTTCCTCGTCCTTTTGTTCGCGTTCGAGGTGCTCCCGCACGCGCTTGCGGTAGTCGGCGTTGCGCTCGGCCACGGTCGGGGGCGCTGGCGGCGCGGGCTTGGCGGCGGCGGCAGCGGGATCGGAGGCCACGGTTGCGGTCGGCATGGTTGCCGCGCTCGCCGCACCGCGCGGCGCTTTCAGGATCGCTGTCAACGGCACCGAGGCCGGCGGCGCGCGGTCGGAAAACTGCTTGATGCCTTTTTCGTCGATCCACATGTATTGCACTTGCGATTGCACCTGCGATTGCGCCTGCGCCAGCGCGGACAGCGCGAGCAGGGCGCCGGCAGCCAGCAGGCGCGCGCGGAGAATTCGGGTCATTGCAGGTTCCATGTTAGTTGCCGTACGTCACTACGCCATGAATTGAGCCCGCTGTCAATCTGCAAGGCCGCGCAAAGTGATACAAACGCCGCCTGCCGGCCAATTTTGCGACCTGCCCCGGACGAGGGAGGCGAACTTCTGTATAATTCACTTTTGCGCCAATAGGAAAATGCTATGCGTCTACTTCAGAAAGCACTCACGTTCGATGACGTGCTGCTCGTCCCCGCTTACTCGAACGTTCTGCCGGCCGACACCTCCCTCAAGACTCGCCTGACCCGCAATATTTCCCTGAATATTCCCTTGCTGTCGGCAGCGATGGACACCGTCACGGAAGCGCGCCTGGCGATCGCAATGGCGCAAGAGGGCGGCATCGGCATCATCCACAAGAATCTCACGCCGAAAGAGCAGGCGCGCGAGGTGACGCGCGTCAAGCGCTTCGAGGCAGGCGTGCTGCGCGACCCGATCACGATCCCGCCGGACATGAAAATCCGCGACGTCATCAAGCTTACCGAACAGTACGGCATCAGCGGCTTTCCCGTGGTGGAAGGCAAGACCGTGGTCGGCATCATCACCAACCGCGACCTGCGTTTCGAGGAAGAGCTCGACGCCGAGGCGCGCGCCAAGATGACCCCGCGCGCGAAACTGGTGTACGTCAACGAAGAGGCCGATACCGCCGAAGCGAAGCGCCTGATGAACAAGCACCGCCTCGAGCGCGTGCTGGTCGTCAACGACGCCTTCGAGCTGCGCGGCCTGATCACCGTCAAGGACATACAGAAGTCGCATGAGCACCCGTTCGCGTCGAAAGATGCGCAGGGCAAGCTGCTGGTGGGCGCCGCGGTGGGCGTGAGCGAGCGCGACGAAGAGCGCATCGACCTGCTGGTCGCCGCCGGCGTCGACGTGCTGGTTGTCGACACCGCCCACGGCCACTCCCAGGGTATTCTCGACCGGGTGCGCTGGATCAAGACCAAGTATCCGCAAGTGGACGTCATTGGCGGCAACATTGCCACCGCCGCGGCGGCGCTGGCGCTGGTCGAGTACGGCGCCGATGCGGTCAAGGTCGGCATCGGTCCGGGCTCGATCTGCACCACCCGCATCATCGCCGGCGTCGGCGTGCCGCAAGTGACCGCCATTTCGAACGTTGCCGACGCCCTCAAGGGTTCCGGCGTGCCTTGCATCGCCGACGGCGGCATCCGCTTCTCGGGCGACATTTCGAAGGCGCTGGCGGCGGGTGCATCGACCGTCATGATGGGGTCGATGTTCGCCGGCACTGAAGAAGCGCCCGGCGAAGTGATTTTGTACCAGGGCCGCAGCTACAAGTCGTACCGCGGCATGGGCAGCCTGGGCGCGATGGCCGACGGCTCGGCCGACCGGTACTTTCAGGACGCCAACGCCAAGGCGGAAAAATTCGTGCCGGAAGGAATCGAAGGGCGGGTTGCCTACAAGGGCAGCGTGCTGGCGATCATCTACCAGATGGTCGGCGGCGTGCGCCAGTCGATGGGTTACTGCGGCTGTTCGACGATCGACGAACTGCGCGAGAAAGCCGAGTTTGTCGAGATCACCTCGGCCGGCATGCGCGAATCCCACGTCCACGACGTGCAGATCACGAAGGAAGCGCCGAACTACCGTTCCGAGTAAGTTGTATTGTGCGAAAACGCGGCGACCAGTGCGCCGCGTTTGTTTCTCCTGCCTTCCCATGTTCTTACAGACCACCTCTCCATGCATTCTAAAATCCTCATTCTCGATTTCGGTTCCCAGGTCACCCAGCTGATTGCCCGCCGCGTGCGCGACTCCGGCGTGTTTTCCGAAGTTTTTCCGCATGACGTCAGCGACGAGTTCGTGCGCAACTACGGCGCCGCCGGCGTGATCCTGTCGGGCAGCCACAGTTCGACACTCGACGGCGAATCGCCGCGCGCGCCGCAGGCGGTGTTCGAACTGGGCGTGCCGGTGCTGGGCATCTGCTACGGCATGCAGACCATGGCCGCGCAGTTGGGCGGCAAGGTCGAAAACGGCGTGGTGCGCGAGTTCGGCTACGCCGAAGTGCGCGCGCGCGGCCATACCGCGCTGCTCAACGGCATCAACGACTTCGTCACCGACGAAGGCCACGGCATGCTGAAAGTATGGATGAGCCATGGCGACAAGGTGCTGGAGATGCCGCCCGGCTTCAAGTTGATGGGCAACACGCCAAGCTGCCCGATTGCCGCGATGGCCGACGAAGAGCGCCATTTCTACGGCATGCAATTCCACCCGGAAGTGACCCACACGGTGCAGGGCAAGGCGATGCTGGGCCGCTTCGTGCACGAGATCTGCGGCTGCAAGTCGGACTGGAACATGCCGGACTACATCACCGAAGCGATCGACAAGATCCGCCAACAGGTGGGCAGCGACGAAGTCATTCTCGGCCTGTCGGGCGGCGTCGATTCGAGCGTCGCCGCGGCATTGATCCACCGCGCCATCGGTGACCAGTTGACGTGCGTGTTCGTCGACCATGGCCTGCTGCGCCTGGACGAAGGCAAGATGGTGATGGACATGTTCGCCAAGAACCTCGGCGTCAAGGTCATCCGGGTCGATGCCGAAGAGCAGTTTCTCGGCCACCTGGCCGGGGTATCCGATCCGGAAGCGAAGCGCAAGATCATCGGCCGCGAGTTCGTCGAAGTGTTCCAGGTCGAAGCCGGCAAGCTGCCCAACGCGCGCTGGCTGGCGCAGGGCACAATTTATCCGGACGTGATCGAAAGCGCGGGCAAGGGCAAGAAGGGCCAGACCATCAAGAGCCACCACAACGTCGGCGGCCTGCCCGACACGCTGAATTTGAAACTGCTGGAACCCTTGCGCGAACTGTTCAAGGACGAAGTGCGCAAACTCGGCGTCGCCCTCGGCCTGCCGCACGACATGGTGTATCGCCATCCGTTCCCGGGCCCCGGCCTTGGCGTGCGCATCCTCGGTGAAGTCAAAAAAGAATTCGCCGACCTGTTGCGCCGGGCGGACGCGATTTTCATCGACGAGCTGCGCAACACCGTGTTCGAAGCGGCACCCATCGAAGGCATCGACTCGGGCGAACTGCCGCGCAACTGGTACGAGGCCACCAGCCAGGCTTTTGCGGTGTTTTTGCCGGTGAAATCGGTCGGCGTGATGGGCGACGGCCGCACCTACGAATACGTGGTGGCGCTGCGCGCCGTGCAAACGCTCGACTTCATGACGGCGCAATGGGCGCACTTGCCGCACGCGTTGCTGGGCAAGGTATCGAACCGGATCATCAACGAGGTGCGGGGGATCAACCGGGTGGTGTATGACATTTCGGGGAAGCCGCCGGCGACGATCGAGTGGGAGTGATTTTCATATAATCAACATTCATCTGTATTGGGTCGCAGCGTGGCGCCGTCCGTGCAGGCCCTTTAACATTTGAAGATGGTGTGCCCGTTTCGCATGGCACCCTTCGTTCAGCATGGGAGCTTTTTCTATGTCTGAGCAGTTACGGAAAACGCTCTATTCGACTTTGTATGCAGCAAACATTTCGTCGAGTGGCGTGCCAAACATCTGGTTGCTGTAGTTGCTCAGTGTTTTGACCGCGGCTGCAAGTACGAGCGACAGCAAGTCGCTTTCCTGGTAGCCGGCGGCGAGAAAGCGCGCGACCACGGTCGCGTCAGGCTGGCCGTGCTTGGCGACCATCTCGACGGCCATTGCCGCCAGCGCTGCAAGTTTGCTGTCGGCAATCGGCTGGCCACCCCTGATTGCCTGCACAACGTCGGCCGGGACACCTGACATTTTGTCGGCAAGCATGCTGTGGGCGGCAGTGCAGTAGGTGCATCCATTAAACTGGCTGATCACCAGAAAAACCACTTCTTGTTCTGCCGGCGTGAAATTGGAGGCACTGCGGAATAGCTCATAGCCATGCAGATACGTGCTCAGCACGGCCGGTACGGCTGCCATGTTGGCGTACATATTGGGAATGAAACCGACCTGCGCGAGGGCGACGTCGAGCACTTCCTTGGCCTTGCCGGTGGCGCTGGCGTGCTTGACAGGGGCAATGTGGTGAATGACTTTGGTAGCGGACATAATGAAGTTTCCTGAAAAATATGGTGGCGGCAAGTGCACGCCAAGGCCGATGTGAATGTGACTGTGAATGAGGGGCAATTTTATCAAGCAGTCAGTGGCCGGATGCTACCACGCGTCTCTTTTTAGTAGCCATTCGTATCGGCTCAGGCAAGCAAGGCGTGTTTTAACCAGGCCGATGGCGCCAGTCCAAGCTGGCGCAAGAAGGCGCGGCTGAGCGCACCGGCGCTGCCATATCCCACTTCGGCGGCCACGGCTTGCACCCCGCGCCCGTGGCGCAGCAGTCGCTTTGCCGCAGCCAAACGCCATTGCAGCAGGTAGCCGGCCGGGGTGGCGCCGGTGACGGCATGGAAGCGCGTGGCGAAGCGCGCGCGACATGCCGGCGACAACGGCCATGTCGCTCAAATCCCAATTGCGCGCAGGCCCGGCATGGCTTTCGACAGGCGCAGATCCGCCAGGCCGGCCAGTGCGCCGCCTGCGCGCCGCTGTGTGGCGTGAATGCCTCCTCCGACATCAGATCGAGCAAGGCGCCTGCCCCGCGAAGGTTGGCCAATTCAACCAGTACCACGTCCGGCAGGGAGTCGCTCAAAGGATTGGCGCCGCCAATGCCGAAGCGCACGCTGCCGCACACCACGCCGGCGCCCTCATCGGCGCCGGCGATCAGGCGGTGCGCCACGGGGCGCGGCAGGAAATCAGTCACAATATCGCCATCTGTTCGCCAAATTAGCAGCAGCCCGGCCGGGATGCGTGGTGCAGTGTGGGCCATACAGCTTCCTTGCTTGATAATGATGGCATTACCATAGCCGGAACCGGCCGAAACCAGCCGGAACCGGCGCCATCCACCGGATGCCAGAAGATTTTTCTATGGTAACGCTGTGCTGTCGAGCGCGCCGGCCAAACCTTTGCGGTAACAGCCAGGTTGCCCGCAGCATGCCGCAATGTACACCGTTAAAAATTGTCAGGAGTATTTCATGAAACCCTATGTCATTTGCCACATGATGTCCTCGATTGATGGGCATGCCCTTACGGACGGCTGGGATCGTCCTTTCAAGAAACACGCGAACGAACTGTATGAGAAACTGGCGAAGCAATTTGAGTTCGACGCCTGGATTTGCGGCAGGGTCACCATGCAGGAAATTGCCCATGGCGACGACTATCCGAAAGGCTTGGCCAAGGCGCCTGTTGCGCGCAGCCACCATTTCGCCGAGCGCAATGCGGCTCGCTACGCCGTTTCCATCGACCCGCACGGAAAAGTGGCGTGGAAAAACAATCGTGCGCTCGATTCGCACGTCGTTGAAGTCGTCACGGAAGCGGTGTCCGATGATTACCTCGCTTACTTGCAGTCGATCGGCGTGTCATACGTGTTTGGCGGCAAGACAGACATCGATCTCACGCGCGTCGTCGCAATCCTTGCCGAGGAACTTGGCGCCAAACGCCTGATCGTCGAAGGCGGCCCCCACGTCAGCGGATCGTTTGTCAATGCCGGCCTGGTCGATGAAATCAGTGTGCTTGTCTTGCCCCTCATCGACGGACGCGGAGCGCATCCCGCATCGTTCGAGGTCGCCAAGGATAAATGGATCATGCCGACCTATCTCACGCTGGCGTCGGCAGATATCCAGGACGGCGGCGCTGTGTGGCTGCGCTACAGAAAGCCGCAGTAGCGCCAAACGCAGCACAGCGTCACAGGTTGGCCGAGGGATGCCGATGCCGGGTGCAACCCAAACAAGGCGCGAAACTGGCGCAATGTCACAGGCGCATGCGTATGCGTAAAGTGCGGAGGCGTGGTGCTGATACCGCAACAGCGCCCCCGCAAGCACCATAATCTTACGGCTCGAATGCAGGGTCTTTGAATATCGGCGCAGCATTCGCGGCAGTGGAGGCGCCACGGATACGCTGAATCATGAAATGCGCCGCTGCGGTGATGTGCTCGCGCGCCAACTGCTCGGCGCTGGCGGCATCGCCCTTGATGATGGCGTCAAGAATGGCTTCATGCTGATCCCAGATATTACGCGGCGTCTCGTCGCGCATCAGCACTTCGCCCATCACGCGTTGCGTCTGGACCCAATGTGCGTCCATTTCAAGACGAATCAGCGAATTCATCGACAAGCTATAGATGAGTTCATGAAATTTCATGTCGGCAGCGATCAAGTCTGCGACTGAACCACTCTTGACGGCCTTGAACCCATTCCTGATCAGGATGGGCCCCTGCTTGGCGGCCAGTGCGGCATTTTTTCTGGCGGCAAGCGAACATGCCAGTCCTTCAACGACGGCGCGAATATCGTACAAGTTCTGCACGTAATCCAGGTCCATTGGCGCGACGATCAACCCGCGGCCGGGCGCGCTTTGCAGCACACCCTGGTTACGCAGCAGCAGCAGCGCCTGTTGTACCGGTTGTCGTGATACCCCCAGTCCTTGGGCAATCTGCTCCTGGATGATGCGCGAACCGGGAGAAAATTTGCCTTCCGAAATTTCCGTGAGAATCGCCTTGTAGACGCGATCGACCACGGTGGGGGCAGCTATTAGTTCTTTCATAAAACGACGTCCTTGTCTGGTCCGGTTTTCATCAGGCGCTCGCCAACGAGATTCTTACAGCATGGCTTCCACCTGGCGCCAACCCGCCTGCGCCATTGGAATTGCCAAGCGACCCGTTTTTTCGGCTTCAGGGCTGGCTGCATTGCCGTTTTTTGCCCGCCACAAAATGCCTTGAAGGATCGCTGCCATACGGAACATGTTAAATACAATATAGTAATTCCAGTGCGGAATGCTTTCGCGTCCTGTTTGCTGGCAATACTTCCTGACATAGTCATCTTCGGCCGGAATTTCCAGCATTGCCAGATCATGCCCGCTCAAGCCCCTGAACTCTTCGGGGGTGACGCGCCAGGTCATGCAATGGTAGGCGAAGTCGACCAACGGGTTGCCCAGCGTGGACAACTCCCAATCCAGAACGGCCAGGATGCGCGGCTCTGTAGGATGGAAGATCATGTTGTCGATCCGAAAGTCGCCATGCACGATGGAGGTTTCCTCGGTCAGCGGCAGGTTTTGCGGCAACCACGCGATCAGATGCTCCATGGCCGGGATCTTTTCGGTCTCGCTCTCGCGGTATTGCCGCGTCCATCTGGTCAGTTGTCGTCCCAGATAGTTGGCAGGCTTGCCAAAGTCCTCAAGGCCACACGCCGCATAGTCGACCTTGTGCAGTGTGCAGATCACACGATTCAGTTCATCGTAGATGGCCGAGCGCTGTTCTGCCGGCACCCCAGGCAAGGACGGATCGAGGAACGAGCGGCCCTGCACGAACGCCATGACATAAAACGGCGAGCCAATGATCGACGCGTCTTCGCACAGCGCGTAGACCTGCGGCACCGGAACGCTGCTGTCGCGCAATGCTGCGATGACCCGGTACTCGCGCTCGATGGCGTGGGCGGAATTGAGCAGCTTGCCGGGCGGCTTCTTGCGCAACACATAGCGCTCGCCGCCAGCTTCCAGCAGGTAAGTCGGGTTCGACTGGCCACCCGTCAGCGCCTTGATGACGGGCAGCCCTGAAAATTGTTTAACGTGGGTGCGCAGATAGTGCGCCAGCGCATCGAGTTGCTCAGCTGAAAATGGTGGCTGCGGCGCGCCGCTTGTGCCGGCGCTCACAGCGAGCTCACCAGGTGGCCGCCATCGACCGTCAGGATGGCGCCGGACATGTAGCTGCCGGCGTCGGACGCCAACAGCAATAACGGGCCGTCGAGGTGCTCGACTGCACCGAATCGCCGTTGCGGGATGCGCTTTTTGAGACGCTCGCCCGCATCGGAATGCAGGAATTCATCGTTCAGTTCGGTGCTGATATAGCCTGGTGACAGCGCATTGACGCGGATGCCGGCAGCGGCCCATTCCAGCGCCATGGATTTGGTCAGATGGATCAGTCCGGCTTTCGACGCACAATACGGCGCCACGCCGCCTGCCGGCCTGGCGCCGGTGATCGAGGCGATGTTGATGATCGCTCCCGGCCGGCCGGCCGCCATCAGGCGCCGAACCGCCTGCGTGGAGACCATCCAGGCGCCCTTCAGGTTGGTGTCGATGACGTTGTCCCAGTCGTCTTCGGATTGCTCCACTGCCGGACGAAAGATGGCAATTCCGGCGTTGTTGACGATGATGTCGGGCGTGCCAAACGCGGTGTCTAGTTCGTCGAAGGCCGCCTGCACCGAGGAAGCATCGGTGACATCCATGCGCACCGACACCGATGATTGCCCGATGGCTTCGATCTCGGCGCGCGTTTCTTCGAGCCGATCGGTGCGGCGCGCGGCAATCGCCACCCGTGCGCCGGCCCTGGCCAGGGTCACGGCAAAGTGACGGCCCAGTCCGCTGGAAGCGCCGGTCACCAGCGCCGTGCGTCCGTCCAGGCGGAACATCGAATCAAGGCGGCTCATGGTTTTTCCTGCGTCGGAGCGGTTTTCAGCAATTGCTTGGCCAGGCTCCAGCGATGGACTTCGGACGGGCCGTCGTAAATGCGGAAGGCGCGAATGTCGGTAAAGATGCGCGCAACGAGCGACTCCCCGGTCACCCCGCGCCCGCCGAGAATCTGCACGCAGCGGTCGACGACGCGCCAGACGGCTTCGGAGACGATGACTTTTGCGCGGCTCGATTCGCGTAGTCCAAGCTCGTCCTGGTCCAGCACCCAGGCGCAGTGCATGATGGTCAGGCGCGCCGAGTGCATGTCCATGTCATTGTCCGCCAGGCCGAAACCGACGCCTTCATGCTCGCCGATCGGGCGCCCGAACGCATGGCGATGACGGGCGTAGTCGAGCGCGATGTCGTGCGCCCGGCGGGCCGCGCCGAGCCAGCGCATACAATGGGTCAGACGGGCCGGCGAGAGGCGCACCTGGGCATACTGGAAGCCGTTGCCCTCGGTGCCCAGGATGCTGGTCGCCGCAACGCGCAGATTGTCGAAGCGGACAACGCAGTGGCCACCGGGAAAACAGCTATCGAGGCTGTCCATGGTGCGCTCGATGACGATGCCTTGGGTCGACATGTCGGTCAGGAACATGGTGGCGCCGGAACCGGGCACCACCGCCATGATGATGGCCAGCGTCGCTCCGTTGGCGCCGGTGATGAACCACTTGGTGCCGTTGATGACATACTCGTCACCATCGCGTACGGCGGTGGTGGCCAGCATGCGCGGGTCGGACCCGGCGCCCGGCGCCGGCTCGGTCATGCAAAAGCAGGAGCGGATTTCGCCCAGCGCCAGCGGCCGCAGCCATTGCTCTTTCTGCTCCGCCGTTGCGACGGCCTCGAGCAGGTGCATGTTGCCCTCATCGGGCGCGGCAATATTCAATGCGATCGGCCCGAGCGGCGAGTAGCCGGCCTCTTCGAACACCACCGCGCGGGCGTGATGCGACAAGCCCATGCCGCCGTAGTGGGGTGAGACGTGGGGCGACAGCAGGCCGGCAGCCCGCGCGCGGTCGATCAAGGTGCGCCGCAGGCCTTCTTCGGGGCCATGCGGGCCTTGGCGGGGATCCGATTCCAGCGGGATCACCTCTTCGCGGATGAAAGTACGCACACGGTGTTGCAGCGCAAGCAGCGGTTCTGAAATCGAGAAGTCCATGGATTATTCGAGGTTCCTGTTGTCGGTGTCGGTGTCGGTGTCGGTCGCGCGCCATGCGCGTTCGGCATTATCCCACGCCGCGAGCGCTTGCAGGTCCGGAACCCATGCCAGGCCCGAACGCGCGTCTGACGACACCGCCGTGGGCGTGACCACGACGTCGAGCAAGGCCGGCCGGTTGGCCAGCGCGCGGGCGATGGCTGCCGGCAGTTCGTTGGCATCGGTGACGCGCTCGGCGTGCATGCCAAAACTGCGCGCCATCCCGGCATAGTCGGAAAACTGCAAACGGGTGCCGACGACGTGGCCATGGGTTTCTGACTGGTCGCGCACTTCGATCGCCCATGCGCCGTTGTTGGCGACAACGATCAACACCGGCGCCTTGTGGCGCACCGCCGTATCGACTTCCATGGCGTTGAAGCCGAACGCGCCGTCGCCGGTCGCCACCACCACGGTGCGCTCGGGAAGCGCAAGGCTGGCGGCGATGCCGAACGGGGTGCCGATGCCGATGCAGCCGAGCGATCCCGGGTCGAGGTAGGTGGTGGCGGGCAGGCCGACGCGTGCAAAGCTGAGGAAGTCGCCGCCATCGGCGACCACCACGGCGTCCGCCGGCAATGCCGTACGCAGCGCGGCCAGCAGGCGGTTCGGATGCATCTTGCCATCCTCGCCGGGCGGCGCTTCGCGCATGGTGTTGAGCAGTTTCTCGGAGCGCGCCACGTGGGCGGCGCGGGCCGCGCCGGTCCAGGCGGTGTCGGTTGCCGGCACGCGTTCGCCGGCCGCTGCCAGGATGGCTTCCAGCGCCAGCGTCGCCGAGGCGAAAATTTCCACCGCGCCGCGCCGGTTGTCGCGCAGTTCGGCGGCGCAATCGGCAATCCGCAAAAACTTCGCCTGCTTGAAGACGGCGGGCGAGCCGTAGCCCAGCTGGAAGTCAAGCCGTCGTCCCACGGTCACCACCAGGTCGGCTTCGCCCATCACCGAGCCGCGCATGGCGGCGACCATGGAAGGGTGGCTGTCGGGTACGATGCCGCGGCTTTCGCCGGTATCGAGGTAAATGGCATTGAGGCGCTCGAGCAACTGCGTCAACGCCGCCGAGCTGCCGCGCGCGCCCCTGCCGGAGATGAACAACGGGCGCCTTGCGGACCACAGCAAGTCGACCGCTTCGGCAATTGCCGCCGGGTCGGGCAGCAGCGCGCGCTTCGGCTTGGGTTTGAAGTGTTCCGGCATCTGCAGCGCCGGCGGCACCTCGGCGCGCAGCGTATCGACCGGGAAGTCGAGATACACCGGCCCCGGCTCGCCGCCGTCGTCGAGTGCGCGCGAGACGGCTTCATCGAGCTCCTGCAACACCAGTTCCGGCTGGCGCACGGTGCGGGCATAGCGGGTGATCGAACGCACCAGGTCGGTGTGCGAGATGTCCTGCAAGGCGCCGCGGTTTTCTTGCGGGCGCGGCGCCACGCCGGACAAGACCAGCACCGAGGCGCGTGCCACGTGGGCATTGGCGATGCCGGTCATGGCGTTCGTCACGCCCGGTCCCGCCGTGACCAGCGCCACGCCGAGCTTGCCGGTCAGTTCGGCATGCGCATGCGCCATGTACACCGCGGCACGCTCGTCGCGTACATCGACGATCTGGATGCCTTCGGCGTCCAGCCGCATCCAGATCGGCATGATGTGGCCGCCGCACAGGGCAAAGACCCGGTCGACGCCGCGTGCGCGCAGGAAGCGGGCAATCACCGCAGCGGACGAGTTATCGGAAATTTGAGCATATCCCATACATTTTTTTCCTGTCAGGTTGTGGCCAGATCGTGGCGCGTGGTCAAAGAAAGCCGATTGAAATCCATGGCACCGCGGCGACGACCATCAGTCCGATCACCAGCGCGATGAGATAGGGAACGATGGGGCGCATGCCGGCGGCCGGGTCGACCCGGCCAATGGCGCAGGCCGCGTAGTAGCCGACACCGAAGGGCGGCGCAAACAGGCCGATGCCCATCGACAGCACAACGACCATGGCGTAGTGGACGTCGTGAATCCCCATCTGGTGCGCGATCGGGAACAGCAAGGGGCCGAACAGGACGATGGCCGGGATGCCTTCGAGCACGCTGCCGAGAATGATGAAGGCGACAATCGACACCGCCATGAAGCCCGCCGCGCCGCCGGGCAGGCCGCCCATCGCGCTGGCCAAACTGTTCGAAAAGCCGGACTGGGTCAGTGCCCACGCCATGCCGGTGGCGGTGCCGATGATGAACAGGATGGCGCCCGACAACGCCGCGGTTTCCACCAGCATCGGCAGCACCCGGTGCCATTGCATGCGGCGGTACACCAGTATGCCGGCCAAAAATACGTAGGCAATCCCCAGCGTGGACACTTCGGTGGCAGTGGCGACGCCCTTGACGACGGCGGCGCGAATGACGAACGGCAACGCGATGGCCGGCAGCGCAATCACCAGGCTCTTGCCGATGTCGCCGGCGCTCGCTCGTTTGACATGCGACAGGTCTTCGTTGCGAAAGCGCCAGCCGACGACGACCGTGAGCGCCAGCGCCAGCACGATGGCCGGCAGCATGCCGCCCGTAAGAGAGCGTTAGATAATTAAATAACACTTGCCTTACTCATCGCCCAAGGTTTCCGTCCGACTAATTTTCCAAGGGCGATGTAAAAGCCCGTGAGCCATGCGAATCC
>Ga0326734_1000112_pt1 | contig 25418 bp, 17 predicted proteins | sample 15_GP2_1315_FD_207944 | JGI IMG/M metagenome (GOLD analysis project Ga0326734, IMG submission 207944) | Glacier ice microbial communities from Ngari, Tibet, China - 15_GP2_131.5 | ecosystem: Environmental > Aquatic > Freshwater > Ice > Glacier | place: China: Ngari, Tibet | collected 2018-07-18 | reverse complement strand
CCCCTGCTCCGGGCCTGGTCGCATCGACGCACAAGGCAGTGCAAGGTTACGAAGAGTCAGGCGTTCACAGCGGCAACCGACATGGTAGCCGAAGTCAACTTCCACTCAAAACGGCATTGGGCCCGCGCATGGGTCAGTCAAAATCGGCAACCGGGGTCAAAAACGCATCGGTATCGACACAATGTCGGCCTGACGGGCAATATCCTGTTTGTCCGCGCTAACGCGAAGATAGATGCGGGTAACTTTCATGAAGGCTGGCCAAAATGGGTGCACTGAACTTGGGCAAGCATAATCACGTAGCAAAAAAACAAAAATAGCGATGTAAATTGGCTGATTTGCACTTGGCCAAGTTAATGCAAAAAAACAACGAACTCTGCGCGGGCGCGGGCAATGGTGGTATTGCCGGCCTGATTGACGAAAAACCTCAACCCGCGCGCGGCGCGGCCGGCGCACTACCGGCATGACGCACCTGCCACTGGCGGGTAAGGTCGAGGGCCGAGCCGATTTCGGCCGGCGACAGGGAGCGCGCCACGATGCTCTTGCTGGCGCTGGCGGTTTCATCGCCGCCCTCGGCGGCCAGCAGCATCCACATATAGGAGCGCACGGTGTCGCGCGGCACGCCGCGGCCGCTGTCGTACATGCCGCCGAGATTGTACTGCGCCAGCGCGTGGCCCTGTTCGGCGGCCTGGCCGTACCAGCGAACCGCCAGCGCGTCGTCGCGCGGCACGCCTTGGCCGTTGGCGTACATCACGCCCAGGTTGTTTTGTGCGCTGGCGTCGCCCTGCTCGGCGGCCAGCATGTACCACTGCGCCGCGACGCCGTCGTCGCGCGGCACGCCATAGCCGTTGGCATAAACGACGCCGAGGTTGAACTGGGCGTTGGCGGCGCCTTGGTCGGCCGCGCGGCGGTACCATTCGAGGGCGCGCTGTTCGTCGCGGCCGACGCCGCGGCCGTTGGCGTACATGCTGCCCAGGTTGTACTGGGCCAGCATGTGGCCCTGTTCGGCGGCGCGCAGGTACCAGCCGAGCGCGCGGCCCTCGTCCTGCTCGACCCCCTGCCTGCCCGACAGAATGACGCCGAGGTGAAATTGCGCGTCCTTGTCACCCTGGTCGCCGGCGCGCTGCAGCCAGGCCACCGCCCGCAGCGCATCGGCGCGCACCCCGAGCGCCTCGGCGTAGGCGACGCCCAGATGGCGCTGGGCCGCCGGCTCACCTTGCGCGGCGGCCTGGCGGAACCAGCACAGCGCCTGGGCGTCGCTCGGCTCGACGCCCAGGCCGCGCTTGTACATCAGCCCCAGGTTCAGTTGCGCCTGCGGTTCACCCTGCACCGCAGCCTTGCGGAACCAGGCCATCGCCAGCGGATAATTGACGGTGGCGCCATGGCCGTTCAGGTAGCATTCGGCCAGCAGGTTCTGCGCGCTGGCGATGCTTTGCTCGGCGGCGCGGTAGAACCAGGCCAGCGCCATTTCGTGGTCCTGCTCGACGCCGCGTCCCTTGCGGTACATCTGACCGAGGTTTTGCTGGGCCGAAGCGTCGCCTTGGTCGGCCGCATGGCGAAACCAGTAAGCGGCCTCGGGGTCGCTTTTTTCGACGCCGCGGCCGTTGTAGTACAGGGCGCCGAGGTGGTTCTGAGCGAAAGCCAGGCCCTGCAGCGCCGCCTGGCGCAGCCACTTGAAGGCGCACCCGTAGTCGCGCTCGATGCCCTCGCCTTTCTTGTACATCAAGCCAAGGTTGAACTGGGCATAGGCGTCGCCGAGTTCAGCGGCCTTGCGGAACCAGACGTAGATTTGGTAATTCTCGCGTGAAATATTCTGGCGGTTCATGCTGATCCTCCGGCACGCGGGCCGTGAAAACGCAGAAATATCGGGATGAAATAAACGTCAAGCAAACTCAGAAGTATTGGCAAAACTTTAATATATTGAACACGGCCGGCGTTTGACTGCGCACAATCGTGCGCGCGGGCGAACCGCGTATCCCACATGAAAAACCCCCGCGGTGATCGCTCACGACGGGGTTTTGATTTCAGCTGGAAAGATTCAGGCGGCCGCGGCTGGCTTGGCGGGACCAAGACCGTAGACCAGCATCGCCAGCAAACTCAGGCACCAGACGATCAGCGCGCCGGACGGCAGATCGAGCACGATCGACAGCACCAGGCCGCTGGCGTAGCCGCCGACGCCCAGCAGGTAAGCGAACGCCAGCTTGCGGCCGGGGCGGTAATGGCGCACCGCCAAGCTCGGCACGATCAGGCTGGCGAACACCAGGTAGACGCCGACCAGTTGTACCGACGCCGTAACCGCCAGCGCGAACACCAGGTAAAAACCAAGCCGGGCCAGCCGGTCGTTGAAAAAGAACAGGATAGCGAGGATGATCGCCGCGCCAAGCGCCGGCATCAGCAACTGTGCGTAGCTGACCCACAAAATCTGTCCGGCCAGCAGTTCCTGCAAGTGTTCGCCGCCGTGCGGATTGTGCGCCACCAGCAGCAGGCCGGCGCTGGCGGCGAGGATGAACATCACGCCGATCTGCGCTTCCTGCACTTCCGGCCAGCGTTTTTCGGTCCAGGTCAGCAGCAAGGCGCCCAGCACGGCGGCGCTGCCGGCGGCCACCTGGACCGCCCAGCCTTGCGGGTCGAGCCCGCCCGAGCCGGCGATGATGACGCCGAGCGCGGCGATCTGGGCGATCGCCAAATCGATGAAGACGATGCCGCGTTTGAGCACCTGGGCGCCGAGCGGGATGTGGGTGGCGAGCACCAGCAGGCCGGCCAGAAAGGCCGGTACCACGATCATCAGGTCGAACGAGATCAGATCGAACGCGCCCAGGTTCATTTGTTCGCTTCCAACAAGCGCTGCAGCGTCACGTCGAACAGGCTGAACAAATCCTTTGCCTGGTCATCGCCGCCGACGGTGAACGGCACCTGCACCGCCGGGATCTTTGCGCGTTCGGACAGCCACTGCGAGGCGCGCGCGTCCTGGTAGCCGGCGCGCAACACCATTTTGGCCGGCTGGCGCTGCAACTGCGCCAGCAATTGTCCGAGGTGGGCCGCGCCCGGCTCGACGCCCGGTTTCGCTTCCAGCGTGCCGACCTGGTGCATGCCCAGCCAGCCCATCAGGTATTCCATGTTCTTGTGGTGCTCGACGACGGCAACGTTGCGCAGCGGCGCGGCCTGCTTTTCCCACTTCAACGTGGCGGCATGCCAGCGCGCCGAAAAATCAAGCTGGCGCGCCTGGAAGTAGCTGGCGTTGGCCGGATCGAGCTCGGCCAGCCGCCTGGCCAGCGCAGTGGCGACCAGCGCAATGTTGTGCGGGTTCTGCTGGATGTGGGGGTTGCCCGCGGCGTGGACGTCGCCCTCGCTGCGATCGAGCCGGGTCGGGACGTCGAGCCTGGGCACGAATAATCCGGCCTCGAAGAAGCCGCTCCGGCCGGCGGCGATTTTTGCGTTGCCCGACTGCTGCACCAGCACCGGCAGCCAGCCCGCTTCCAGCTCCAGCCCCGTGCACACGAGCAGGTCGGCGTTGCGGGTGCGGGCGATCAGGCCCGGACGCGCCTCGATGCGGTGCGGGTCCTGCAAGCCATTGGTGGCGCTCGACACCTTGACCTTGTCGCCGCCCAGTTCCTTCGTCAACGCTTCCCACTCGGGTTCGCAGGCAAGCACGTTCAGGGTGGCCGCGTGGGCCGAGGCCGACAGCAGCGCGCTCGCGCCGACGAGGAGCGCAATCAGCAAGCGATGGTTGTTTTTCACTTGAACCTCCTTAAAAAGCGTGGGCCGCATGGGTGCCCAGGCTCATGATGTATTGAAGGAAAATTTGGTTGTCGCTGACACCGGGACGCGACTGGTCGCGCGCCAGCTGCAGGCGCAGGCGCGAGAACTCGGACGGGCTGTAGTCTAGCATCAGGCTTCGCCGCGCCGGCGAATACGCGGCCAGGATCGGAAACGCATCGGCCTGAGACACACCGGCGAGGCCGATCGACGGCGTGTTCGATCTTAGCTTGTCGTAGCGCAAGCCGGCACGCCAGCCCGGGAGGAACTGGTATACGCCTTGCAAATACCAGCCGGACTGGGTGCTGTCGACCCTGTCGACACTGCCAGCGGCGGCGCTGCTGGCCAGATCACCATTTTCGTGGCGCCGGAAATATTCGCCCTGCAGCTTGACGTTCTGCCGCGACGGGTTGCCGTTGGGCGCCCACTTGTAGATAGCGTCAAGGATTAGCATGCGCGAGTGGCCTGAAAAGGTGTTCAGGCTGCCAGCTTCTGCATCTCCAAACGCGCGGTTGGCTGAACCGGTGCGCAGCAGCGACAGGCCGGCGCGCCAGCTGCCTGATGCGCCGATATCGTCGCCAACGTGGGCGTACAGCGCCGCCGCGCCAACCCCGTTCTTGTTGCGGTCATTGCCGGGAAAGCTGCTTCCGCTGCCCAGCTCAACGCCGATCTCGACCAGCGTGTCGGTCGGCGCCAGCCATTTGGCTTGCACGCCATCGGGCTTGTACTGGCCGCCGAGAAAGGCCTGGTACGCCAGCGGCGCATCGACGAAGTCCCAGGTGTGGGCGTGCCGGTTGTTGAGGTAGCCAACCGAGGACAGGAAGCGCCCCGCCTTGAAGTTGAGTCCGTTCGCCAGCGCGCGCGTCTGCACGAACGCTTCCTCGACCCCGACCGTGTCCTCGCCCGACAGCGCGAACGTCAGCTGGCCGGAAAACATCGGGTCGATATTGGCCGCCATCGTCAATTCCGATTCGCCCAGGTTGAAGCCGCGCCGGCCCGGACCCGCTTCGCCGGCCGATGGCATGAAACCCTGCAGCCGGTACTGTTGCGGATCCTGCGACAGGTTGGCGTAGGTGCCGCCGAGCACCAGCGATATGTTCGGGTTGAAGGCGTTGCTGGCTGAGGGTGAATGTGCGGCTGCGGCTGCAGGTAAGGCTGCAGGTACCGGTGCGGCCGCGGCCGGGGCCGGCGCAGCAGTGCGGGCCGGGGCGCCAGCGGCCTGGGCGTCCTGCAAACGCTGCTCAAGCGCCATCAGGCGCGCTTCGTATGAAGCTTTCATGTCGCCGATCTGGGCGCGGATGGCGGTCAGATCGGCGTCGTCCGCCGCGGCGGCCGGCAACAGGGGATGAAACAGCGCGGCAGCAAGCGCCGCGCTCAATACGGTGGTCTTGAACACGATAGTTCCTTGCAAACAGAAGATGGCGAGCCGAATGCGAGCCGACATCTGCGCCAGTGCGCAGCGGCTCGATGACATGAAAATCTCTAGGCGAAGGAAGGCGGGGCGCGCGGCTGGAACGCGCAGGTGGTGCGCGCACAGCCCGGCTGGGTGGCGCTGGGACCGGTGGCGCATGAGGCGGCGGCGTCAAAGTCGACGCAGCGCGGCGCACTGCCGACCGCGCCGGCAATCTGGGCAAAAGCGAGGCAGTGCTCGCACGTCTGATCCTGGGCAAAAGCGGCGCCAACCCCGATCCCGCGTGGATCCTGCCCGGCGCCAGCTTTTTGCAGCTGGGCGGCGCCATCGCGCAAACCGGCCCAGTGCGTCATCGCGTGCGCAATCGCCATCTGCTGCGACAGCAGCAACAGCAGCGACAACCATATAGGGATGAAGAATCGGCGGTTCATGATGCCGATATTGTAATGCGATCAGTCCGCGGCCGCGGATTTTTTTGCGCTGGCGTATTTTTCGAGGTAGGCCGGCACTTTTGCGGCGCTCAGCTTGTTGACTGACTTTAGCAGCGTCGACTCGACCTGGTCCATGTCGTAGCAGCGGCCGAGGTGGCGCGCGATATGGATCAGCAGCTCGGCGCCGACCTCGGCATCCGATTCGGCGCGGTGGGCGGCGCTGCGAAAGCGGATGCCGAGCTGGCTCGACAGCGTACCGAGCTTGTAGCTGGGCATGCCGGGGAACAGGCGGCGCGACAGTTTCAGCGAACACACCAGCGCCTGGTGCCTGGGCGCCAGGTCCAGCCGCCCGGCTTCGGCAATCAGGAATTTTTCGTCGAAACTGGCATTGTGGGCCGACAAGGTGTCGCTGCCGATGAAGTCCAGCAATTCCGGCAGCACCTGGCGTACCGGCGGCGCGGCGTCCACCATCTGCTGGCTGATGCCGGTCAGCGCAGTAATAAAGGCGGGAATCCGCGCATTGCAATTGATCAGAGAAACATAGCGCTCGGTGACCCGGCCGCCGACGATGCGCAGCGCCGCCACCTCGGTGATGCGCTCACCCATGGCTGGTGACAGCCCGGTGGTCTCGAAGTCGAGCATGACGATCGGATGGTCGAAGACGCTCATGCCGCCCCCGGCCCGAATTTGCGGGCGGCATCGATCGCCAGGCCCGAGCCGATGCTGCCGAACAGGTCGCCTTCGACCTTGCGCGCGGCCGGCAGCAAGCTGCCGATGCGTTCGCGCAGCGCAATCACGCCGCTCGAGCCGCCGGTGAAAAACACCGTATCGACCGCGCTCGCCGCCACGCCGGCGTCGGCCAGCAGTTTCAGCACCGTCTGGTCGACCGAGTCGATCAGGTGGCCGATGGCCGCATCGAATTCATGGCGCCGCAGCGGCAGCGAATGGGGCGGCTGCAGCCGGTCGAGATCGAGGCTGACGACGGGCGCATCGGACAGCGCGATCTTGCCCTCCTCCACTTTCATCGCCAGCCAATGACCGGCGCGTTCAGCGATCAGGCGCTGTAACCGGATCAGCTTATCCGGTTCGCGAGCGTCGCGCGCGACGTCGGCCAACTGGGTCCAGGTCTTTTTGGTATATGCCAGGTTGATCGTATGCCACGTCGCCAGGTTGAAATAATAGCTCGACGGAATCTCGCTGTTGTTGCTCATCCGGCTGCCATAGCCGAGCAGCGGCATCACCGACGCCAGGCTCAGGTACTTGTCGAAATCGGTGCCGCCGATGTGCACGCCGCCGGTGGCGAGGATGTCGTCGCGGCGCTCAACGCGGCCGGCGCGCTCGGGGCCAAGGCGCACCAGCGAAAAATCGGAGGTGCCACCGCCAATGTCGGCGATCAGCACCAGTTCTTCCCGTTCGATGCGCGACTCGTAGTCGAACGCCGCAGCGATCGGCTCGTACTGGAAGGCGACATGCTTGAAACCGACCGAGCGGGCGATCTCGGCCAGGGTATTTTCGGCCAGCTTGTCGGCCTCGCGGCTGTCGTCGATGAAAAACACCGGGCGGCCGAACACGGCCGAAGAGAATTCGTGGCCGGCGGCGCGTTCGCCGCGCCGCTTGACCTCGCCGATGAAGTGGGAAAGCAGCATGCGAAACGGCAGCGCACGCCCGCCGACCTCGGTCTGGCCATCGATCAGGCTGGTCCCAAGCAAGCTTTTGAGCGAGCGCATCAGGCGCCCTTCGTAGCCGGCCAGGTAGTCAGCCAGTGCCGCCCGGCCATAACTGACCTCCTCGTCGTCGGCGTTGAAAAACACCACCGATGGCAAGGTCGGCTTGCCGTCCTCGAGAGCGAGCAGGGTCGGCCGGCCAGGGCTTACCAGTCCGACTGTGGAGTTTGACGTGCCGAAATCGACGCCGCAAGCATTCGCCATGTGACCCTTTATTGATTGAGGGGCAGCATGTTACCAGATTCAGGCAAACCGGGCACATGTGTCTTGCGGCGCAGCACGCCAAATTATTGCTGGCAATCAAATAGTTGCGATCAAGAAAAATATATGCTGGTCGAATTCCACGCCGGAAACTTACCAGGGGAACATCTTGAGAACTCAACAATATTGCATTGCCGCGATTATGGCCGCCCTGCTGGCCACCCAACTGGCGGGCTGCGGCGGCGGTGCCAGCGACGTCCAGGCCTCGCTCGGCTGCACCCTTGGCGCCACCACCAATTGCGGCGGTTCGCTGCAGCCGACGCCGACGCCGGCGATCGCCGACCCGGCCGCCAAGGTTGCAACGGTCAGCCTGGTCTTCAGCAGCAACGAACTCGCCTCCGCCGGTGCGACCGGCAGCGAGGTGACCGTCACGGCACTGGTCAAGACGGCTGACAACACCGCTGTCGCGGGCGCCAGGGTCGAGTTCAGCGCCGATTCCGGCCTGCTGGCGGCGGCTGCCGTGCTCACCGACCAGAGCGGCAAGGCCATCGCCACGCTCGGCACCGGCGGCTCGAAACTGAACCGGCCGATCCAGGTCAGCGCCAAGGTCGGCAGCCAGAGCAGCAGCGGCATGGTCAGTGTGACCGGCACCCGCTTGACGTTCAGCGGCCCGGCCTTCCTGTCTCTGGGCAGCACGGCCGACCTGGTTGCAACGCTGGTCGACTCGGCCGACCGGCCGATCGCCGGCGCCTTCGTGCTCGCCAGCACCGCCATCGGCAACAGCGTGCAGGTTGCCGCCAAGTCCAGCGACAGCCGCGGCCAGGTAGCGCTGCAACTCAGTGCGACGAAACGCGGTGCCGAACAGCTTACGCTGAGCGCGCTGGGCGCCATCGCGACCCGCGCCATCCTGGTCGGCGGCAGCGACGTCACGCTGACGCCGTCGGTGGCGGTCGATACCGGCGGCATCGAAACGCTTTTCCAGCTGGCGGTCGGCGCCTGCGCGCCGGTCGGCGGCAGCTATATGATCGGCGGCGCCGCCCAGTCCGGCAACGTCACCCTGCGCGCTTCGCGCGGGCTGCTGTACCAGGACGCCACGTGCAACGTTTCGCTGAACGGTGCAATGGCGCTTGCCGCCGGCAGATTTCCTGGCGTGTGGATCCGGTCGGACAACGCCGGCGTCAGCAACATCGACGCCAGCATCACCGGCGGCCCCAGCGGCAGCACCCGCGTCGAATTCATCGCCGCTGTGGGCGCCATGACCCGGGTTGACCTGCAGCCCGACAGCGCCGTGCTCGGCAGTGGCGAACGCAGTACGCTGACTGCCGTGGTGCGCGACGGCACGGCCGCGAACAATCTCGTCAAGGGCGCCACGGTCCAGTTCTCGATTTTGGCCGATCCGAGCGGCGGCAACCTGCTTTCGCCCGTGAGCAGTGTGACAGGCAGCGACGGCATCGCCCGCGCCGTCTTTGTCGCCGGGCCGTTCGATGCCGGCAAAAATGGCGTTTTGATCCAGGCGCAGCTTACGGAACTGCCGAGTGCTACCAGCGCCACCAACTTGACTGTCAACAAGAAGTCATTCTCGATCCAGTTCGGCACCGGCAATTCGCTGGTCGAATATTCCTCCGCCGTGCTGCAGAAAGAGTTTGCGATTTTCGTCTCCGACAGCGCCGGCAACCCGGTGCGCGACGTGACGATCGCGGCAACCGCCTGGCCGACTTACTATAAAAAAGGCTATTACGAGTATTATTACGACAAGGAATTAACTGGTGATAAGGGAACCTGGCGGATCGCAGCAGGCAGCCACGCTTGCCCGAACGAGGATGCGCTGCGCAGGGGAATTTATGATAAATCCTCCGACAGCAACAGCAACGGCGTGCTTGATCCAGGCATTCCGTTGTCGATTACTGCGGGAGGAAAGACCGATGCAGTCGGGATGACAACGGTATTGCTGCGCTATCCTCGCGACCGCGGCAACTGGGTGCGGCTCGAACTGACGGTAACCGGCATCGTTTCCGGCACCGAGTATTTGTCACGCAATACGTTCTGGCTACCGGCCCTGGCGTCCGACCTGTATGACAAACGCGGCGTCGCTCCGCCGGGCGCGGTCAGTCCTTACGGCACGGGAATGTGCGAAGTTGCCAATTAATACGCCGGCATACGCCAGCGCCGTCGTCAGGAGCCGGAATACGCCACCCGGTCCTCTTCTTCTTCGCGCGCCAGCGCAATTTCGCGGATCACGGCGCCGACGTCGGCCGGCGTTTCGGGCGCCGCGACGCGGCCGGTGAGCGTTGTGTCGGCGCTCAGCACGCCGGCCTGGTACAAGTTCCAGATCTCTTCGCCGTACTGGCTGCCGAGCAGGTCAGGCAGCACGGCGCCGAAAAAATTGGCCAGGTTGCTGACGTCGCGTTCGAGCATCGCCCCCGCCACCGAACTGACGGCAGCATCAATCGCTTGCGGCAAATCGATGATCACCGGGCCGTTGGCATCGACCAGTATGTTGTACTCGGACAAATCGCCGTGGATCACGCCGGCGCACAGCATCAGCACCACCTGGCGCAACAGCGCCGTGTGGTACTCGCGCGCCAGTTCCGGCGTCAGCGGCACGTCGTTCAGCCGTGGCGCCGCGTTGCCGTCGGCGCCGGTGACCAACTCCATCAACAGCACGCCCTCGAAACAGACATACGGGGTCGGCACCCGCACGCCGGCAGCGGCGAGGCGGTACAAGGCATCCACTTCGGCGTTCTGCCACACTTCCTCGGCCATCTTGCGTCCGTAGCGCGTGCCTTTCTCCATCGCCCGCGCCTGGCGGCTGTTCTTGACGCGCCGCCCCTCCTGATAGGCCACCGCCTGGTGAAAGCTGCGCTGGCTCGCTTCCTTGTAGACCTTGGCGCAGCGCACGTCGTCGCCGCAGCGCACCACGTACACGATCGCTTCCTTGCCGCTCATGAGCTGGCGCGACACTTCGTCGATGAGTCCTTCGTCAACCAGAGGCTGGAGTCGTTTTGGCGTTTTCATGGGTAATACGAGACAACGGCACAAGGGCCGGTGCGCCTTTCGCAAGGTGAGTGATGGGCGTGGCCGCCTGGCTGCGGATGGCGGCTGCATCACGCGCGGCGCATTTTACCCCAGACGGCGCCCGGACAGCAGCGCGTCCGGTTGATGAGGCTGACGAAATCGATCAACTGCGTCGCGCGGTCGGCAATTGTATGCACGCAAGCAGCGCCAGTCAGGATCCCGCGCTTCATGCGTGCGCAGTGATCGGCGGTGCGGGCGAGGCCGCCAGCACCGTGCAAGTCGTACCAAGCCCTGTCGTGTGACCGCTTATCTATGGCTGGTGGTGTTGATGACCGGCATGCGGCGCTCTTTGTCCTGCTGTTGACGCATTCACAATAGGCCGCGCCTTGAGGGCGCGGTCTTGCGCATCGAGATACGCGATCAGCAGCGTCACGTCCTCCTCGCCCAGCCCCAGATTCGGCATGACTACCTGCTTGTGTTTGGCAAACAGCATGGTCGCGGTCGGGTCTCCTTCGGCCAGCATCTTGTCCGGCTCCCTGATGTAACGCGCCAGCCAGGCGGGATCGCGGCGCCCGGTAACGCCCCGCAAGTCGGGGCCGATCTTGTCGCCCCCACCAATTGCATGGCAGGATGCGCACTTGCTGTCGAAGGTAAACTGTGCCCGGTTGATTGCCAGCGGCTTGGCCTGGGCATAGTCGGTCGCCGCCAGCGGATTGCTCCAGCCGTTGAAATTGCTGATCGTGGCTGCAAGAAAGCGCGGATTATCCACAGCAGAATTGCGCATCCACTGCCCGCTGGGCTCGATGCCGAGCATCAGGCTGCTCGTGTGCCCGTCCCGGTTGGCGGCGTCGCTGTTGCGCGACAAGCCAAGCTTCTTGTTCAATACCTTGATGTCTTCCTTGTTCCCGGTCAGAAACAACCACCCTGGGCCGACCCCGAATTTCTTGGCATATGCTTTCAAGACCTGTGGCGTGTCGTGCTCCGGATCGATGCTGATCGAATAGAAAAAAATATCTTTCCCTACTTTGTCGCCGAGTAAACGCTGTACTTCCGCCATGCGGGCGGTTTCGAGCGGGCACTCATCTGTACAACTGGTATAGATGACATTGACGGCAACCGACTTCCCCTTTAAAAGATCGTCATAAAAACGTACTTTTTTACCGTCCTGAGTGGTCAAAATGGTATTTGGGAAATAATCGGCGCCCCATTTCGGCGCCGCCAACGCACCAGCCATCACCGGCGCCAAAAAAACCAGCATCGCAACGACTTTAGGGTGCGCGTAGCGGTATGTTGCTTGCATGAGTTACTTTTCTCTCTGCCGTATTGGCAAATTTCTACACAAAAACGTCACTAAAATACCGGCGTCGTCAGTTTCGACGTCACTGAAATGCCTGACGCCGGCAAATACGACACTGCAAGGGTAGCCAGTGCGGTGCGCGCCGTAGCAAGCTGACCGTCGTTATAAAACGGAAAAGTTATCTGGATCGGATCCAGTGTTTTCAGGGGCCGGTGCAAAATAGTATGTGCCGCTGTCACATACTTTTTGCCTGTCGTGACACCGGTTCCGACTACTTGGCCGAAATCGACAATCAGTTCCAGCACCCTTTGGCCTGCGAGGCTTGTGTCGATTCTGATGTTGCCAGTAACAATGAGCTGGCCCGAGAAAACGACGTTTTCTGTTGCGCCGCGCACGGTGTCGCTCACCGCCACGGACAAGATTTGCGGCCACGTTACTGCCGCGGCCGGTAGCGATAAGGCGCTCATCGCAGCGGTAATGGCTGCCAGTCCGGCGCCACGTAGAAACGGCCGCCGCAGGGATTCGGTACTCATGAATTGCCTCGATGTCGAAATGGTTGACGGAGTAGCTAAGTACCCGCTCAAAACAAATTATGATGTCTATGGCCCTGGTCGGCGCGCTGCGGCGTTGCCCACCCTTGCAGTGCTCGCACTGCGGCGGGCCGGGCGCTGGGCAATCGCGGCGTGGCTCTATTCTGTGCCCGGACTGCGTTGCAATCCGTCCGGCCAGAACCACATCCATTTCCACAATTTATTTCGAGTAGATGCTTAAATACTGTTTTGAAAACTTAGGTTGAAGCTTGAAACTTCACCCCTTGGGGCGTCGGGATCGGCGTCGGCATCGGAATCAATACGGCAGCGCCCGACGTGTCGATATCCCAGCGCAACAACATGGCATTGTCTTCATGCACGGTGTTGTGGCAATGCTCCATGAACATGCCGCCCCAGTCGCGGAACTGCAGCGTAATGGTGATGCTGCCGCCAGGGCGCAAGCGGTAGACATCTTTCCGGCCTTTTTCCCAAGGTGGAACATTGGACGCCTTGCCGTCGCGCGCGAGGATCTGACCTTCCTCGAAGTGGATGTGGATTGGATGGTCCCAGCCGCCGCCGCCGTTTTTCAAAGTCCACACTTCGCGCGTGCCTACCTTGGGCGCGGACGAAACCCGGCCGTAGTCGGCAGCAAGCATGGCGCCGCCGTCGATCTTGATGCCCCACGGTCCGGTGGCAGCGCTCTCCGAGTTGCGCGTGGTCTGACTGGCCCCTTTGCCGAACTCGAATATGCGTTCGCGCGCAATCGGAATACCGGACAGATCGGGATTCGGGATCAGCACGGCCGGCACCTGGCTAACGTCCGGATAGGCGGCGTCGCGCGCCACGCGAAACTCCAGGAACTTGCCCACGCACGGATCGGCTGAGAGGCCGGATATCGCTTCGCTGATCGACAGATCCTTGGCCACCAGGTTGGCACTCTGGTGCTCGGCCAGATTGACCAGGTGCACCCGGGTGCCGGCGGTGTAGCGGGAAAAATCGATGACGATGTCGTAGCGTTCAGCAATGCCTTGCTGGTCCAGTTCAGTCAGTACCACCGGGCGCGGCAGCAAATTGCCGTCATTACCGATCTGTATCATTGGCGACCCGTCACTGAGCGCCAGTTTGAAAAACCGTGACACCGACCCGTTGAGAATACGAAAACGGTATTTGCGGCGTTCTACTTCAAAGTAAGGATGCGTTGCGAGGTTGACCATCATCACATCGCCGAGAAAGCCGTCGAAGTCGAAGATATCAAAGGCAAGCTGGCCGGTTTGATCGAAGGCTTTGTCGCATAGCATGAGGTTGACGTCGTAGTCGAGATTGCCCCAGTCGTTTGCCCGGCCGCTCGGCAAGCGCAGGTTGACGCCGTCGTTGATCGTTTCGTTGCCGCGATCGAGAGAACTGTACAGATTGAACATCGCAGCGTTGCCCTTGTAGACGTTTTGCGATGTAAAACTGAACATGTGGTCGTGAAACCAATGGCTGCTCATCGTTTCGTGCCAGTCGCCCGGCAGCCGGGTGATGCCGCCGGCGCCGTCGGGCGCACCGGCACGCGGGTCGGACGCCGTCGTGTTGATGGTATTGATGCCGGCATGGACGATCGGCCAGTGATAATCGTAAAACTGGCCCGGGAAAAAGAAAGCACCCGCAAACCCGTCGTTTTCGGCGCCATGGTGGCCGTTATGCTCATGGGTGCTGATAGTGTGGCGACCGAAACCGCCATTTTTGCGCACGTCGGGCGACAGGCCATTGTGATGACGAAACAAAATCGGCTCACCGTAGCGACCAAGCAACAACTTGGGCGGCACCGTGCCGCCGAAAGTCCACACCGAATCCACCGATTGAACTGGCATCATCGGATGAAAACACGGATTGATGGACGCGGCCGGACTAATGCCGCAATTGAGGCTTGATTGAACCTGCGGATTGTAGTTGGTACAGACCTGCGCCCCTTTTTGCCACATTTCGACGGCTACCTTGGGCGCGAACTGGTCGAATTTCTGGTGCGCCCACATCGTTCCGGGAGGCCGCCCTTCGATCGGACCCATGCCGCCGCCCAAAATGGCAGGCACTGCCTTCTGCGTTAAATTGGCCTGCGCAGTAGGTGCCGGTGACAGCATGCTGATTGGCTTGCGTTCCATGACGTCGCAACGCGGCATCGGCTGGGAGAACTTGGGGGCGCCAAATAGCGGACTGAGCGGAATGCCAGTGGGGATGGCCGCCTGGGCGTTGCCGACCAGCGGATTGAGCCCGTTCTTCCAGGCCAGCGCGCCTGCGCCAGAAAACAGCCCCCATTTTATCAAGTCGCGCCGGGAAACTGTCCCATGCGACAGCGCTGTAATAATTTCCTGCCGATTATTCTTAGCCCGAATTGCTTCACGCAACTTCTGTGGAGAAGGATTCTTTGACAACCACATTTTAGTCCTCTTGTTCTGGATTTTCCGGAAAATGCATTTCGCCGGCGTCTAGAACAAAATAACACATTGCCAATTAAAAATGTTTTATAAGTAACGAATTTCAAGTAAAACATTGTGTTTATTTTAATTTATTTTGATAATTTATCTTGGATATTTGAAAATATAGTGGTAGTGAAATTTTTACGCCAGTCATCGTAAAACGCTGATTTTGCTTGCCCTGCCGGCAGCATGCAACGCATTATCACGTTGAATGTCGGGCACTCAAGTTGACGCAGTTGACGGGCTTGAGGACAAACTTGAGCAGCAATCCTGGATTGGACGACAGGTAGATGAGGCCGGCGACGTGGGTAGCGCCGGCCAGTTGCCAGTCGCCTGTACCTTGCAGGGACCAGCAAACCAGCAATATGGGCGAGGCTGCCAGCACCATGCAACGCTCGCCGAGCCATGCGTGACGATGCCTGGCGAACAGCGTTTGGCAAATCAACGTTTGGCCGACAAGACGACAACCATGTCGCCGGTTATCTATGGCTTGTGGTGCTGATGAGCGGCATGCGGTGCTTGTTGTGCTTGTTGTGCTTGTTGTGCTGGTATTTTCGCGCTTGCGACGGACTGCAAGAGCGCGCGGTCTTGCTCCTTGAGAAACGTGATCATCAGCGTCACATCTTCTTCGTCCAGCCCCAGGTTCGGCATGATTACCCGCTTGTGTTTGGCGAACAGCATGACCGCGGTCGGGTCTCCTTCAGCAAGCATCTTGTCCGGCTCCCTGATGTATCGCGCCAGCCATGCGGGATCGCGGCGCTCGGTAACGCCCCGCAAGTCGGGACCGATCTTGTTGCCCCCACCAATTGCATGGCAGGATGCGCACTTGCTTTCGAAGGTAAGCTGTGCGCGGTTGATCACCAGCGGCTTGGCCTGGGCATAGTCGGTCGCCGCCAGTGGATTGCTCCAGCCGTTGAAATTGCTGATAGTGGCTGCCAGGAAACGAGGATTATCCACAGCAGAGTTGCGCATCCACTGCCCGCTGGGCTCGATACCAAGCATCAGGCTGCTGGCGTGCCCATCCTTGTTGAATGCGTCGCTGGTGCGGGACAGGCCGAGCTTTTTGGTCAATGCATTGATTTCCTCCTTGTTACCGGTCAAAAATAGCCACCCTGGACTAACCCCGAATTTCTTCGCATACGCTTTCAAGACCTGCGGCGTGTCATGTTCCGGATCGATACTGATCGAGTAGAAAAAAATGTCTTTTCCCACTTTGTCGCCGAGCAAACGCTGCACCTCCGCCATGCGGGCCGTTTCGAGCGGACATTCATCGGTGCAACTAGTATAGATCACATTGACCGCGACCGACTTTCCCTTCAAAAGGTCGTCATAAAAACGTACCTTTTTACCGTCCTGGGTTGTCAGCACGGTATTCGGGAAATAATCGGCGCCCCATTTCGGCTCCGCCAACACGCCGCCCACCGCCAGCGCCAGAAAGCCAAACATCGCAACAGCCTGATGGCGTACGTAACGGAATTGTGCTTGCATGAGTTATTTCCTTTTCACTATCTCGGCGCATGTTTGTCCGAGATTTATACAAGAGCATTATTAAAATACCGGCGCCGTCAGTTTTGGAATAATTGAAATGCCTGACACCGGCGCATACGACACTGCAAGGGATGCGAGTGCGGTGCGCGCTGCAGCAAGCTGACCGTCGCTGTAATACGGAAAAGTTACCTGGACCGGATCGAGCGCTTTAAGAGACCGGTGCAAAATGACATGCGCCGCTGTGACGTATTTCTTGCCCGTCGTGGCGCCCATTCCACTTACCCCACTAAAATCGATAATGAGTTCCATTACCCTTGGGCCCGATAAATTCGTGTCTTTTACTACGGTTCCGGTAACAACCAACTGGCCCGAAAAAACAACGTTTTCCGTTGCGCCGCGCACGGTGTCGTTCACCGCGACAGAAAGGGTTTGCGGCCACGTTACTGCCGCGGCCGGTAATGGTAGTGCGGTGATCGCAGCAGCAATGGCTGCCAGCCCGGCGCCGCGTAAGAACGGCCGCCGCGGGGATTCGATATTCATGACTTGCCTCGATATTGAAATGGTTGACGGAGTAGCTAAAATAGAGTGGGCAACTTAAACCGAAGCCTGAAACTTCACGCCTTGGGGCGTCGGGATCGGCGTCGGCAAAGGAACCAGTACGGCGTTGCCCGACGTGTTGATCTCCCAGCGCAGCAACATGGCATTGTCTTCGTGCACAGTGTTGTGGCAATGCTCCATGAACATGCCGCCCCAGTCGCGAAACTGCATCGTGATCGTGACGCTGCCGCCAGGGCGCAAGCGATAGACATCTTTTCTGCCTTTTTCCCAAGGAGGAACGTTGGATGCCTTGCCGTCGCGCGCAAGGATCTGGCCTTCTTCGAAGTGGATGTGAATTGGATGATCCCACCCGCCACCACCGTTTTTCAGGGTCCACACTTCGCGCGTGCCGACCTTGGGCGCGGCCGAAACCCGGCCGTAGTCGGCAGCGAGCGTGGCGCCGCCGTCGATCTTGATTCCCCATGGCCCGGTGGCAGCGCTCTCCGAATTGAGCGTGGTCTGTTTCGCGCCTTTGCCGAACTCGAAAATACGTTCGCGCGCAATCGGAATGGCGGACAGGTCGGGATTCGGGATCAGCACGGCCGGCACCTGACTGGTGTCCGGATAGGCGGCGTCACGCGCGACGCGAAATTCAAGGAACTTGCCAACGCACGGATCGGCTGACAAACCCGACATCGCCTCGCTGATCGACAAGTCCTTGGCCACCAGGTTGGCGTCCTGGTGTTCGGCCAGATTGACCAAGTGCACCCGGGTGCCGGCGGTGTAGCGGGAAAAATCGATGACCACGTCGTAGCGTTCAGCGATGCCTTGCTGGTCCAGTTCCGTCAACACCACCGGGCGCGGCAACAGGTTGCCGTCGTTTCCAATTTGGATCATCGGCGACCCGTCGCTGAGCGCGAGTTTGAAAAACCGCGACACCGAGGCGTTGAGAAAGCGGAAACGGTACTTGCGCCGTTCCACTTCAAAGTAAGGCGCCATGGCGAGGTTGACCGTCATGACGTCGCCGAGGAAGCCGTTGAAATCGAAGATGTCGAACGCCAGCTGGCCGTTCTGGTCAAACGCCTTATCGGCCAACATGATGTTGACATCGTAGTCGAGATTGCCCCAATCCTTTGCCCGGCCGCTCGGCAGCCGCAGATTGACGCCGTCATTGATTGACTCGTTACCCCGATCGAGAGAGCTGTACAGATTAAACATTGCCGCAATGCCTTTGTAGACATTTTGTGACGTGAAGCTGAACATGTGGTCGTGGAACCAGTGGGTGCTCATCGTCTCGCGCCAGTCGCCCGGCAGCCGGGTGATGCCGCCGGCGCCGTCGGGCGCACCGGCGCGCGGATCGGACGCCGTCGTGTTGATGGTATTAATGCCGGCGTGAACGATTGGCCAGTGATAATCGTAAAACTGGCCCGGGAAAAAGAAGGCGCCCGCAAACCCGTCGTTTTCGGCGCCATGATGGCCGTTGTGTTCGTGGGTGCTGATGGTATGGCGACCGAACCCGCCGTTTTTGCGCACGTCCGGTGACAGGCCATTGTGATGACGAAACAGGATCGGCTCGCCGTAGCGGCCCAGCAACAGCTTGGGCGGTACCGTGCCGCTGAATGTCCACATCGAATCCACGGCCTGTTTCGGCAAGCGCGGGTGAAAGCAGGGATTGACGGGCGTTGCCGGATTGATGCCGCAATTCAGGCTTGACGCCACTTGAGGATTGTAATCGGTGCAGACCTGCGCCCCTTTTTGCCAGATTTCGACTCCCACTTTGGGCGCGAACTGGTCGAACTTCTGATGCGCCCACATCGGCCCGGGAGGCCGCCCTTCGATCGGACCCATGCCGCCGCCCAATATGGCAGGCACTGCCTGTTGCGTTACATTGGCTTGCGCGGTGGGCGCCGGTGTCAGCATATTGATGGCCTTGCGCTCCATGACATCGAAGCGCGGCATCGGCTGGGAGAATTTGGCTGCGCCGAAAAGGGGACTGAATGGAACGCCGGTGGGAATGGCCGCATGGGCGTTGCCAACCAAGGGATTGAGCCCGTTTTTCCAGGCCAACGCGCCAGCACCGGTGAATATCCCCCACTTTAATAAATCGCGCCGGGAAACTGTTCCATGCGACAGCGCCGTTATAATTTCTTGCCGATTATTTTTTGCTCGAATTGCTTCACGTAACCGCTGCGGACTGGACGTCTTAGTTAAAAAAAACATTTTACTTCCTCTTACCCAAAGTTTTCCGGAAAGGGATATCGCCGGTGTCCTGGACAAGATTAACGATGGCTGCTTATTTGAATTTGATAAATATCAAACTAAAATATTGAACAACACGACCAATTAACTTTTTAAAATTACTAATTTCACTCACAACAGTCATTCAAATAATAAATATATATTTCAAAGGTATTATTTAATAAATGGAATGGTTTTTTCGATTGGGCGAAATACTGCCACCGCCGCGTCCGCTATCGGATCAATTCAAAAATCAAGAATCAAGATTCAAGGCGCGGCGAAAACAGCACGTCAAAGCCTGACAATATTGGCGTCCTTGCCAAACACCTCGGCCACCATCGGCAAAATATGGTCGTTGTGGGTCAGGAACACAACCTGGGTTTTGCGCGACAGTTCGCCAAGCGCGCGCAAGCCGGCCATGCTGCGGCGGTCGTCGAAGTTGATGAACAAGTCGTCGGCGATGAACGGCAGCACGTGCGCCTGGCCGAGGTGCATGTCGAGCGCGGCCAAGCGCAGCGACAGGTAGAGCTGGTCGCGTGTGCCCTCGGAGAGGCCGTCGATGTCGACCGTGCTGCCGTTCGGCCGGCGCCCCTGCAGCTTGAGCGGAACGCTGTCGAAGTCGACCGTCAGCCGCTCGAACGAATCAAGCGTGAGGCTGCTGAAAATCCGGCCCGCCAGCTGCAGCATCGGCCCCTGCTTGATTTCGCGGTACTGATCGATCGACCACTTGAGCAGGCGGGCGCCGACATACACCTTGATGTAGCGCTCTACCGTTTCGGCCATCTTGGCCAGTGCTTCCTGGCGCTGCCCTTCGGCGCGGGCGGCGTCCGCCGCGCCGCCGATCAGGCCAAGCGCCAGCGCCGCGCCCTGGCGCCTGACCGCCAGCGCGCTCAAGGTGTCGACCAGCAGCGCGTCGCGGCCGGTCAAATCGTCCAGTTCGCTCTTCAAAGCGGCCATGTCGATGTTGTCGGCCTCGGCATGCAGCTGGCCGATCGACAGGCCGTCGCCGCCATCGCGGATCGCCCGCTCGAAGCCGGCGGCGTCAAAGCGCAGCCGGCGCAGCTGATCGGAACGCTCGATGGCGTCTGCCAGCGCGGCCGTATTAGCGGCGCCACAACGCTCGAACAGAGGCGCCAGGCTGGCTTGCGCCTGGTCGCGCCGCATCGTTGCCTGTTCCAGCCTGGCCCCAAGCGCCGCGATTGCCTCACGCTGGCGCACAAGCTCGGCGTGGGCGCCATTGGCCGCGCCCAGCCTGACCATCAGTTCGAGCGCGATGTCGTCGGCTGCGGCGTCGACCAGGTCGGGGGCGAGCCGTTCGGCCAGCGCGCGCGCCTGCGCCGCCTGGGCGCCGAGCTGCGACTGCATCATGTCGATCTGCTCGGTGCGCAGTTTGCGCATTGCCGTCAGGCTGTCGTCGATTTTTCTGACCGACACCAGCACCGCTTCGACCATGGCCGGCTCGGTGTGCGGCCACAAGTCGGCCTGGGCCAGCGTGGCGTGCCAATGCTGGCGCCAATGGTCGAATTCGGCCTGCGCGCCCACCACCAATTCACCCAGCGACTGCAGCGCCGTCTCGGCGTCGTCGATCTGCCGGGCCAGCGTGCGCCGTTGCCCGCTCGCTTCGGTTATTGCGCAGACGATGGCGTCGGCGCGCAATACCAGCAGCGCCAGCGTATCGTCGCTTGATTCAGCGCCTGGTTCAGCGCCTGATTCATCTCCCAACTCGCGCGCCAGTGCTTGCCGCCCGGCCTCGCACAGCGCCGCATGGCTGGCTTGCGCGCGCCTGGCGTCGGCTAGCGTCTGCGCAGCATCGAGCGCGCGCGCGCGCGCGTCAAGCCAGCCAAGGGCCAATTGATACGGCAGCTCGGGCAAGCCGCACTCGCGGGCAAAACCGGCCCACCTGGCATCGCGCGCCAGGACAGCGTCGGCCAGGCGGGCGACGTCATCGGCGGCGGCGGCGCGTTCGAGCAGCAGCCTTTGCTGCTGCTGCTGCTTCGACTGCAGCTCGCTGCCCTGCTGCACCTTGTCGTGGCGGGTGTCGGCCAGCGCGTCGGCGCCTTCGACCAGTTTCTCGTATTCGGCAGCGCGCACCAGCAGCGCCGGGCCATCGGTGTTTGCAGCGTCGCCCTTCAACGACGCCCATCTCGCATCGCGCTCGCCGCGCGCGCGGCGCACCTGGTCGCCGCTGACTGGCTGGTGAATCTCGCGAAACTGGGCGATGTCGAGTTCCAGCTGGGCCACCTGCTCGTCCAGCGAGCGCACCCGGGCTCCAAGCGCGCGTGCCTCCGTCTCGTCGGCCAGTTCGTCGTTGGTAAAACCGGCTACCGCCTGCACCGACGGCGCGCTCATCGCGCGCAGCGCCGCCTCATCGCGTCGCCAGGCGCCGAGCGCCTCGAACGCCAGGCTTGCCGCCACCTCTTTTTGTTCGACCTGTTCCTGCCGCAGAACCTGCGCGGCGTCGAAGTCGCCCAATTTCTGCACCTGGCCGAGCGCAAACTTCAGGCCGGCGCCCACTTCGGTGGCCGGCAATGCCGACATCAGCGCGCGCGCGCGGGACAGTTCGCCAAGCTTGGCCTTTTCCGCCCGCCCGGCAGTGGCCACCTGCTGCTGCAGCGCCGCGTGGCTGCGGATCAGCCGTTCAAGTTCGGCGTGCACCGCCTGGCCGGGCACGCGCGCGCGCAACACTGCCTCGCACGACGCATCCCACTCGATCTGCGCGGCAATTCCAGCGGCGACGGCCCACTGCGCCTCGACCTCGGCTTGCAAGCGCGCGATGTTGGCCGGATGGGCCCGCAGCGCGAGCCGGGTGTCGTTGATCTCGTTGAGCTCGGCGCCCAGTTCGCGCATCCGCTCATCGACCCGGATTGCGGCGACCGCGTCTGTCGCCGCGCGCAGCGCAGGATCGGCGTGGGCAATACCGGCCTCGGCGGCGGCAATGTCGCGCTGCGCCTCGGCCAGCGTCGCCGCTGCCGATGCCGGCAGTTCGGGCGCTTCGGCGTGCAGGGCCATCGCCCCGGCGATCTCGGCCAGCGCGTCCATCTGCGGCTTGACCCGCCGCACCCGCTCGAGCAGGTTGCGGCGCGCCTTGACGGCCAGGTGATCCTGGCGCGCCTGCGCCAGTTCGGCGTCGAGCGCGGCCAGTCTGTGCTGCGCTTCCGACCAGTCCTTGGTGCGCACGGTGGCGTTCTTGAGCGCCGTTTTGGCGCGCTCGAGGTCGTCAAGCGCGACATAATAGGCGCGTTCACCGGACTTGCGCTTGCTCCACAGCCTGTCGGCCTCGGCTTCGAGCGACTCGCGCACGGCGCCCAGGTTGCCGATGCCGGCCGCCGACTGGAACAGCACCTGACCGAGGTCATCCGAGGCCGACAGGATGCTGTCGCCGCCCCGGACCAGCCGGTCGTGGTTCAGGCCGAACATCTGGGCAAAAAAATCGCGGTCGGTGGCGCCCAAGAAAGCGTCGAGGACGTTGTCCGCCAGCACCTTGTCGGCGGCGCAGCGCAAGGTTTGCTTGTTGCCCTTGGTCCTGCCAAATTCGAGCGCTGCGCCGTCGTGGCTGATGGCGCCGCCCAGCCGCAGTTCCGGCATGGCGTGGATGAAGGCGTGCGGGGTATTTTTCGGAATGCCGTACAGCAGGTCGAGGATGGCCGCGCGAACGGTCGACTTGCCGGCCTCGTTGGGGCCGACAATGACGTGAAAATCACGTTCGGCGACAGGGAAATCGAGCGCGCGGCCGGTAAATTTTCCGAAGCGGATCAGGTCGAGACGGTCGAGTCGCATGGGTCAACCCGCCTTTGCCACATGGTCGAGCAGGGCCGGGCCGATCGAGCGCACCAGATCGACGGTCTGGCCGGCGCGCACCGATTTGACGCAGGCGAGCGCATCGATCACTTCGAGCGGCAGTTTGCCGATCAGTTGCATCAGATCTTCCTCCAGGCTCTGCATGAAGACCGGATCGAGCTCGGCCTTCTGCAACAGGGCCTGCAAATCGGCCACCGCATCCAGGCGGGCCGTGACATCGGCCGCCAGCGCGTGCGGCGACGTATCGAGGCGCAGTTTTTCGATCCACAAGCGCTCGCTGCCAATGCTGGCGGCGTGCGCCAGCACTTCGGCGCGAAGCTGGGTTTCCAGACCAAACAGTTCGCCGTGGGCGGGCGACGCCCCGGTGAGCGTGACGCGCACCACCAACGGCAACACGCCCGATTCCTCGACCAGATGCTCGAGGGCGCGACCGGCCAGGCGCACCGCTTCGGCCAGGTTACTCGCCGGCGCCACGTCGACTTCGAGGGCGTGCCAACGCAGCACGTCGACGTGCAGGCGTTCGACGGCGCCGATCTCAGCGCCTTGCGCGCTCACCAGCAGCGCCCCGCGCGGACCGGCCTCGCGGATGTGGCGGCCTTGCAGGTTGCCGGGAAAGGCAATCACCGATTCGCCGCGCCACAACTTGTACTCGTGGACATGGCCGAGCGCCCAGTACTGGTAGCCGCGCGCCTCGAGTTCGGCGATCGAGCATGGCGCGTAGTTGGCATGCGAGGCATTGCCTTCCAGCGCGGTGTGCAGCACGCCGATGTTCAGCCAGCCTTCGACCGGATCGGGATAATTGACGGCGAGGTTGTCGGTGGTGGCGGCATCCTTGAAGCTGCGCCCGTGCAGCACCACTTTCAGGTCAGGCAGCCGGAAGCTGCCGGCCTTGTTGCTCGGGAAGCGGTGCACATTGTCCGGCAGCGCCAGCGTCCTGGTCATCTCGCTGTCGGCATCGTGGTTACCGTACAGCAGATAAACGGGAATCTCCGCCGCTTTCAGGCGCCCCATCTGGCTGGAAAAAAAGATGCCGGTATTAAAATCCTTCCAGTTGCCGTCGTAAAGGTCGCCCGCGATGATCAGGAAATCGACTTTTTCTTCGATCGCCACCGTCACCAGGTTAGCAAAGGCGTCGCGGGTGGCGGTGCGCAGCAGCTCGGCCGGAGCATCCGGATAGGCGGCCAGCCCGGTCAACGGGCTGTCGAGGTGGATGTCGGCGGCGTGAATGAATCGCATGGTTGGCAAGAGTGTGACGCGGCGTTGATGAAGCTGTGAACCCGGAAAAAATTGCCTATTCCAGAGTGACGAGCAAATACCATTCTGCTCTCGGCAATTATAACGGTTGACGCCTTCGCCGCAGGCCGAATGCCGATGGCCAGCCCATTTCGATTCCATCGTTCGCTGCGAAACCTTTTACTCTTTTTATTCAGGCACCGGGCAAGCCATCGCGCACCGTCGCCCACCCGTCCCCGGCGATTGCGTTTGCCTACAAAAACATTTGCGTCAAGCGTAGCCTTCACATGGGCGTGCAACCGTGTCGCATACGCAACACTTAAGTGACGGCACTGCATTTGCAGCATTGATATTTGCAGCATTAATATTATATTGCCATGGAATTTATGTTACCCTAGATAAATATATAACACTTTTCTTATCCACTTTTGCGCGATGCAGTTTAAAAACCACACGAGGACCAACTACCGATTGCCGTCGCCGGCAACATTTTCCGGCGGCGGTTTTGCGTTGATCGTCATCGCCATCGGCGGGTCGTGGCTGGCGGAGAGCCCGGAGCGGGTGCGCACGCCGTTGCCGCAACCGGCGCTGGCGGTCGAAACAGCGCCAGCGCCGGTTGCGGCAGACGCCGAGCCGGCCCGGCTGGTGTATCGCCATTCCGTCATTCCCGGCGGTGTGCGCGGCGCGGCCGAGCTGGCATCAAAACTCGCGCGCGATCCGGTTGCCAGTGTTCATTATGCCAATTTCGACGTCGCCAAGGCAAAAATAGTGCACGTGGAGAAACCGCGGTCGGTGCATGTGTCTTACCGCATTGGCGACAATATCTACTGGACCAAACACAAGGTGCGGCTGGCGGTGGGCGAGGATTTGCTCACCGATGGCACGCAGCTGGTGCGCACCCGCTGCGCCAACCGCATCGCAGACACCCCGCAAGGCATGGTCGCGGACAACGAGCCGGCGCCCGAAATGCTTGATACGCTGTTCGTTTCGGCAAGAGACCCGCTTGATCCAAGACAAAACGTGGCAACCACGCATGCACCGGTGACTGCATCGGCGCCGGCCGCCACCCGTCTGGCGTCGAACCTGCAAAACGTGACTGCATCCGCCGCGCCGACGATGCCACAGCTGGCTCCCATGGCTGCCTCCCTGCCCGCTCCGGCACCAGCCACGCCGGCCACGCCGACCACCTCGACCGTTCCAGTGCAAATGGCGCCCGCATTGGTTCGCCGCGGTGGCGACGATGTGCCGGCCGTTGTCGACAGTGGGCCGTCGACGCCGTTACTCCCTCCAACCCCGTCGACGGCCC
>Ga0326734_1000111_pt1 | contig 25544 bp, 18 predicted proteins | sample 15_GP2_1315_FD_207944 | JGI IMG/M metagenome (GOLD analysis project Ga0326734, IMG submission 207944) | Glacier ice microbial communities from Ngari, Tibet, China - 15_GP2_131.5 | ecosystem: Environmental > Aquatic > Freshwater > Ice > Glacier | place: China: Ngari, Tibet | collected 2018-07-18 | reverse complement strand
AACCATCAGCTCATGCGAAGGATTCGCATGGCTCACGGGCTGTTACATCGCCCTTGGAAAATTGGTCGGACGGAAACCTTGGGCGATGAGTAAGGTAAGTGTTATTTAATTATCTAACGCTCTCTAAGGTCGGGGTTGGCCAAGGCCATGCTGGCGTAATACCCCTGGTATTCGTCGCAGCCATGCTGCTGCAAAAAGCGCAGCTGCTCGGCATTCTCGACCCCTTCGGCAATCACCCGCAATTTGAGGCTGCGCGCCACCGCGATGATGGCCGGGATGATGGCAGCCTCGGCCGGGTCGCGCGTGATGTCGTTGATGAACGAGCGGTCGATTTTGAGCTTCGAGAGCGCATAGCGGCGTAACGTCGACAGGCTCGAGTAACCGGTGCCGAAGTCGTCGACGGTGAGCTGCACGCCGCGCTGGCGCAGCGCGTTGACGGTGGCGATGGTGGCGGCGTCGCCGCGCTGGATCATGTTTTCGGTGATTTCAAGGTCGAGAAACTGCGCTTCGAGCCCGGCGCTGGCAAGCGCGTCGTCGACGCTGGCAAGCAGCTTGTCGTGGAGGAACTGGACGCTCGACAGGTTCACCGCCACCACCACCGGACAGCCTTGGTCGCGCCAAGCGCGCGCCTGCGCGCAGGCTGCGCGCAACACCCATTCGCCGATCGCCACCATCAGCCCGCAGGCTTCGGCAACCGGGATGAACTGGTGCGGCTGGAGGATGCCGCGCTGCGGATGGCGCCAGCGAATCAGCGCTTCGACGCCGATCGTGCGGCCGCTGTTGATGTCGATCTCGGGCTGGTATTCGAGCAGGAACTCGCCGTTCTCGAGCGCCTGGTGCAGTGTGTGTTCCATCTGCACCCGCTCGACGACGTGGGCGTTCATCTGCGGGCTGAAAAACTGGAAGGCGCCGCGCCCGCTCTGCTTGGCGTGGTACATCGCCACGTCGGCGTGCTTGAGCAGCGTGTCGACGTCGTCGCCGTCGCAGGGACACATGCTGATGCCGATCGACGCCGACAGCACCACCTGGTGCTGGCCCACCGTGATCGGCTGCGACACCGCCTGCATCACGCTGCCGGCGACGTGGGCGGCCTGGTCGGCGCCGCCGATGTCGGCCAGGATCACGACGAATTCGTCGCCGCCCTGGCGGATGACGGTGTCGACCCCGCGCACGCAGCGCACCAGGCGCGCCGCCACTTCCTTGAGCACGATGTCGCCGGCCTGGTGGCCATGGGTGTCGTTGACCGTCTTGAAGCGGTCGAGGTCGACGAACATCAGCGCCACCTTGGTGTGCTGGCGCCGCGCGGTTGCCAGCGCCTGCTGCAGCCGGTCGAGGAACAGCACGCGGTTCGGCAGGTCGGTCAGAAAATCGTGCTCGGCCAGGTGGCGGGTCTGCGCCTCGACCTGCTTGCGGTCGGTGATGTCGGACAGGATCGCCATGTAGCTGGTAATGCGGTTATCGCCATCGTGGATCGCCGTCAGCGCGGCCCACACCGGGAACACTTCGCCGCTGCGGCGCACGCTGACGATTTCGCCCTCCCAGTGGCCGTGCACGTCGACGTAATCCCATATCTGCTGGTAAAAGGCCTGCTCGTGCATGCCGGCGCGCAGGTTTGGCACTTCCTGGCCGATGACGCCCTCCGGCGCATAGCCGGTGATGTCGGAAAACGCCTGGTTGACCGCCGCCACGCGGTAGCTGCTGTCGAGGATCAGGATGGCGTCGCGGCAGTTCTCGAATACCTGGGCGGCCATGGTCAGGGTGCGCTCGGTCGACTTGCGCTGCGAGATGTCGCGGATCACCGCATACGACAGGTGCTGGTGATCGATCGCCACGGAGGTGAGCAGCACTTCGGCCCAGAACGACTCGCCGGCGCAGCTCTGGTACATCCACTCGTAGCGCTGGTTGCCGTCGCTGAAGGTCTGCGCCGCCAGCGCAGCGTCGCGCACCACCGACGCTTCGCCCGACGGCTGGGATGGCGGCGAGAAGTCGAGCAGGCTGCGGCCGACCATGCTTTGCTGGCCGTCGCAGTGGAACAGCCGCACCGCGGCTGGGTTGACGTCGACGATTTCGCGCCCGCGCACCAGCACGATGGCGTCGGTCGAGCGTTCGAACAACTGGCGGAAGTTGGCGCCGGCGCGCAGCAGCGCCTGTTCGTCGATCTTGCGCCCGGTGATGTCGATCTCCATGCACAGCACCTGCTGCGTGTTGCCGTCGCGGCTGACCGGGAAATGGCTCGAGTAGACCCAGCGCTCGCTGCCATCGGGCAGCCGCACGCGCCAGTCGCGCGGCAGCGGCGCCTTGCCGGTGAGCCAGACCGATTCGAGCACCGCGGCAAACTCGGCTTCGTGCTCCGGGTGCGCCACCAGCCTTGCCAGCGGTTGGCCGACCGCCTCGCGCGCCGCCACCCCGAACAGCAGGTGGCAGGTGCGGTTCCAATAGCGCACGATGCCGTCGCGGTCGCTGCTGTGCACTGCCACGTTGGGCGTCAGTTCGACCGCCGCCACGAAACGGTACAGCACTTCCAGCGCCGCCAGTCCCGGCGCTTCCCGATCGCCGCACCGGTCATCGTCGCCCTCGGTTTTCACCTCCGCCATGTCGTTCACTGGCCAGTCCTTGTGGTTGTCCGCTGCGCGTCGAAGCCACCATTTTTGCCGATCCCCGCCGCGCCGCGCTTGCTACGGCGCAAACGACGCCGGGTGGCGAGTATTTCCAACAGGGAAGTTTTGCGCTGTGTCGGTGTGTGCTGCATGCCGGCGCGGCGCGCTGGTTCGAGCAGGTGCAGGAAGCGGACCCGCACGCGGAACCGGTGCAGGAAAACGATGTCGCAGAAGTGGCTTGCTAAAGCGGCGTGGTAAGCGGCATGCAACGTAGCATGGCTAGGGCGGCCGCGCTGAAAACTGCCTCGTCCTTGCGCACGCGGGGATCGAATTTTCTGCGCTATCGATCGGCGTCAGACTTCGGCCTGCCCGCAAATGGGATCCCCGCATGCGCGCATGCGCAAGGATGACAAAAAGAGCGTTACCCGGCAGCAGCCGGGTTGTGTGTTTCTGGCGCTGCCGCTTCGGTGTCGTCGTCCTGCTCGACCGTCTCGCCGGCTTCGCCCGGGGTGGACTTCGCTTCCAGCTTGCGCTTGGCTTTTTCCTCCGCTTTTTTCTTCTTCTCTAATTCCCGTTGACGCTTTTCGTACGAAAAATTAGTTTTTGCCATGAATCACCTCTTGAATTATCGGTATGGAAAGGAATGCCGTCGTCACATTATGACGCATTATGCCAAGTGCATTTGGATTAACCACGCGGATGATGCTCGGCGTGCAAGCGTTTCAGGCGCTCGCGCGCAACATGGGTATAGATCTGCGTGGTCGAAATGTCAGCATGTCCAAGCAATAACTGCACCACCCGCAGATCGGCGCCGTGGTTCAGCAAGTGGGTGGCGAAGGCATGGCGCAGCGTATGCGGCGACAGCGGCCCGGCAATCCGGGCCGTGGCCGCATGCTTCTTGATCAGCACCCAGAACATCTGGCGCGTCATCGAAGCGCCGCGCGCGGTGACGAACAGGGCGTCGTCGATCTGGCCGTCGAGGATCAGTGCGCGCGCCTCGAGCAGGTAGCGCTCGATCCAGCGCCGCGCCTCTTGGCCGAACGGCACCAGTCGCGTCTTGCGGCCCTTGCCGGTGACGCGCAGCACGCCGTCGTTCAGGCTCAGCTCCACCAGCTTCAGGCTCACCAGTTCGGACACCCGCAGCCCGCTCGCATACATCAGCTCGAGCATGGTGCGCTCGCGCAGTCCCAGCGGCGTGGCAACGTCGGGCGCGCCCAGCAGGGCTTCGACCTGGCCCTCGGTCAGGGTGTGCACGAAACGCTGCGGCTGCCTGGCCGACGCCATGTTCAGGCAGGGATCAACTGCCACCTGTTTCTGGCGCAGCGCCAGCTGGTAGAAGCGCTTGAGCACCGACAGCCGGCGGTTGGCCGAACTCGGCTTCGACTCGGCGTGGCGCTCGGCGAAATAGGCGGCCAGGTCATGCGGCTGCACCTCGTGCAAGCTGGCGCAGGCCGGCCGGCACACCTGCAGCCAGCGGGCAAACAGGCGCATGTCGCGGCGGTAGGCGTCGAGCGAATTTTTCGCCAGCCCGCCTTCGAGCCACAGGTTGTCGCAGAATGCGTCGATCAGCGCCAGGTTGGCCGGCAACAAGGGCGCGCAATCGGCCACCTGCACGAGCACGGCTGCCGCAGCGTCTGCCGTCACGCCCACATTGCCTGCTGCTGCCATGGCGATGCCCCGCCGCCGACAGCGCCCTCGTGGCTCAGCAGCCAGCGCTTGACGCCGAGGTGAAAACCGTGTTCGTCGGTCTGGTTCGAAAACCCGCCCAGCGCGTTTGCGGCGGTGACGCGGTGGCACGGGATCAGCAGCGGAAACCAGTTGGCGCCGCAGGCCTGGCCGACCGCGCGCGGCGCCGAGCCGATGTGGCTGGCCACCTGGCCGTAGGTGCGCACGCTGCCGCGCGCAATGCCTGAGATCACCGACCACACCCGTTGTTGAAACAAGGTGCCAACTGCGGCCAGCGGCAGGTCGAAGACGAAATCGGGGTCGGCCAGGTAGCGCCCGACCTGACGGCAAGCGGCGTCCGCCACCCCATCGGTGGCGTTTTTTTCACTGAAATGGGGCGGCAAGCAGACCAGTTCGCACACCTGCCCCGCTTCGGTGCGGATGCCGATGGCGCCGAACGGCGCGGCGACGATGGCGCTGAAGATGTCGCTGCCTTGCAGCCGGTGCGTCGTGGTTTTCATGCGGCCAGTGTAACATTCGCCATCCAGCCAGGACAGCCGGCATCGGGTACGCACGAAAAAAAGCGCACCCTGGGGTGCGCTCCAAATTCGTTCACGTTTCCGGTCGTTTGGCCGTGCCAACGACATGTCTGTAAAACGTGTGTCTCCTCGATATTTCTCCGGTATGGACTACCGTTCTTTTATTGCTACTCCCCAAACCTGCAAATTCGTCGCTCGCCTTGCACCATCGTGGTGCTCTGGAACGGTGCCAATCATAACGCATCTAAAATTTTGTGACATGGTTTTTTTACATTACTGTTGGATTTACTTCACTGGATAAATAATTTTGTCATTTTGTGGTAGAAAAATGCGCATCGGAAAAAAACAACGTCCGATGTCGTGCCTGAACGGCTTGAACGCCGCGCCGCGTGGTTTAGACTTACTTCACCGCTTCCCTGGAAATGGCGGCGATCAAATCCTTGCCGATGCGGCCTTCCATTTCCTTGTGCACCGGCAGCAAGGCGGTGCGCCATGCCGCCTGCTCGACCGGAGTCAGATTGTGGATCGTGGTCTTGCCGGTCTTCTTGATGGCCTCGATCGCCATGTCGTTGTCGCGCTGGGCGATGGCTTTTTCGAACGTGGTGGCGTCGCGCATTGCCGCTTCGAGGCTGGTGCGGATGTCGGCCGGCAAGCCGTCCCAGAATTTTTTGTTGACGATCACGGCGTAACCGAGGTAGCCGTGGTGCGACATCGTGATGTGCTTTTGCACCTCATGCATCTTCTGGGTGTAGACGTTCGAGGGCGGGTTTTCGGTGCCGTCGACCACGCCCGTCTGCAGCGCCTGGTAGACTTCCGAGAACGCCAGCACCTGCGGGTTGGCGCCCAGCGCGCGCATCTGCGCGTCGAGCACCCTCGACGCCTGGATGCGCATCTTCAAGCCCTTGAAGTCGGCCGGCGTGCGCAGCGGCCGGTTGGCCGACATCACCTTGAAACCGTTGTCCCAGAAGGCCAGGCCGGTAATGCCCTTCGAGCCGAGCTTGTGCAGCAGGCCCTTGCCGATCGGGCCCTCGGTCACCGCGTACAGCGCCGCCTTGGTGGGGAAAATGTACGGCAGGTCGAACACTTCAAATTCTTTCGCGCCCAGCGGGCCGAACTTGGCCAGCGACGGCGCCAGCATCTGCACCGCGCCCAGCTGCAAGGCTTCGAGTTCTTCCTTGTCCTTGTACAGCTGGCTGTTCGGGTACAGTTCCACCTTGACGCGGCCTTGGGTGGCCTTCTCCGCCAGCTGTTTGAAGCGCACCGCGGCCTGGCCCTTCGGGGTGTCGGTCGCCACCACGTGACTGAACTTGATGACGATCGGCGTTTGTGCGAAAGCGCTCACGCTGACGGCGCCAGCCAATGCGACAATCAGTGCTTTCAAGCGCATGCTTGTCTCCTCGATTCGTTGAAAGTCCATTATTATAAAAGCTTTTTTCCGAGCTTGATCGGCGTCACCGGCCATCGCCATGGTGTACAGCGACCATGGTACTCGCAATAAATGAGTCACTTTATTTCATGAAAATTTCTCTCATGCCCGTTGCGCCGCAGCATTTTAGCGGCGCGCTGCGCTTCGTGCTGCCTGCCGTGCTGGTGCTGTTGTTTCTTGTCGTTTTGCTGTGGCTGCCCTGGCAGGCGCGCGAGATGGAAAACAACGAACGCCAGGAACAGCTGATCGCCGATACCCTGTGGGTCGAGCAGGCAGTCCGTTTCGAGCTCTCGCGCATCGAAGACGCCCTCGCCGCGCTCGGCACCGAGCTGGCCGGCGAGCCGCTGACGGCCGCTGCGCCGCTCGCCAAGGTGCAGGCGCGCTTTGCGCAGATGCTCAACAACAGCCGTGAACTGCGCCGCGTGGCATGGCTCGGCGTTGACGCCAGGCCGCTGGTGGCGGGCGGCGCCGAAGCGCCAGCGGCGGCGCCGTCGCCATTGCACAATGCGCTCGAGCTGGCGCGCGCCACCCGCAGCGGCCGCTACAGCGAGCCCTACCAGGTCAGCGCCGGCGGCGATGCGATGCTCGACTACTACTTGCCGCTGTACCACGCCGGCGAATATGTCGGCAGCCTGGTCGCCACCTACGACCTGAAAACGCTGCTCGATGAAACCGTGCCGTGGTGGTTCGCGCAGGATAACGCGATCTCGCTGTTCGACCGCGACGACAAGCTGCTGGCCAAGCGCGCCGCCGCCGGTCCCGGGCGCGGCGTGTACACCCACACCCGCCCGCTCGACTTGCCGGGCGCGACGATGGTGCTGGGAACCGACAGCGTCAAGGGACTGCCGCGCCTGCTGCCGAATTTGCTGGTCGGCTCCGTCATCGCGCTCGCGCTGGGCCTGTTGGCCAGCCTGGCCGCGCTGTGGCGCCACATTGCGCGCCGATTACAGGCCGAAGGCGCGCTGCGCCAGCAGATGGCGTTTCGCACCGCGATGGAAAATTCGCTGGTCACCGGCCTGCGCGCGCGCGACCTCGAAGGGCGCGTCACGTACGTCAATCCGGCCTTCTGCCAGATGGTCGGCTTGCCGCCCGAAGAGCTGGTGGGCAAGGCGCCGCCGATGGCCTACTGGGCGCCGGAAGCGATGGCCGATTACCAGCAGCGCTTCGCCTCGGTGCTGGCCGGCCACGCCACGCCGCAGTTCGAGACCATTTTCCAGCGCTCCGACGGCGCGCGCGTGCCGGTGCTGATCTTCGAGGCGGCGCTGGTCGACAGCGACGGCCGCCAGACCGGCTGGATGGGATCGATCCTCGACATATCGGATCGCAAAAATGCCGAGGAACTGGCGCGCCAGCAGCAGGAAAAGCTGCACGCCAGCGCGCGCCTGGCGACGATGGGCGAGATCTCGTCGATGCTGGCGCATGAACTGAACCAGCCGCTGGCCGCCATTTCCAGCTACACCACGGGCGCGCTGAATCTGCTCGGGCGTGCCGCCGACAGCGGCGCGCCGCTCGATCCGGCGATTTTGAAACCGGCGCTGGAACAGGCCAGCGTGCAGGCGCGGCGCGCCGGCCAGATCATTCGCAGCGTGCACGAATTCGTCAAGAAGCGCGAACCCGAGCGCCAGGCGGTCCACATCGCCGGCCTGGTCGACGGCATCGGCGCGCTGATCGAAATGCAGGCCAGCAAATACTTCGTCGCCATCCAGACCAGCATGGCCGACGCGCTGCCGGCCGTCAGCGCCGACCGCATGATGCTCGAACAGGTGCTGCTGAACCTGACGCGCAACGCCATCGAGGCGATGCAGCACGTCGCCCCCGAGCGGCGCGTGCTGCGCATCGCCGCCGCCCACGAAGCGGGCCACGTGACGGTGGCGGTGATCGACCAGGGCCACGGCATCGCGCCGGATGTGGCCGAGCGACTGTTTTCGCCCTTCTTTTCGACCAAGGCCGAAGGGATGGGCATGGGCCTGTCGATTTGCCGCACCGCGATCGAGTTCCACGGCGGCACTTTGACCCACGCCGCCAATCCGGGCGGCGGCACCATTTTCAAATTTGCCTTGCCCAGCCTGACCTGACCGACCTGCGCTACACTGCGCGGCATTCAATCATAATATCGACAGACGGAGATTGTTCATGCTGCATATCGTCGACGACGAGGACGTCATTCGCGACTCGCTCGCCTGGCTGGCCCAGTCGCGCGGCATCCGTGCCCGCAGCTACCCCAGCGCCCAGGGCTTCCTTGACCAGCTTGGCGGCTTCGACCCGGCCGGCGACTGCGTGCTGCTCGACGTACGCATGCCGGACCTGAACGGCGTGGCGGTGTTCGACCAGTTGAGCGCGCGCGGCCTGACGGCGCGCCTGCCGGTGATTTTCCTCACCGGCCACGGCGACGTGCCGATGGCGGTCGACACCCTCAAGCGCGGCGCCTTCGATTTTTGCGAGAAACCGTTCAACGACAACCTGCTGATGGACCGCGTCGAGCAGGCGCTGGTGCAGTCGCGCCAGGCCGGCGATGCGGCGGCGGTGCAGTCGCGCCTGGCGAGCCTGTCGGCGCGCGAACGCGAGGTGCTCGACCTGATCCTGGCGGGCAACCTGAACAAGGTCGTCGCCGACAAACTCGGCATCAGCATGCGCACCGTCGAAGTGCACCGCGCGCACATTCTCGACAAAATGCAGGTCAAGACGGCGGTGGAACTGGCGGGACTGCTGAAGTAGCCTGCCGGCGCGACGTCCTCGACCTTGGCCCACTGGTCCATTGGCGCCACTTGTCCGGCGCCCCCTGGTGCGCCGTTTCGAATCCTTTCTGCAGGCGCTGCAGGGCAGTGTCGGGCGCAGCGCGCAAGGCTGTTGCTGGTTGCTGGTTGCTGATTGCTGATTGCGCACCCTTGTCGATTCTGCCCGGCGCCAACGGCCGCGGCACGAAGGCATTCCGTCGCCTTGGCGCCCGATTGTTTCCGCCATATCAGCGTGCTGGCGCTGGCTGCACGAGACGCAGTTTGCCGTTGCTGTGCAGCGTGTCGTCGGACACGTTGGCGATGCGCACTGCGGCGCTCGCCATACTGGTCTCGTTAGCCGTTCCATTGTCGTAATCGATTACCTCGGCGCTGGTCGCCGCATCGGTATGGCTAATGCGCAAGCGCAGGCGATCTGCGCTACCGGGCTGGCCGCTTCCCGGCGTTGCGTCGACGTTGAAGCGATATCCTGTCCGTCCGTTGAAGCGGCCGGTGCCGTCAAGCCGCACCGATTGTCCATGTACCTCGGGCTCGTCGACGTTCTCGGCGCGAAACTGGAACGCGCCGCTCACGTTGACCACCCTGGCAGCCTGGCCCGTCGCGCCCGCACCAGGATGGGCTTGGAGCGGTGCCAGCAAGGCAACCTGCAGCGGCACGTTCGTGAATCGTGTCGCGTTGCCAGCCGGTGGCGGCAGCGTTACCTGTCCCATCAGCGTGGCGCCCGAGGCTTGCCCGATATAGATCTGCCGCTCGCTTTGCGTCGCATTGCCGGCCTGGTCCGTTACGGTGATTCTGAGCGAGAAGAAACCGGACTGGCAGAACGTGTGACGCAGGCTGACGTCGCCGGCGCCTCGCACCTCGCGCAGGCTGGGCGGGGTCTGCGGGCACCCGTCGTTGACGCTGGCTGTCGCCACGTGTGTCTCGGTCGGGTTGCCATCGACAAAATTGAAGGCGAAGTCGAACGTGTTGCCGACAGTGGCGTAATCGGCGTCGGCCGGCGCCGTGAGCGGGCCCAGCACCGGTGCGGCCGTTCCCGTCCTGCCTGGACGCAGCAACACCAGTCCGGCATTGGATGCGGCGAGGATCGTGCCGTCGTCATTGATGGCCATTGCGGCCGACAGCACCAGTCCGGCGGGAGCACGGTAGAGCCGCGTGTTCAGGTCGACCGGATCGGACACGTCGTTCCAGTACATGGCGCGTTTGCTGCGATTGTCGAACGCGACGCGTTGGGTGTAGCCGACCATCTCGGCCCGGTTGTTCAGTGCATCCACCCTGCCGTGGACGGCACCGGCGAGCGGCAACATCTTCAATCCGCGCTTCGCTGACCAGGTAAATGGGGCGAAGGTGACCGTCAGGCCCTCTTGCGCTATCTGCCTGCCCGCTGCGACCTGACCATGATCGTTGAATCCCGCAACCCTCACCACCCGGTCGAAAGGACCAATCAGTGCCAAGCCGTCTTTCCGGGACCACACGAATACGCCACTGCTTCCTCCGGCGTTGAAGGTACCGGCGGCCTGATCCTTTGCGTTGAGGAAGCGGGCAATCGCCCCTGTCCCACCCATGGCGCCCAGGTCGATGGCCGTGCCCTTCGCGTCCCACACAGTGGCGCGATCCTCGAAATAGCCAGCCGACAGGCCATTGTCATTGATGGCCATGGCCTCGGAGTACGCTGTTGGCAGGCCACCAAGGGCGGTCTGGCTGCCGTCAGGATTCCAGCGATTGGCGCGGCCGGATTGCGCACTGGCCTGGACGTATCCTGCAATCTGATTGTGCTCATTGATGGCTCTGGCCGAACCTGCCCCTGAACTTGTCAACAAGCGCCCGCCCTTCGCCAGGCTCCACGAAAATGCGCGCGCATTGAAGGGAAATCCCGAATCTGGATCGTTGGCCTCGATTACCGCCACGCCCGAGTCGTTCAAGTCATACACATGAGTCAATCCCATGCCGTTCGCCGGCAGATGCACGCTGTGCAAACGTTTGCCATCGAAAAACCTAATCGCTGTTTCGCCGCCGATGTACCCCGTGAAAGCAACCTGGCCCTGCTGGTTCAGGACGCCCATCCCATCTTGCGAAACGAGATTGACGACGCTGTATTGCCGGACCGGCGAACGCTTGCTTGCCGCCAGCGATACACCAAGTGCATCGGGAGCGGCAGCTTGCACATGGGCCGCCAGGAATGCGATCAGAAGCGAGCTCGCCCAAGAGAGGCAAGCTTTATGGCCAAGTAAGGATTTCATAGTCTTCCTTTAAGGGAGGATGAAAAAGCGCAGAAATTCAATATAGATCAAGGCCCAGACATCAGCTTGACATACCGTAATACCGCTAACGCTGCGCGGCGGCCAACGCGTTCCAATCCCGCCAGGCGGAATATGGCGCCCCTGGCGCGGGTTCCGCAGATCCTCTTTTCTGCCACTCGCGCTGGCCCATCGGCCAGCACATGACCTCGGCGCCAACCAGCTGATTCGAGTCCAAAGCACGCATCAATACGATCAGTTTGCGCGCTGTGCCGGGCGCGCACGCGACGCGTCCCGAACCTGTTTGCCGACAATCGCTTGTAAAATAAAGATCGTCCGGGAAGTCGGGTGGGACTTGCCTTAATTCACAACCTCGCGCTGAGGAATAATGATGAACGATAAAAAAGCTGCCGCAAAAATGTTCTTACAAAATGCCAAGTCGATGGCGGTCCTCAATGGCGCCGCCCACCCTGACGTCGTGTCCCAGCTGCCGGCAGCGCTGATCGACAACGGCAGCGGCCCGGCCGACGTGGTGCTGATGTTTGCGCTGAACCAGAAAGAGCTGGAGCACTATCTGCCGCTGGCCGAGCAGCGGCTGGGCGAAAAAGGATCGTTGTGGGTTGCCTACCTGAAGCAGGCCGCGTCAAGGGCGACCGACATCAACCGCGACACCATCAACGCCCACACCAAGGAACGCGGCATTACCGCGGTAGCGATCATTTCGCTCGACAACGACTGGTCGGCGCTGCGGCTGAAGCGGATGTGAGGATGTGCGCTGGCGCGCCGGGCGCGCCAGCGTCATCAGGCGGGGAAATGTTGCAGTGCTGTGCCGGGCAGGTGCCGCGCCAGCGCCCAGGCCACATGCTCGCGCACCAGCGCCGACGGATGGTGTTGGCGCGCGTGCAAGGCGCTAACGATGGCCGGGTCGGCTTTGGCGCGCTCGGCCGCATTGCCGAGCGCCACCGCCAAGTTGCGCAGCCAGCGTTCGTGGCCGATGCGGCGGATCGGGCTGCCCTGCATGCGGCGCTCGAACTGTTCCTCGCTCCAGCCGAACAGCGCGGTCAATTCGGCGTCGCCGAGGTCGTTGCGCTCATCGAAGTCGGGCAACGTTGCGCGCTGCGCGAACTTGTTCCACGGGCACACGGTCTGGCAATCGTCGCAGCCATAGATGCGATTGCCGATGAGCGCTCGCAGCGCGACGGGGATACTGGTTTTCAGCTCGATGGTCAGATACGAGATGCAGCGCCGGGCGTCGAGCCGGCCGGGGCCGAGGATCGCCGCGGTCGGGCAGGCGTCGATGCAGGCGCGGCACTGGCCGCAATGGGCGCTGGCGGGGGCGTCGACCGGCAGCGGCAGGTCGACCAGGATTTCGCCCAGAAAAAACATCGAACCGGCCTCGCGGTTGAGCATCAAGGTATGCTTGCCGCGCCAGCCGAGGCCGGCTTTTTCGGCCAGCGGCAACTCCATCACCGGCGCCGAGTCGGTAAAGACGCGGTAGCCGAACTGGCCTGCTTGCGCCTCGATGCGCAGCGCCAGTTGCTGCAAGCGGGCGCGCAGCACCTTGTGATAATCGCGCCCGCGCGCATACAAGGACACCACTGCCGCCCGCGGGTCAGCCAGGCGCGCCGTCGCGCGCGCGCGCCAGTCGGCTGGCGTTGCCGCCGGCAGGTAATCCATCCGCGCGCTGATCACGCGCACCGTGCCGGGCACCAGTTCGGCAGGCCGGGCGCGCTTCATGCCGTGGCTTGCCATATAATCCATCTCGCCGTGGTGACCGGCGTCCAGCCACGCCTGCAAACCCGGCTCGGCGAACGCCAGGTCGATGTCGGTGATGCGCACATCGGCAAAGCCGAGTTCGACGCCCCATTGCTTGATGGCGCGCGCGAGTGCATGCACATCCGGCAGCAGGTCCGGCGGTTCAGTTGGTTCAGTTGGCTCAGTTGGCATACTGGGGCAGGAAAAAAATACGGCGCGCGGCGCCGACGACGATCAACTTACCATTCTATTCGATGCAGCATTTTACAGTTCACCTCCGCGATGAAGCGGCCACCAGCGCTTTGGGCGCAGCACTCGCGCGCGTGCTTGCGCCAGGCCTGGTGATCTATTTGCACGGCGACCTCGGCGCCGGCAAGACGGCGCTCACGCGCGCATTGCTGCACGCCGCCGGCCACACCGGCAAGGTCAAGAGCCCGACCTATACGCTATCCGAGCCGTACCAGGTCAGGCTGGCCGGGCGCGTTGTGCAGGTGATCCATTTCGACCTGTACCGCATGTCCAGCCCGGAGGAGTTTCTCGACGCCGGGTTTCGCGAAGACTTTAACCAAGACAATATCTGCATCGTCGAGTGGCCTGAAAAAGGCGCGCCGGTGTTGCCCGCACCCGACCTGGATGTGGTGCTGCAGGTGTGCGGCGAAGGCCGCACTGTAGAATTGAAGGCGTTGTCCGCATTGGGTTCGTCATGTCTCGACCGCCTCACCTTCGCCCCAAATCTGTGATTACCGCCGTGCTCACTTCTGTACCGGCCGGCCGGGTCACGCGCCGCACCGTCCTCAAGGCCGGCGCCACGCTGCTGCTGTCGGTGCTCGCGCCGCTGCCGGCGGCGGCGGCGCAAATCCTCGCAGTGCGGGTCTGGCCGGCCGCCGACTACACCCGCGTCACGCTGGAAAACGACAGCGACCTGAAAACGACCCACTTCGTCGTTTCCAATCCGCAGCGGCTGGTGGTCGACATCGAAGGCCTGGCCCTGAACCCGACGCTCAAAAGCCTGGTCGCCAAGATCCAGTCGAACGACCCGTACATCAGCCAGGTGCGGGTCGGCCAGAACCGCCCGAACGTGGTGCGCCTGGTGTTCGACCTGAAGGAAGAAATCAAGCCGCAGGTATTTACGCTGGCGCCGGTGGGCGCCTACAAGCATCGCCTGATTTTCGACCTGTATCCGGTCAAGCCGGTCGACCCGATCGCCGCAATGATCGAAAAAGGCGACTGGCTGCGCGACCCGGCGGCGCCGATCGGCAAGACCGAACTGCCAGCCGCGCCGCCCGCCGCGGCCGCCAGAGCGGAAGCCGAGACGCCGGCGGTGGTCGTGGCCAAGCCGGAGTTGCCGACGCTGGCGCCAGCCAGGCCGGCGCCAGCGCAGAAAGTCGCGCGCCTGATCACCATCGTCCTCGATCCCGGCCATGGCGGCGAGGATCCGGGCGCGCTTGGCGCCTCCGGCTCGCGTGAAAAAGACATTGTGCTGTCGATCGCCAAGCGGCTCAAGTTCAAGCTCGAGGAACTGCCGAACATGCGCGTGATGCTGACGCGCGACGGCGACTATTTCGTGCCGCTCGGGACCCGCGTCGACAAGGCGCGCAAGGTGCAGGCCGACCTGTTCGTGTCGATCCATGCCGACGCTTTTGTGGAGCCGAGCGCGCGCGGCTCGTCGGTGTTCGTGCTGTCCGAAAAAGGCGCCAGCTCGAGCGCGGCGCGCTGGCTCGCCAACAAGGAAAACCTGGCCGACGCGATCGGCGGCGTCAACCTCTACGGCCAGGACAAGCAGCTCGCCAGCGTGCTGTTCGACCTGTCGACCACGGCCCAGATCAGCGACAGCCTGAAACTTGGCAAAGCGGTGCTGGGCGAGATCGGCGGCATTGCGCGGCTGCACCGGGGAGCGGTCGAACAGGCCGGCTTTGCGGTGCTCAAGGCGCCCGACATTCCGTCAATCCTGATCGAAACGGCGTTTATTTCGAACCCCGAGGAAGAGGCCAGGCTGAAGGATAACGGCTACCAGGACCAGATCGCCGACGCCATCACCAAGGGTATCCGGCGCTATTTTGCCAACAATCCACCGATGGCCAAGAGCCGCACGATGTAAGGAATACCGCATGGAGCACCGCATTAACACGATCACGTTGGTCCCGTTCGGCCAGCTGCCGGCCGTCCAGATCACCGCGCCCGACGGCGCCCAGGCCATCATCACCCTGTATGGCGCCCACCTGGTATCGTGGAAAAGCGCCGGCGGCGCCGAGCACTTGTTTTGCAGCGCCAGGTCAGCGCTCGACGGCAGCCGCGCGATCCGCGGCGGCGTGCCGGTCGTCTTCCCTCAGTTTAACGAGCGCGGCCCCGGCCTGCGGCATGGCTTTGCGCGCGTCAGCGACTGGGCACTGGTCGACAGCGGCAGCGCGGTTGGCCAAGGCGGCGAAGGAGACGAAGCCGGCACGGCGTTCGCCGTCTTCGCGCTTGCGCCGCACGACCTGGCGCCCGCCGCCGCGCAGGCCTGGCCGCACGATTTCCGGCTGCAGTTGCGCGTGAGCGTCGGCGGCGCCAAGCTGGCGATGGCGTTCGACGTGCACAACCGCGGCGCGGCGCCGTTTGCGTTTTCCTGCGCGCTGCACACCTATCATCTGGTCGACCAGGTCGCCGACGTGCGCATCGACGGCGTGCGCGACACCGAGCTGGCAATCGGCGACGCGCTCGACCAGATTTTTTATGGCATCAAGGGACGCACCACCCTGCGTGCCGGATCCGCCATCGTGAAGCTCGAGCAGGATGGATTCACCGATGCGGTGGTGTGGAACCCGGGCGCGGTCAACGCCGCGGCGGTGGCCGACCTGGAGGACCACGAGTACCAGCGCTTCGTCTGCATCGAGCCGGCCGTGATCGCCCCGGTCACGCTGCAAGCGGGCGAAAGCTGGCGCGGCCAATACCGCATCGAGTCCCAAGTTCAGTCCGCTTAACGCCCGTGCCAGTCAATGCGAACGATAGGCCAAAACAATGAAAACAATGGGGTCAGACCCGTTTATTATTCAGCTATAGCCTCAAAAAATGCAATATCAAACGGGTCTGACCCCATTAGTGCATTAGTGCATTAATGCATTCATTTTTAAGTCCTAGTTCGATTCCTTGACCACCCGCCCGCCACCCGGCTGGGTCGGGCGCGCGTTGAGCGGGTACAGGCGGCTGAAAAGCGCCATCTGCGCCGGCGAGGCCGGCATCGGCTGCTTCATCACCAGCCACAGCACGCCTTCGCTGCAGGGCGGCTCGGTGAGCGAACCCATGAAAGTGAAATACTCGCGCTTCGCCGGCAAAATCTGGTTGACGTCGAGTGTCACCGACGGCGTCACGGTGTCGTTCTTTTCCAACGGCAGGTTGTTCCACACGGTCTGGATCATGCTGTTTTGCGCGCCACGTTCAAGCAGCACGGCGACGATCGCCAGCCTGTTCTCGGCGTCCTTGTGCACCAGGTGCACCACCATCTCGGTGCCGCGGCCGTTGATGCGCTCTTCGGACGGGCGGTGAAAGTGGAACTGGATCAGCTCGTAGCTCCGGTTCTGCACCGTGATGTAATTGCCGAAGCCGACCCCGACCTGGATCGTATGGCCATTGTCGACGACGTTAAAGCCCGACTGGCGGTAATCGAAGGTGATCTGCTCGAGGTCGACTTTCATGCCGTCGCGCAGGTCGATCGGCGACTGGCGCGTGCCGCTGCCGCACTTGGCCCAGTCGGGATTGATGCTGCCCCAGTTGGCCGGCCCGGTGTCGCCTTCGTACGACCAGTGCTTGCTCAGGCGCGGCGACGGCGCGGCGGCCTCCACCAACGACGCAGGCGTCGGCTGCGCGGCGGCCGCCTTCCGGACTTTAGCGGCAGCGGCCGCGCGCGCGGCCTGGTTGGCGCGCATCACGGCCAGGCGCGTGGCGATCTTGGCCGACAGTTCGGCTTCGGCCTCTTCCTCCCTGGCGCGCTGGCTGGCGGCAGCGCTCACCGGTGGCGCCAGGTTCGGCTTGATCAAGGCAGGCGCGGCTTTGACAGGTTCGGCCGCCGTTTTGGCAGCACTTGCCGCGCCCGGCGGGGGGCTACCGGCGGCGACGGCGGGAGGGGCGTTCGCGCTTGCCGTCGCGATGACGAAGCAGCAAGCGAACGGGGCGAACAGAGCGAACAGATTACGCATGGAATTCCAGACAGTAGCAGAAGGAGCCAGCACTGCCAGCGGTGCAAGCAGTGCGAGCGGCACAGTCTGGATAACGGCGGCGATTGCCGTAAACTTGAGTCCGAACTTGGGTAAATGTTGCAGTCCAGGCCGGTACTGAATGGGACGACGTTCTCGCGTGCGCTTGCCAATTTCACGGAAAGCGCACTGACCGAGTGCATCCGCAAAGCTGGCCATAGCGCACGGAAATTGCCCGCTCATACCAATATTTTCGCAATCTTGCCAGCCAATTTGAATAGTTTTTCGAAATAAACTATTTCTATGTATTAAATAAAACAGATATTCGATTGTCATCAAAATGCAACACCCCGGTCACGCCAGCGTCATATCGCATTTTTATAATTCGCTATCTTTGAATTTTGGCAGATTGACAAATTTTCTGCCAATTCAAAATACTGCCAAAGGACAACTGCGGCCAATCATTTCTTCATTATTCAATCCGCAGGATAAAAATTATGCACCAACGTTTTCGTATGAAACCGATCTGCCTGCTCGTGTTGCAAGCCTTGGCTTGTCATGCACACGCTGCCGATACGGCGCCAGCCATGGACGCCCTGCAGATCATCGAAGTCATGGGCCAGGGCCAGAGCCGCCAGGTACAGAACATTTCGCGCAGCGACATGATGAAAGCGGTACCAGGCACCAGCCCGTTGAAGTCGCTGGAAAAACTGCCAGGCGTTAATTTTCAGCCGGCAGATCCCTTTGGCACATACGAATGGTCGACCCGCATCAGCATTCGCGGTTTTAACCAGAATCAACTCGGTTTCACGCTCGATGGCATCCCGCTCGGTGACATGAGCTACGGCAATAATAACGGCTTGCATATCAGCCGGGCGATTTCGTCGGAAAACGTCGGCCGCGTCGCCGTGTCGCAAGGCGCCGGCGCCTTGGCCACCGCATCGACCAGCAATCTGGGCGGCACCGTGCAATTCATGACGCTCGACCCATCGCAAGCGGCAGCGACGAGCTTCGCGCAAACGCTCGGCAGCGACAAGACGTCGCGCACCTTCTTGCGCTACGACTCGGGCTCGCTCGACACCGGCAGCAAGTTTTACGTCAGCGGCACGCGCCAGCGCGCCGATAAATGGAAGGGCTCGGGCGGGCAGAACCAGGATCAGTTCAATTCGAAGTTCACGCACAATTTTGGCGACAACGTTCTGAGCGGCTACTTTAATTATTCCGACCGCAAAGAGATCGATTACCAGGACATGTCGCTGGAAATGGTCAAACGTCTGGGTAACAACTGGGACAATTACGCACCCGATTTCCAGCGCGCCGTAGACGCTGCCAAAGGCATCTTCCGCGGTCCTGACAACAACCTGGACGACGCCTATTACGAGGCCAGCGGCCTGCGCAAAGACAGCCTCGGTGCCATCGCGCTCGACGTCAAACTGACGCCATCGACCACTCTGAAGACCCGCATTTACCACCACAGCAACAAGGGCCAGGGACACTGGTACACGCCCTACAAGGCCAGTTCGCCAACCATGCCCATATCGATTCGTACCACCGAGTATTCGATCGGCCGCGATGGTGTCATCGGCAACCTGAGCTGGGAAGCCGGCAGCCATACCGTCAACGCCGGTTTTTGGGGCGAGCGCAGTTTGCATTTGCTGACCCGCAACTTTTACGCCGTGACCGGTTCGGGCGACACCAACGTTTTCCTGTCCAATCCGATGGCCACCGGCTTCAAGCAGGATTTCACGACGACGACGACGCAGTTCTATATTGAAGACAATGTTTCCTTGCTGGACGACAAACTGAAAATCAACGGCGGCTTCAAGAGTCCGAAAGTGGCGATCAATGCCATCAGCCTGGTTGGCACGCGCGCTGCCGGGTCGATCGTGGCGTCGAAATCATTTTTGCCGCAGCTTGGCTTTAACTACAGCCTGAGCAAAGATGATGAAATTTTCGGTTCTGCCTCGCAAAACCTGCGCGCTTTCCAGCCAGGCGTGAGTGGTCCGTTTTCGCAAACCCAGACCGCGTTCGATGCAGGCACGCCAAACCTGCGCCCGGAAACGTCCGTCACCGTCGATCTTGGCCTGCGCTTCAAGCGCGACGCCTTGCAAGGTTCGATTGCCGTATATCACGCCGATTTCAGCAACCGCATGCTGAACGTGGCAACCTGCGCCGGTATTCTCGGTTGCCCGAGCACCTTGGTCAACGTCGGCAAGGTTGCCACCAGCGGCCTCGAATCCATTGCAGTGTATAAATTGACGCGCGAGTTGTCGTGGTTCAATTCCTACACGTTCAATGATTCGAAGTACAAGTCGAATTACCAAGATGGCGTCAACCTCATCGCCATCAGCGGCAAGCAAGTAGTCGATGCGCCTAAAAACACCTTCGACACAGAGTTGACGTATGAAGATGCTGCCTGGTTTACCCGCGTTGGCGGCAGGTTCACCGATCAGCGCTATTACACTTACACCAACGATGCAAAAGTGCCATCAATGTGGGTTGCAAATTTGTCGGGCGGTTATAAATTCAAATCTGCCAGCATGTTCAAGGAAGTGCTGCTTCAGTTGAACGTCACTAATTTGTTCGGAAGGAAATATTTCAGCACCATCGGATCGAATGGTTTCCAGGCGGCTGACCCGACTGGCACCGCGCAAACCTTGTTGACGGGCGCACCACGTCAGGCGTTCCTGTCACTCTCCGGCAAACTGTAAATATCGAAAATAGTTAATTAATCCGTCGGAGTAGGTCATTTTGCCGCCCATCATTTTGGGCGGCAATTTTCTCTTTGACGCCCATCTTAATGCTGACACTATCCACAAAACGTATGCCAATCAAACCGATGTACTTCACCATGTTGCTGACGAGCGTGATGACTTCGCAAGTGGCAATCTGCGCTGCATCCGCAATCGCTCCCGCCGCGACGACGCCGATCAAACATGTGATCGTTCTGGTCGGTGAAAACCGCACTTTCGATAATCTGTATGGCACCTACACGCCGCCAAAAGGGCAAACAATTTCCAATTTATTGTCGAAAAAAATCGTCAACCAGGATGGTTCGCCCGGCCCGAATCATGCCGCTGCAGCGCAGCGTACCGGTTACAGTGCGGGTGCCTATTCGCCCACACCTTCAAGCACCGGCACGTATGCGCATTTGCCGCAACCGTATGCGGGTGGTGCTTTTGGCCAGCAACAAGGCGTGCCCGATGCACGCTTTCCGGCAAAGTTACCGAACGGCCCGTTCCAGATCACGCACCACGTCAGCTACGGCGCCCACACGGGCGACCCGACGCACCGCTTTTATCAGATGTGGCAGCAGGTCAATGGCGGCAAAAGCGACATGTTCGTCTGGGTCGCCAGCCAGACCGGCCCGGGGCCGAGCAATCCTTATCCACTATCGCCAGGGCGTACCTTTCAGGGCGGCGAGGCCATGGGTTTTTACAATATCGCCAGTGGCGATGCGCCCTATTTCAAGTATCTCGCCGAACAGTACGCGATCGCCGATAATTACCACCAGTCGGTCATGGGCGGAACCGCTGCCAACTACCTGGCGCTGGCGACCGCGGACGTCTCGTTCTTTACGCAGGATCGGCAACCCGGCGTACCGCTGGCGAAACTGATTGAAAATCCCGACGCCCAGCCAGGAACCAATAACTGGTACACCGAAGACGGTTATCACGGCGGCACGTACGTAAAATGCGCCGACAGGACACAGGCCGGAGTGGTCGGGATTCGCAATTTCCTTGAAAAACTGCCGTATCCAGCTTTCAACGATGGCAATTGCGCTGCTGACACCTATTACATGGTCAATAACATGGACCCGGCATTTTCGCCGCTGGGCATTTTGTTGCCACAGACACCACGCAACTCCTTGATGCCGCCCCTGTCGATTCCCCATATCGGCGACGCCATGACCCTCGGCGGCGTGTCGTGGAAATGGTATAGCGGCGGGCGCAACGACGGCAAGAAACCCGACAAGGAATACTGCGGCATGTGCGACACGCCGACCTTCTTCACGTCGACGATGACGGGGCCGGACAAGGCAAAACTGGTCGACCTGGCGCAGTTTTATGTCGACGTCAAGGACGAAAAAACCTTTCCTTCGGTCTCGGTGATTGCGCCGTACGACAGCATTTCAGGACACCCCGGCTACGCGGCGACGCCCAGTTTCGAGGAACTGGTCAAGGATGTCGTCGACCGCGTGCGGGCCAATCCGGCAATGTGGGACAACACGGCGATTTTCGTCACGTTTGATGAAGGCGGTGGGTATTACGATTCGGGTTACGTACAATTCATCGACTTCTTCGGCGACGGCCCCAGGGTGCCGCTGATCGCCATCTCCAAACATGCCCGACGCGGCGCCGTCGACCATACCTACTACGATCACGCCTCGATCAGCAAATTCATCCAGCGCAACTGGTCGCTGCCGCCGATATCCAAGCGCAGCAGCGACAACCTGTCCAATCCGGTCGCCGATCCGGCCAATCCGTATGTGCCCCTTAACCGTCCGGCGCTGGGCGACATGATGAATCTGTTTGATTTCACCCCGGTTGCCGACGCGGATGGCAAGTCCAAGGAAATTGGAAAAAATTAAGGATTGCGTGTCGATGTGGCGTCATTGATGCTTTTCCGGTGTACGCGCAAGCACGCTTGCACGTACACCAAGATTGATCAGATTGCGTCGTCGACGGCGAGGCGCCCGAGGCCGGGGTCATCGCTGAAAAAGCCGTCGATGCCCGCGTCGATGTAGCGCTTCATTTCGGCAATGGAGCCGACCGGATTGCGCGCATTGTCGCCGGCGCCATCGCGGAAATCCGCCGCCAGATAGCGGTTTTCCGGGCGGAAGGTCCAGGTGTGGACCAGCAAGCCTGCCTTGTGGGCATCGTCAACCAGCGACGTCGGCGCGCCGAGACGCTCGTTTTTGCCAAGTGGAATGACGCCACGGGTTGGCGGCGCCACCACGTCGGCATAGGCGGCCATGTCGCGCAGGCCAGACGGCGTGAGCATCTGAGCGAAGGTGAGCAGGCCGCCGCCCGCCGCCACGTCGCTTGGCCGCGTTGGCCCCGGCACCACCAGTTGCATGATGCGCAGGTTGCTGCGCCGGCCCAGTTTCTGGCGCATGAATTTGAGGTTGGCCACTTCGAACGACTGGATTTCGAGTGGCGCCCGGCGCGTGTATTCGTGCGCCGCCAGGGTGGCCAGAAAGCGCGGTTCCAGCGGCAAGCCGACCTTGGCAAAATAGGTCGAGCTTTTCAGTTCAGGCGCCAGCCCGATCATGCGCCCCGTGGTGGCCGACTGCGCGGCAACGAACTCGATGATTTCTTCCCAGCTGGGAATCTGAAACTGGCCATCGTAGACGGTGTTTCCGGGGCGCACTTTCGGCAAGCGCTCGATTGCCCGCAAGGTCTTCAGTTCAGCAAACGTAAAATCGTCGACGAACCAGCCGGCATGGGTTTCGCCATCGACTGTCTTGCTGGTGCGCCGCATTTTAAATTGCGCTCGGTCGGCAACATCGGTCGTCTCGCTCAGGTTGCTCTCGTGGCGCGCGACCAGCACGCCGTCCCTGGTGCAGACCAGGTCCGGCTCGATGTAGTCGGCGCCGTCGAGGATCGCCTTGGCATAGGAAGCGAGCGTGTGTTCGGGACGCAAGGCGCAGGCGCCGCGATGGCCGAACACTTCCGGACGGGGCCGGCCACCCGGCGGAGTCTGCGCCAGGGCCAGCGGCATGGCGCCCAAGGCCAGCCCGGCGGCAGCGGTCTGGATGAAATGACGGCGCGAGACGGCGCCGCCCGCACGGTTGATTGGCATGCTCAAAAGTTGGCCATCACGGTGAGGAAGGATTGACGTGGGGCAATCGGGAAGGTGTTGTAGGTGCCGCTGGCAGCGCCCACCACCACGTTCAGTGGTCCCCGCTTATTGGCCAGGTTGCTCACGTTCAGGCGCCAGCGCGCATTCTTGAGCCAGGCGCCGTCGAGCAAGGGCAGTTTGCCCGACACGCTCAGCGAAGTCAAAAAATAACTCGGCACCGACAAGTCGTTGGTGTAGGTGGCGAAACGCTTGCCGACATAGTCGCCGATCACTTGCAGCTCGACTCCGCCGAGATTGGCGCTGGCGACGAATTTGTTCATCCACTCTGGTGTGGCGGGCACAACTTTGCCGGCTGTCGGCACAATGGCGGCGCCATTGTTGTAGTCGTTGGCATACAGGGAACGGTTGTACGACAGGGCGTTGTAGAAAGAAAAATTGCTGCCGAAGTGCAGCGTGCCGGCCAGGTCGATGCCGTCGGTACGCACGCTGCCGACGTTGGCCAGCACCGGATTGCCGCCAATAATGGCCAGAATCACCGGGGTCGGGCTGATTTGCAACAGGCGGTTGCTGAAGTCGACGTGGTAGACGTTGATCTGGCCATCGAGTTGCGTGATGGGGCCCAGTTCCAGCGGATGGTTGCCGCGGATGCCCACTTCATACGTCACCGACGTTTCCGGTTTGGCGCCGGCCTTGAACAGGTCGAACGCCGGCTGGCTTGCCAGGCTCCACGGCGAAGCGCCGCCGCCGCCGTAGGTGACGAACTGGCGCAGGTTTTTCTGGATGTTCATGAACACCTGGTCGCGCGGGGTCAGATCCCAACGGGCGCCAAATTGTGGCAGGAACCATTTCTTGGTGATGATTTCGCCTTCCGGCAAGGCCAGCGAGCCACCGGAAATGGCACCTTTGGCGGGCTGCACCGGGAAGCGGCCTTCGGCAAATTGCAGGCTCGATTTGAAACCGGCCAGCAGCGTCAGCTCGGGCTGCACGTTCCATTCGTCCTGCAAGTGCAGCTGGACAACTTTGTTGTTGATTTTGCTGCCATATTGGGTGATCAGGGGATTGACCGGGCGCTCATAGGGCGAACTTGGATTGTTGACGTCCAGCGCGTACCAGCGCCGATACGCCTGCGAGCGGTTGTGCTCGAACCAGCCACCGAATTCGATCTGGTGATTGCCCATTTCGTAGCGCAAGGTGGACAGCACGCCGCCGCGGCGGATTTCGTATTCGGTGGTGCGCACCGCGTAGCCGGAATTGCCGAACACCTGTTTTAAGTTCTGGTTCGGATAATACACACCGAACAGTCCCGGCAGGCCAGCAACACCGATCGGACCGGCGACGACGCCAACGCCGTCATCAACATGATGATAGACCTGGTTCGACCAGGTCAGCTTGTCGCTCAAATTGGCGTCGAACTTGGCGTAACCGAGGTAATCGGTGCGCTGCGCATCGCTGTAATAATTGCGGTAATTGTTGCCTGCCGCCGCCGGGGTGGCGCCCGTTGGCGACAGGTAGGCGAGCGCCGCATTGAAGTCAGGATACAGGAACGGCCGGGTGTAGGGCGAACTGGTTTCGCCGGCGAGGTGGACGGTGCTGTCCTCGTTCGGTTCGATCTTGTCCGAGTAATTGAAAAACAGCGTCAGCTTGCCGGCGCCGCTTTTGTTGACCAGCTTGGCATTGAATTGATCGCCGCCTTGGCGGCCATCGAAATCCCAGGCGCGCGCTTCGTGATGCAGGTACGACAGGTAAGCGCTGCTGCCGTCGCCAAACAAGCCGGTGTCGTAGCGCAGAAAGGTGCGCGAGGTGTTGTGGCTGCCCACGGTCTGCTGCACGCTGGCGCCGCGCGTGATCGAAGGGTCGCTCGAATAGGTTTCGATCGTGCCGCCCAGATTGCTGGTCGATGCGGTGCCAAGCTCGCCCGCACCGGATGACAGCACGACGCTGCGCACGTTCTCGCTGGTGACGGCGCGCTGTGGCGACAAGCCGTTGTAGTTGCCGTATTGCTGGTCACCCAGCGGCACGCCGTCCAGCGTGTAGCCCAACTGCGAGCCGCTGAAACCGTGCACGAACAGCGACAGGTTCTGTTCGTTGTTGCCCCATGGGTCGGCGGTCTGGAAGCTCACGCCAGGCAAGGTTTGCAACGCTTTCAGCGGGTTGATGCCTGGCAGAATTTTCTGCATCTCGTTCGTGTTCAATGCGACCGAAGAGCGCGTCTTGGTCGATGAAATCTTCACCGTCGCCATCGTTGTGCTGTCGACATCGGTTGATGCTGGCGTGGTGCTGAGCGCTGTTGCCGAGCTGACAGTTTGCGCCAGCGCCGATGTTGCCAACGTCATCGTGCACAGCGCGGAAACGGCGAGGGCGACTTGGCGGGGGGTGCAACGAAACACGCGGTTCAATGTGCGATTCATTCGATTCTTGCCTGAAGTTATTAGAAACGGCAGAGAATAAAGTGAATTTATGACACATTAATGACTTGACATCATTTTTTTCAAGCAGATCTAGCCTGAATGTTTCATAAACCGGCATTCTGGCGAGCCGCCTTGCTTGCCGCAGCCCCGGTCAGTGTGATTTGAGATCGTCAGACGAAGTTCTCCCTACCCACTCGCAGTGGGGGTTTGTAAA
>Ga0326734_1000110_pt1 | contig 25571 bp, 26 predicted proteins | sample 15_GP2_1315_FD_207944 | JGI IMG/M metagenome (GOLD analysis project Ga0326734, IMG submission 207944) | Glacier ice microbial communities from Ngari, Tibet, China - 15_GP2_131.5 | ecosystem: Environmental > Aquatic > Freshwater > Ice > Glacier | place: China: Ngari, Tibet | collected 2018-07-18 | reverse complement strand
GCATTAAAGGCTTTCGCCGGGTGTTCACCCGCTATGACAAGCTCGACGTCATGTTCATCGGCGTCATCACTTTTGCCCTCGTCGTCGATGGGCTACGGTTGTGTTAACAAGCCCTAGTCCAGTGCCTGGCTGGCCGATCAGGCCGAACGCTTTCACGACCAGGCTTGAACGACAGCGGTTGGTGGTATCTGTGAAGATACATGCCAGCTCCAACCCATCTTTTTGCAAACCTATGAATCCAGATTTCATCTTTAATACCGCCACTTATTGGATTTTCAGGGCGGCGGGGTACGCGCTGCTCAACCTGGGTGAAGATGCCGCGCTGATTGCATTGATGTTTTGCTGAGGCGGGTTTTGGCCTGGAACACAAAAGCCGCCTGATTCGACAAAAACAAGAGGTGTGCTTCAGGCCTTTTTGGCCCATGCGCTGCACCATGCCTTGGCGGCAACCTGTTTGCCGGCAAAGAGCGGGCAGGCTGCAGCTGGATCAGTCGGTTTGCCTTGGTACAGCGCGCAATTGGCACAGTTTTGGCCGTCGGCGTATTTCGGGTACTTGGCCTTGTCTACCTTGGTCGCGTCATTTTTATAGCCCAATGCGGCAGCCTGCGGCTCGGTTTCCTGAACCAGCGGCGCGGCGGCCTGGGCCTGGGCCAAGCGAGTCACGGCGAGCACGCCTGCACCGACAACCGATTGAATGACAAAAGTTCTGCGATTGGATTTCATGGAATTCCCGATGATTGGTTTGGAAATGGTCCAACACGGCATAAAAATGAATTGCCGCATCGACAAGGTATCGGGCGGGCTGTAAGTGGTGCAAGACGGAGAGAAGCCAATACAAACCGACCAGACCATTTCCTGATGTCGTAGCCAAAATAGGCGAAATTGAGTTTACTGCCAAGCCTGGATAATTGCTTGCAGTCCAGCATGATCCCGTGACTTGGTGCAAATTGTGTTGAAAAAACCTTCTCATGTTCACGAAAGCAGCCCATGCCTGAGACCTTGGGAGCAATGTCATACAGAGGAAATCAGTGACGACAAAGTGATGCAGTGTCCAGCTGCGGCTATGCTTGCCAATTGTCTTGAGCGCGTGCTGTTTTTTGTTGGAAGTTATGGTTTCCTTGCACACAATTGCATTTCAGGTCGTTCTTGAAGCTAAAAGGAATTCATCATGAAGAGACTGATTTTGCGTACCGTTCCGCTGATGCTCTCATTGGCGGTCTTGCCAATGTTCGCCGCTGCCCAGGCCGCCTGGCCTGCCAAGTCCATCACGCTTGTGTCCCCTTATGCGCCGGGAGGCACCACTGACGTGCTCGCCCGCTTGCTGGCTTCAAAGCTGCAAGCTGTGCTGGGGCAGACCGTGATCGTGGAGAACAAGGGCGGTGCGGGCGGAAACATCGGCACGGACTACGTGTCCAAGTCAAAGCCGGATGGCTATACGTTTTTGGTGGCATCGAGCGGCCCGCTGGTGATTGCGCCATCGCTTTATCCTAAGCTGCCTTACGAGCCCAACACGGATTTCACCGCCGTAGCGCCGATTGCCAGTGCAGCGTTCGTGATCGCCGTCAACCCCAGATCGGGATTGATCAGCGTCAAGGACATCATTGCCAAAGCAAAAGCCGGCAACCTGGCATTTGCGTCGGCCGGTTCTGGGACGCCGCAGCACATCATCGGGGAAATGTTCAATGTGCAGGCCGGCATCAAGATCCAGCACATTCCCTACAAAGGCTCGGGGCCGGCCATGAACGACCTGGTAGGGGGCCAGGTTCCCATGACATTCGAGAATCCGGTGCCCATCATGCCGCAGGTCAAGGCTGGCAACCTCAAGGTGCTGGCCGTGACTAGTGCCAAACGCTCGGCGGCGTTTCCCGATATTCCAACCGTTGCAGAACTGGGTCTGAAGGGTTTTGACGCGCAACCCTGGTACGGCGTGCTGGGCCCGGCTGGCGTACCGGCAGAAATCGTTGACCGGATGAACAAGGAAATCCGCACCATTCTGGCTTCTACCGACATCAAGGCGCGCCTATTTGCCTTGGGCGCGGAACCCATGGACATGACCCCGCAGGTGTTCAAGAATTTCATCGCGGCGGACACCAAAAAGTGGACGGGCGTGGTCAAGGCTTCCGGCGCCACGGTGGATTGATGCAGTCGCAACAACCAGGGGGCGTCCATGACCACTGATCTGCTGGATGCGACAGCGTTAAAGCAGGCCTGCGTTGGCCGTCCGGCTGCTGGCCCTTGCCTTTGCGCACTGGGCGCGTGTCGCAGTTGGGAAAGCTTTACTGAGGACCGCTGGCCGGGCGCTTCGGTCCGGCGCCTGGGCACCCTGCGCAACCCGGTGACCGACGAGCCGACCGTGGAAGAATTTCACCCGGACGGCACGCGCTACGGCTCCCCGGACGCGCCACTGGCCGTGGACTTTTTCCCCTGCAACCGGTGTGATGCTTATGCCTGCGACCGCTGTGGCCGTGCCTTGCTGCGGTACACGGAATATGGCGGCTACTATGTTGATCACCGGGTTCGGGAACTTGTCCAGGAACTGATTTTTTAGGCTGTTACCTATCGGCCTGCCATGTCACGCTTTGAAAACCGTGTTCAAATTTAGGGATGCGTCATGGAGATTGTTAAAACCGTTTTAACCTTGATGGCCGCTGCGTTGCTGATGGCCGGCTGTGCCTTCACGCCACTGCAGACAGGCATGTCGCGTGAACAGGTGCTTGGCAGCTACGGCAAGCCGACCCGAGTAACTCCTTTGGTCTCTGGAACACGGTTGCAATATTCCAGGCAACCCGCCGGACAAAGCGTGGTGATGCTTGACCTGGACGCAACCGACAAGGTGACTTCGGTGCGGGAGGTCATGAAACTTCAGGAGTTTTTACGCATTGAGCCGGGCCAGTGGACGCGCAGCGACGTGGAGCGCGAGTTTGGCCCGCCAGCCCGCGTTGATCAAGTGGCGTCATGGGCGGGCGACATCATGAACTACCGCTGGCGCGACAGTCTGCAGGACATGTACTTTTGGGTTTACCTGGACGCTGGCAACCGGGTGCAGCGAACCGGGCAGGGCATCGAGCTTCCTGTCAGGACTGACGACTGAGCGCAGGCTTACTGCACTGCGCGGCCCATCTCCGGCCAGCGGTGGTGCAGGTACACCCATGCGGCCAGACCGATACACAGCATGCCCAGCGACACGGCGGCCAGCCCCGGCGTGGAATGCATGACCAGTGGCGCGATGACGCCGGCCACCAGCCCATTGGCCGTGGAGCCGATGAAAGCCTGCAGCGAAGACGCCATGCCGCGCCGCTCCGGGTACAGGTCGAGCACCAGCAGTGTGACCACGGGCACCATCAGCGCCCAGCCAAATGAAAACACGGCAATTGGAAAGAGGGCCCAGGAGACATGGGCGTCGAACAACAGGTTGGCTGCCAGGTTGACCATGGCAGTCACCAGCATGATGACAAAGCCGTGGCGTATCTGTTTTTTAGGCGGAATTTTGCCGGCTAGGCGGCCGCTCAGCCAGGCGCCAAGCATGATCCCGGAGATGGTCAACATGAAAAACCAGAAAAACTGAGTAGGCTGCAGCCTGAGGTGATCGCCCAGAAAAGCGGGCGCTGACAGCACATACAAAAACATGCCGTTGAAAGGCACGCCGCTGGCCAGCGCCAGCAGCAAAAAGCGCGGACTGGAGCCGAGCTGCCAGTAGCCCCGCATCAAATGCCGGACTTCAAAAGGCTGGCGGGCTTCAGGCTCCAGCGTTTCGGGCAAAAATTTAAAATTGATGCTCCAAAGCACAACGCCCACGCCGGTAAGAAACCAGAAAATGCTGTGCCAGCCCAGGTGCGAAAACAGCCAGCCGCCCACCATGGGCGCCAGCGCCGGCGCCACGCCAAAGTAAATGGTGACCTGGCTCATGACCTGCTGTGCCTGCGCAGGCGCAAACATGTCACGTATCACGGCGCGCGACACCACGATGCCGGCTCCGGTGGACAAGCCCTGCATGGCCCGGAAAAACACCAGCTGGCCCACGCTTTCAGACAGGGCGCAGCCTGCCGATGCCAGCGTGAACATGGCAATGCCCCACAGCACCACCGGCCGCCTGCCAAAACAGTCCGCCAGCGCGCCATGAAACAGGTTCATGAAGGCAAAGCCAAACAGGTAGGCCGACAGGGTTTGCTGCATTTCCACCGGGGTGGCGCCCAGGGACTGGGCCATGCCGGAAAACGCCGGGAGGTAGGTGTCGATGGAAAACGGCCCCAGCATGCCCAGCACGGCCAGCAGGGCAGCAAGCGCCCAGCGTGGGCCGCGCCAGAGCTGGTCGGCGTTGGGATTCATGCGTTCTTGAGCTTCAACGCCGCATCGTAAAGCTCGTTGCGTGGTGCGTGGCTGATCTCGGCAGCGAGCCTGACCGCCGTCTTCAAAGGCAGTTCGGCCAGCAGAAGTTTCAGAACTCGCAGGCTGTCGTCAAGGCTTTCAGTGACAGCCGACGCATGTAGCACCAGCGCAAACTCGCCCCGGGTACGCTGTGGGCCGGCATCCAGCCAGGCGGAAAAATCCTGTGCGGGCAGCGTGGCAATTTCTTCAAACTGCTTGGTCAGCTCGCGTCCGACCGTGACGAGCCGCCCCTGCAGCACGGCCATGGCGCGCGCTAGCGCCTCGATGCGGTGCGGCGCTTCAAGAATGACGGTGGCGCGGGGGTCGGTGCGCAACAGTTCGATGGCCTGGTCGCGTTCACCGGCTTTGCTCGGCAGGAAACCGGCAAACACAAAACTGCTGCCACTGTCGGCACCGCTGCCTTCGGCGCGCACGACACCGGCGGCACTGAGCACGGTGGTGACGCTGCTGGCTCCTGGCAAGGGCATGACCTTGAATCCGGCCGCCCGTACTGCCGCTACCAGGCGGGCGCCAGGGTCACTCACGGCCGGCGTTCCTGCATCGCTGACATAGGCCACGCGCTCGCCGCGCTGCAACCGGTCCACCACCCCGCTGGCGGCTTCTGCTTCATTGTGCTGATGCACCGCCAGCAACGGCTTGTCGATGCCATACTGGCGCAGCAGCGGCTGGGTATGGCGTTTGTCTTCACAGGCAATGGCCTGCACCAGCTGCAGCACATGCAGTGCGCGAAGGGTGATGTCGGCCAGGTTGCCAATGGGCGTGGCCACGACATACAACGTGGCTTCCGGATAATTCTGCATGCCTGCTGCGGCACGCGCGGTGTCCAAAGCCAGTTCGAAAGAAGCGTTCAATGTGGTTTTCCAAAAAACAGGCTGGCAAAGTGCCATGCCAGGGTGCGCCAGACAATGCCTCAGTGGCGACGAAGCAGGTTACCACCAAGTCACGCGGCGATGCAGCGGAGTTGGCAGCACTTGGGTGCCTGGTTGATGCCGGCCTGAAGTGGGTGGCGTCCAATTATCGGACGCCGGGACGTGGCGGCGGAGAAATTGACCTGATCATGCGCGCGCCTGATGGAACCCTGGTGTTCGTCGAGGTTCGCCAGCGCGCCAGTGCCTCCTACGGGGGCGCGGCCGCCAGCATCAGCGGCGTCAAGCAGCAGCGCATCATTTATGCCGCGCGCCATTACCTGATGCGTTTTGCCAGCCCGCCGCCTTGTCGCTTTGACGTGGTGCTGGTCCATGGCACGCTTTCCTGTGACCAATCTCCTGCGCCAAAAATCGAATGGCTGACTGCCGCATTCGACGCCTCTTGACGCATGGTGAATGGGTGACGATTTCCTTATCTCCCTGCTGTTCTGCCCTTGTGGGGGATGTGGCGTTGCCTGACCCGGTATCATCCGTTCATGCTTGAACAACGAATCGAACAGCACTTCATCGACAGCGCCGACCTTAAATACCAGTCCGCGCAAATATTGTCCAAACCGGTTGCCGCAGCCGTGCATGCCATTTTGGCCAGTGTCACCAGCGGCAACAAGGTGCTGGCCTGCGGCAATGGCGGGTCGGCCGCTGACGCACAGCACTTTGCGGCAGAGTTTGTCGGCCGTTATGAACGCGAGCGGCCTGAACTCGGCGCCATTGCCCTGACGACTGACAGTTCCATCATCACGGCGATTGCCAATGATTACGATTTCAGTGTGATTTTTTCCAAGCAGGTGCGTGCGCTGGGCGTGGCAGGCGATGTGCTGCTGGCTATTTCCACCAGCGGCAATTCGGCCAATGTGTTGGCCGCCGTTGAAGCGGCGCACGAGCGCGACATGACGGTGGTGGCACTGACCGGCCGAGGCGGCGGCAAAATGATTCAGGCCCTGCGCGAAACCGATGTTCATATTTGCGTGCCGCATGAGCGCACGGCCCGCATTCAGGAAGTGCATTCCCTGGTCATCCACTGTATTTGCGATGGCGTGGACACCCAGCTGCTTGGCGATCAGGAGTCTTCAGTATGAACTATGGTGCAACCAAGCGGCTGGTCCGCATGACGGGTGCGGCAGTGCTGCTTTCCAGCTTGTTAAGTGCTTGCGTCGGGCCCTTGCTGGTGGGCGGCGCCATGGTGGGCGGCACGCTGTTGGCGGTTGACCGCCGCACTTCTGGCGCCCAACTGGACGATGAGGCGATCGAGTTGCGCGCTGCCAACCAGATTCGCTCCAACCTGGGCACCCGTGTGCGGGCAAGCGTCACCAGTTACAACCGTCAGGTGCTGTTGACCGGCGAAGTGCCCAATCTGCAAGACAAGCAGCGGGTCGAGGACGTGGTCAAGGCGGTGGAAAGCGTGGCAGCGGTGGTCAATGAACTGGCGGTCTTGAACAGCCCGTCTCTGATGGACCGGTCTGCCGACACCTTGCTGACCGGACGTATCAAGGCCATGCTGCTGGATGCCAAGGACCTTCAGTCCAACGCCTTCAAGGTCGTGACCGAACGCAACACGGTGTATTTGATGGGGCGCGTTACCCAGCGCGAAGCGGAACGGGCTACTGAAGTGGTGCGCGGCACCCCTGGCGTGCAAAAGGTCGTTCGCATCCTGGAAATCATCAGCGAGCAGGAACTGCAGCGGCTGGGAACCCTTCCTCCCCAAAATCAGCCGGCAGCGGCCGCAAAGCCAGCCAGGCTCTGAAAAAGTTTCTGGGTTCGTCCGGCTATCGAAGGCGCCGGATCAGGCTTGACGTGTCCCAGCGCTTGCCGCCCATGGCCTGCACGTCGGCGTAAAACTGGTCGACCAGCGCGGTCACTGGCAGACGGGCGCCGTTGCGCTTGGCTTCGTCCAGCACCAGGCCCAGGTCCTTGCGCATCCAGTCCACTGCAAAGCCAAAGTCAAACTGGTCGGCTGCCATGGTCTTGCCGCGGTTGTCGAGCTGCCAGCTTTGCGCCGCGCCCTTGCCGATCACGTCGAGCACCTGGTTGGCATCGAGCCCCGCTTTTTGTCCAAATGCCACCGCTTCGCTCAGGCTTTGTACCAGGCCTGCAATGCAGATCTGGTTGACCATCTTGGTCAGCTGGCCAGCGCCGGACTCGCCCATCAGGGTAAAAGCCTTTGAAAATGCCATGCCGACCAGCCTGGCCGCATCGAACGCGGCGGCATCGCCACCGCACATGACGGTGAGTGCGCCATTTTCTGCGCCCGCCTGACCGCCCGAGACGGGCGCGTCGACAAACTGCAGGCCAAGGTCCTTTGCGGCTTGGTAAAGCGTTCGGGCAATGGTTGCCGAGGCCGTGGTGTGGTCAACAAAGATAGCTCCCGGCTTCATGCCGGCAAACGCGCCATCGGCGCCCAATGCAACGGACCGGAGGTCATCGTCATTGCCAACACAGCAAAACACCATGTCTGCGCCGGCGGCCGCTTCGCGCGGCGAGGCGGCTGAAGCGTTGTTGAACTCATCCTTCCAGGCCTGGGCCTTGGGGGCGCTGCGGTTGTAGACCGTGACGTCGTGGCCTGCCATGGCCAGGTGGCCGGCCATGGGGTAGCCCATCACACCCAGCCCGAGAAAAGCGACTTTGCTGGGAACGGAGGATTCGTAGTGTTTGTTGAGAATTTTGGCCATGGCTTGTCTAAGAGGATTAAAAAATTTCACACGATCGAAAAATGCTCGGTTCCTGCCGACAGGTCGGTGGACTTGGCACGCTGCGAATAAAGCTTGATCTGCAGCCGCAGGTCGTTGACCGAATCGGCATTGCGCAGGGCGTCTTCATAAGAGATGTGGTTGCCTTCAAAGGCATCGAACAGCGCCTGGTCAAAAGTTTGCATGCCCATGTTTCGGCTTTTCTTCATGACTTCCTTGATCTCGCTCACTTCGCCTTTGAAGATGAGGTCAGAGATCAAGGGTGAATTGAGCATCACCTCAACGGCGGCAAAGCGCCCTTTGGTGTCCTGGCGGGGCACCAGGCGTTGTGATACCACCGCCCGAAGGTTCAGCGACAGGTCCATCAACAACTGCGGACGGCGTTCTTCCGGGAAAAAATTGATGATCCGGTCCATGGCCTGGTTGGCGCTGTTGGCGTGCAGCGTGGCCAGGCACAGATGCCCGGTTTCCGAGAAAGACAGGGCATGGTCCATGCTCTCGCGGTCACGAATTTCACCCATCAGGATCACGTCAGGCGCCTGGCGCATCGAGTTCTTCAGCGCTGAAGCCCAACTGTCTGTGTCCAGACCGACCTCACGCTGGGACACCACGCAGTTTTTGTGCGGATGAACAAACTCCACCGGGTCTTCGATGGTCAGGATGTGGCCGTAGGACTGCTCGTTGCGCCAGTCCAGCATGGCTGCCATGGTGGTTGACTTGCCCGAGCCTGTCGCACCCACCAGAATCGCCAGGCCCCGCTTGGCCATCACCACGTCCTTGAGCACTCCAGGCAAACCCAGGCCGTCCAGCGTGGGGAGCACTGCCGGAATCACACGCATCACCAGGCCAACCTTGCCCTGCTGCATGAAGGCGTTGACGCGAAAGCGGCCAATGCCGGATGGCGAGATGGCGAAATTGCATTCCTTGGTGCGCTCGAACTCGGCAGCCTGCTTGTCGTTCATGATCGCGCGCGCCAGCGTCAGTGTGTGGCTGGCGTTGAGCGGCTGTGACGATACCTTGGTCAGCTTGCCGTCAACCTTGATGGCGGGCGGGAATTCTCCTGTCAGGAAAAGGTCGCTACCGCCGCGGCTGACCATGAGCCGCAACAGGTCGTTGATGAATTTACTTGCCTGGTCGCGTTCCATGAATTCTCCTGCATGTTGTAGTCAGACGACATTGCGTCTGGTTAGTTTTGGGTGCTGCCGAGCCGGGCACTCACGGCTCGCAGCCGGCGCGATACCTTGCGCGCCAGCAAGGCAATCAGGCTGCCCGCCAGTGCCGGGTCCGTGCGCATCATGTCGTCCAGCGCCTGCACGCTGAGCACGGCGATTTCACAATCGGTCAGCGAGGTGCATATTGAAAACCGCAGGCCGCTGTCAAGAAGGGACATCTCACCCAGAATATCGCCAGGCCGCGCGTATGCAAGATGCAGGCGTTCGCCCCAAGGCTGCTCGCGCTCTATGGCCATGCTGCCGCTCAGCAGCACCAGCATGAAATTGCCGTACTCTTCCTGGCGGATCACGTCGCGGTTTGCCGGCAGCGTGGCAAAGTCGAAGTATTTTTCCAGGCATTGCACGGCTTCCAGCCCCAGTCGCGCCATGTACTTGTCTTTGCTCCACAGTTCTTGCACCAGCTTGCTGCCGCGTTCGGCAGACAGGCGCTTGGCGCCTACCTCGTTCGCCCGCGCTTCCCACGGCACCATCGACGCAGCGTCGACTCCGAGTTCAATGAAAGCGGTGGAGAAAAAGAGCGAGTCCGCATGCCCACTGTCGGCCGCCACTGGCTTGGCCTGCCTCAACAGTCTGAATAAGCCTTTCATGAAGCATGTTTCCTCATCAAATCAGGTAGTTTCAACCCGGAAAATTATCAGGGATCTTGGCTTTTCCACGGGCTTCTGCCGAAGAAATAATATTTCGCCTGACCAGGTCGGTCAGGTTCTGGTCCAGGGTCTGCATGCCCACGCTGTTGCCGGTCTGGATGGACGAGTACATCTGCGCCACCTTGGCCTCCCGGATCAGGTTGCGGATGGCGCTGGTGCCCAGCATGATTTCATGCGCCGCCACCCGGCCCTGGCCGTCCTTGGTCTTGCACAGGGTTTGAGAAATCACGGCTTGCAGCGATTCGGACAGCATGGAGCGAATCATTTCCTTTTCCTCGGCCGGAAAGACATCAATGATCCGGTCCACTGTCTTGGCCGCGCTGGAGGTGTGCAGCGTGCCGAACACCAGGTGCCCGGTTTCTGCCGCCGTCATGGCCAGGCGGATGGTTTCCAGGTCGCGCATCTCGCCGACCAAAATGGCATCCGGGTCTTCGCGCAGGGCCGACTTCAGGGCGGCGGCAAAGCTCAGCGTGTGCGGTCCGACCTCGCGCTGGTTGATCAGGCACTTCTTGGATTCGTGGACAAACTCGATCGGGTCTTCGACCGTCAGGATGTGGCCGTATTCGGTTTCATTCAGGTAGTTGACCATGGCGGCCAGGGTCGTTGATTTGCCAGAGCCCGTGGGGCCGGTGACGAGCACCATGCCGCGTGGCTTCAAGGCCAGTTCACCGAAAATCTTGGGCGCGCCCAATTGCTCCAGCGTCAGGATCTTGGAGGGAATGGTCCGCAAGACTGCGCCAGCGCCCCGGTTGTGGTTGAAGGCATTGACCCGAAAACGCGCCAGGCCGTCAATTTCAAATGAAAAATCAACCTCCAGGAACTCTTCGTACTGTTTGCGCTGGGTATCGTTCATGATGTCGTACACCATGGCATGGACTTCCTTGTGGTCCAGCGGCTCGATGTTGATGCGCCGAACATCGCCGTGAACCCGGATCATCGGGGGCAGGCCGGCTGACAGGTGCAGGTCGGATGCCTTGTTTTTGACGCTGAAGGCCAGCAACTGCGTAATGTCCATTCCGGCAAATCCTCAAGGTTGGGTCCAAACCAGATCTAAGTTAAATCTGGGATTACAGTCGGATTATGACCACGATTGCCCATCATCTCCGTCTTGTCCGTCAACGCATGGACGCTGCCTGCCTTGCCGCGGGGCGCGACCCGGCCAGCGTGCGGCTGCTGGCCGTTGCCAAGACCTTTGGCGCCGGGGCGGTGACCGAAGCCATCGCCGCGGGCCAGACGGCTTTCGGCGAAAACTACATTGCCGAGGGCGTTGACAAGATCGATGCCTTGCGCCGCTGGCAAGCCGGCAGCGCAGGCCAGCCCGCAATGCCCGGCGGCAAGCTGGAATGGCACTGCATCGGGCCGGTGCAAAGCAACAAGACGCGGCTGGTGGCCACCCATTTCGACTGGGTGCAGTCGGTTGACCGGCTGAAGACCGCGCAGCGGCTGAGCGAACAGCGCCCGGCCGATCTGCCGCCGCTGCAGGTGTGCCTGCAAATCAATGTCGACGGCGGCGTGAACAAGTCCGGACTGGCCCCCGACGAGGTGCTGGCTCTGGTCCGGGAAGTGGCCAGACTCCCACGCCTGGTGGTGCGCGGCCTGATGGCCATTCCTGAGCCTGCTATTGATTTTGTAGCTGCTTGTGCATTGCATGCCAGCGCAAAAGCCATTTTTGACGAGATAAATGCAGCTGGCGCCCTGCCAGCGCCCATGGACACGTTGTCATTGGGCATGACCGCCGATCTGGAAGCGGCCATTCATGCCGGCAGCACCATGGTGCGGGTAGGCAGCGCCATCTTTGGAAACCGGGGCTAGGTCGCCAGCTTTGAAGCCGCACCGGCCCTGGCATGCAGGCCGGGGCCCCTGAGGTAGTCGTTCATTTCCTTGATCGGCAGCGGCACTGAAAACAAGAACCCTTGAAACTGGTCGCAGCCCTGGGCAATCAGAAAATCCTGCTGGGCCTGGGTTTCCACGCCCTCGGCGATCACCTGAAGATTCAGGCTATGGGCCAGGGTGATGATGGTGCGGGAAATGGCGGCATCGGCCGGGTCGGTCAACACTTCGGCGACAAAATTCTTGTCGATCTTGAGCTGGTCCAGCGGCAGGCGCTTGAGCGCTGACAGGGAGGAGTAACCCATGCCGAAATCGTCAAGCGCCAGCGTCACGCCCAATGCCTTGAGCGTTCCCATCCGGGCCAGGGTGACTTCCATGCCGTCGGCCAGCAAGGTTTCGGTGAGTTCAAGCTTGAGGTATTTGGGGCTGATGCGGGTGCGCCGGATTTCTGCCATCACCTGGTCCACAAAGTCGGGATGCCGGAACTGGCGCACGCTGACATTCACCGCAATGCTCAGGCCGGCGGCCTGCGGACATGGCGCCCAGGCTGCCAGCTGTTCGCAGGCCGTGGCCAGCGCCCATCCGCCCAGCGGCAAGATCAGCCCGCTTTCTTCCGCCATGGGAATGAAGTCAGCCGGCATGACCAGCCCGCGCCTGGGGTGCTGCCAGCGCAGCAGCGCCTCGACGCCGGTCACGCGCCCCTGGCGGTCAACCTGGGGCTGGTAGTGCAGCACAAACTCCTGCCTGCGCAGGCCGGTGTGCAGCTCCGAGTTGAGCGCCGCGTTGGCATTCACCGCCGACTGCATGTCGGGGTCGTAAAAACACAGCGTGTCGCGGCCTGTGGTCTTGGCCTGGTACATGGCCAGGTCGGCCTGCTTGAGCACTTCGCTGACGCTGTCATGCGGGCCGGTGAGCGAGGTCACGCCAATGCTGGAGGTGGTGTAGTGCTGGTGGCCGGCCAGGTCAAACGGTTCTCGCAATTGCGCCAGAACTTTTTCGGCCAGCATGCGGGTTTTCAAGGTGGCTGCCTCCGCATCTTCGCCCAGGTCTTCCAGCAGCACGACAAATTCATCGCCGCCCAGCCGCGCCACCGTGTCGGTGGCGTCAACGCAGCCGGCCATCCGTTCGGCGACTTGCTGCAGCAGCAAGTCGCCCTTGTGGTGGCCCAGGGTGTCGTTCAGCACCTTGAGCTTGTCCACGTCGATGAACATCAGGGCGCCATTGCGGCGCATTGCCACGCTCTGCGACATCACGTGTTCCAGCCGGTTCAGCAGCATCAGCCGGTTGGGAAGGCTGGTCAGCGGGTCATAGAAGGCCAGCTGGTGAATGGCGTCTGCGTTGAACTTGCGCTGGGTGATGTCCCGGCCCACCGCCACCCAGTGCGTGAGTTCGTCGGCCGTGGCGGCGACCTCGACAATTTCCAGTTCAAGCCAGAAGCAGCTGCCGTTCTTGCGGTAGATCAGCAGTTCGCTGCGGGATTGCCGGTGGCGCGCCAGCAGTCTAGCCATGCGCTTGAATTCGTCCCGCGCGGCGCCGGGCCCCAGCAGCTTGCCAGGTGTCTGGCCAAGCACCTCATGGCGGGTGTAGCCGGTGTGCTGCTCGAAAGCATGGTTGACGAAAACGATGTACGGCACTTTCCTGTGCGCTGGTTGGGCCTCGGCAATGAGCACGATGTCATTGAGCCGTGACACGCAGGTTTCCAGCAGCATCAGCTGCTCTTGCGACTTACGCCGCTTGCTGATGTCGCGAAAGTACACCGCCAGGCCTTCTGCGAAAGGGCTGGCCCGCACCTCAAGCCATTTGCCCAGTCCCGGGTAGAAATCCTCGAATTCGAGCTGCCGGCTGGTGGCGATCGACCGCTGGAGTTCCTGGCGCAGGCGCTGGTTTTTGTCGTTGACCAGGACCAGCCAGATTTCCTTTCCCATCAGTTCGGACGTGTTGTGCCGCAGCAGCTGCTCGCTTGCCGGGTTGAGGTAGGTGAAGCAGCATTGGCGGTCCAGTGTGACAAATGCTTCGGTGATGCTGGTCAGCGTGGTGGTCAGGTGCAGCGTTTCATGCTGTACCTGTTTGCGTGCCGAAATATCTTGCAGCATGCCCTGCAAGCTTTTGATGTGGCCGCGCGCGTCCTGCACGGCCTCGCAGGCCAGCCGCACCCACTTTCGGGAAGTCGGGGTGTCAATTTGCAGTTCTTCGTCAAACCCGATGCCATAGCGGCTGCACTGCTGAAGCAGCCAGCTGGCGCGGTCCTGAAATTCAGGCGCAAACAAGCCCTTTAATTCATCCAGCGTGATTGATCCATCCGGCAGCGGGCCGACGATGGCCGTGAACCCCGTAGAAAAAGACAGGCGTTGCGGATTTTTCAGGTTGACGGTCCAACTGCCCGTCTGGGCAATGCGCTCGACCATGGCGAGCAGATGGGCGGCCTGTCGGGATGCGGTTGGCATACGTTGAGGGTTGACCGTAATGTTTAGGAAATGACAGGGCGCGCCTGGCGCGCCCTGCCTTGCGCTGCTTTGGCCATGAGCGACGCAAAGGCGTTAAAAATCAGGAAAAAAACTTTCGTCATCCGGAAATCCTTGTGTCGAATCAGGTGCGTGCTGGCGCTTGTCACCCCGCGCATTATGTGGCTGCCGTTCAATTCCAAGCCGTCTGGTCCAACCGTGCCAGGCTTTGCAGCTTCCTGCACAGGCTTGTCAAAAACAACTCTTTTTCATCGCCAATGCTTGCTTAATTGGTTACTTCTCTTGCAAAGGGTCAATGTCTTTGGGCTATTTCGCAACGTAGGATGAATCATTTTGAAGGAAAAACCATGGCCACACCGTTTTTTGGCAAGCGTGAAAATGAAATTCCGACTCCCGGTGCACGTCCTGGCACAGGAAGCAGCTACACGGGCTCATCCCCGACTGCACCGGGAGCGCTGAATTCTGCTTCTTCCGGTTCTTCCGCAATGGCCGGCAGCCAAAACATGGCCAGACCTCAAACCATGGAACCGGCTGCCGGAGTCGGCCATGAACGTGAAAATGGCAGCAAGCTGACGGTCGGGCCGAACATCAAGCTCAAGGGTGTTGAAATCACCGACTGCGACACGCTGGTGGTCGAGGGCCTGGTGGAGGCGACCATGAATTCGCGGGTCATCCAGATTGCAGAGCAGGGGGCTTTCAAGGGCTCGGCCGAGATAGAGATCGCCGAGATTCGCGGCGAGTTCAATGGCAACCTGGTGGTTCGCCAAAAACTGGTGATTTTCGCCACAGGCAAGGTTACTGGCACCATCCGCTACGGCAAACTGGTGGTGGAAGAAGGCGGCCAGCTTTCTGGCGACATCGTCGTTGGCACCCAGGGTGGCAACAGCAAGCCTGCGGTGTTGGTGAACAAGTCCGGATTGCAGGCGGCGTAGAAAAAAATATTTGCAAAAAAGCCGTTTTACGCATATTCATAAAGCGTAGTTTGCTATCAATTCAGAACTTAAAATGAAGTTCTGAATCAGGGTCTGCAACCTGAACAGGCGCGACGTTAAAACAGCTTGAACGCCAGTGGTATCAGCAGCGAAGCCAGCACTACTTGCAAGCCCAGTGCCAGACCTGCGTAAGCCCCGGCATCCGGGTCCACATGCATGGCGCGGGCGGCGCCAATGCCATGCGACGCCGTTCCCAGCGCAAACCCCCGGGCCGCCCAGCCTTCACTGTCGGTGGGGATGCGCAATGCGGCAAACAGGTACTTGCCGCAAAGCGCGCCGACCAGCCCGGTGATGACTGCAAACACGGCCGCCAGTGCCGGAATGCCGCCGATCTGCTCGGCAATGCCCATGGCAACGGGTGCGGTCACAGATTTTGGAACCAGCGAAAGAATGAGTTCTTGGGGCAGGCCCAGCAGTTTGCCCAGCAACAAAGATGAGCCAGCCGCCACTGTGCCGCCGGCCAGTGCAGCCAGCAACAACCGGTGCCAGCGCTGGCGCAACTCGGCACGGCGCAGCCACAGCGGCCAGCCCAGCGCTACCACTGCCGGGCCCAGCAGGAAATGGATGAACTGGGCGCCTGCGAAGTAGCTGGGGTAAGAAACACCGGTGGCCACCAGGCCGCAGGCCAGGGCAATGACCGACCACAGCACCGGATTGGCCCAGGGCGCCTGACCGGCCTGAAGGTAGGCGGCCTGCGCCAGCACATAAACCAGCAGCGTGGCGGTCAGGCCGAAAAGCGGCGTTGCCGACAGGTAGACCCAGAGTTGCACGAAGTCAGACATCGGCATCGTGACCTGTCGGATTTGCAGCCTGGGGGTCAGGGCGGCGGTTTCTGAACAGGTGCAGCGTCAGCACGGTCACGGCCAAACCAGCCAATGTTGAGAGCACCACCACGGCCAGCATTCGAACGCCGTACTGGCTGACCAAAGAAAGGTGGGTCATGACGCCAACGCCGACGGGAACAAAGAGTAACGAAAGGTGCGAAAGCAAAAATTCTGCGCATTCGCCTACCGGTTTTTGCACCGCCGGCCATCGCAGCGCCAACAGCAGCAGCACCATGCCGATGACGGGCCCGGGCAAAGGCAGGCCCAGCCCGCGCGCCAGTAACTCGCCGCTTGATTGAAAAATCAGCAGCCAGACCATTCCGCGCAGGGCATTCATGGGATGGGTTTTTTCAGGAATCTGGTGTCTGGCCCGAGGGCGCCAGGCATTGCCATCAAAAGCGAGGCAAGTCCGGGTGCGAGATCTTGCCGCCGCGCACCAGCATTTTTCCATATTCGGCGCAGCGGTTCAGCGTCGGAATGACCTTGCCGGGGTTCAGCAGGCCCTTGGGGTCGAACGCGCGCTTGACGCCAAACATCTGCTCGTTTTCAGCGGCCGAGAACTGCACGCACATCGAATTGAGTTTTTCCACGCCCACGCCGTGCTCGCCGGTTACCGTGCCGCCCATGGCCACGCTGGTTTCTAAAATGTCGGCGCCAAACAGCTCGCAGCGGTGCAGCTGGTCGGCATCGTTGGCGTCGAACATGATGAGCGGGTGCAGGTTGCCATCGCCCGCATGGAACACGTTGGCGCAGCGCAGGCCGTACTTGATTTCCATGTCGGCAATCGCCAGCAAAATGTCGGCCAGGCGCTTGCGGGGAATGGTCGAATCCATGCACATGTAGTCGGGGCTGATGCGGCCTGAAGCCGGAAAGGCATTCTTGCGCCCGCTCCAAAAGCGCAGGCGCTCGGCCTCGTTCTGGCTCACGGTGATGGCCGTGGCGCCATACAGTTGCAACACGGCGCTCATGCGGCCGATTTCTTCCTCGACCTCTTCGGGTGTGCCGTCGCTCTCGCACAGCAAAATGGCCGCAGCGCTCAAGTCATAGCCGGCGTGCACAAAGTCTTCGACCGCCGCCGTCATGGGCTTGTCCATCATTTCCAGCCCGGCCGGAATGATGCCGGCTGCAATCACGCCCGCCACCGCGTCTCCGGCCTTGCGCAGGTCGTCAAAGCTGGCCATGATGCAGCGCGCCAGCTGCGGCTTGGGAATCAGCCGAACGGTGACTTCGGTCGTCACGGCCAGCATGCCTTCGCTGCCGATGACAATGGCCAGCAGGTCGTAGCCGGGCGCATCCAGCGCATCGCCGCCGAACTCGACCTCGTCGCCCTCGATGGTGAAGCCCTTCACCTTGAGCACGTTGTGCACCGTCAACCCGTATTTCAGGCAATGCACGCCGCCCGAGTTTTCGGCCACGTTGCCGCCGATGGTGCAGGCGATCTGGCTGGACGGGTCAGGCGCGTAATACAGGCCGTGCGGCGCTGCGGCTTCAGAAATGGCCAGGTTGCGAACACCGCCCTGCACCACGGCAGTCCGGCTGGCGGGGTCCATCTTCAAGATCTTGTTGAACTTGGCCAGCGACAGCGTCACGCCCATCCGGTGTGGCATCGCACCGCCTGACAGCCCGGTGCCCGCGCCGCGTGCCACCACCGGCACACCGAGCGCGTGGCAAGCCTTGAGCACTGCCTGCACCTGGGCATAGGTTTCAGGCAACGCCACGACCAGCGGCCGTTCGCGGTAGGCCGTCAGTCCGTCGCATTCGTAGGGCGTGGTGTCCTCGCGGTTCCAGAGCAGCGCGTGCCCAGGCAGCACCGCCTGCAAGGCGCGAACCACCTGCGACTGGCGCTCTGTGCGTTCAAGGGAGACGAGTTGTTGGGTAGAAGCAGGTGCATTCATGGTCGGAAATCCCTCATTGAATCCAGACTTTAGTGCAAGCCCGCCAGTTGCGGGCTGAAGTTTTTTAAACCGGGGTGTGAAATGCACCGTCCCTAGCATCCAGCCGGCCTGCGTCATTTTCTAATGGAGTCAGGGTGAACAGGCTGTTTGCGGCATCCGTTCGCCCGTGGCGAAACCGTGTCGCTCCCCAGCATGGCGCTGGAGTTGAGCGCGGTGCAGCTGTTTGCGGAAATCCCGGAGGTTTAATTGCTATTTTATTAATAGCTTATAAAGCATATGCAGTATGCGAAAATGGTGTTAATTTATGCTAAACCAGGCTCTTGCGCAGCCAGTCGGCAAACGCCGCGCATTCCCAGCGGTCCATGGTGCCGGTGCGCCAGCACAGGTAATGGGCATGGGGGCTGGCTATCTTGCGGCTGAACACCTCGTTCGTGTCCAGATGCACCAGCGAGCCGTTCTCCAGCCACGGCGCGCCCAGCTTGAGGCGCACCAGGGCAATGCCCATGCCGGCGGCGGCACCGTCGCACAGCAGGCCGATGTCGTTGAACTGCGAGCCTTCGACCGGTTCGGGCCAGTCGAGTTGGTTGGCGGCAAACCAGGTCCGCCACGGCTCCAGCGGGGAACGCAGCAGGCTTTCGCCCAGCAGGTCTTCCGCCGACTCAAAAGGCCCGTGCTCACGCAAGAACGTCGGCGAGGCCAGCGGGACGACCTCGTCGTTGAGCAGGCAGACATGCTCCAGGTCGGCATAGCGGCCGGTGCCAAAGCGCACGATCAGGTCCGAATCCTCGGCAACCACGTCGAGCAGCGGAATCGACACCTGGATGGTCAGGTCAATCTCGGGGTAAGCGTCGGTGAACTGGCGCAGGCGCGGAATCAAGATGGAGCGGGCAAAGGTCGGCGTGACCGCCAGCCGCAGCTTGCGCTTGCCCGGCGTGGCGCTGTGGCCCGCCGTGCCGGGAAATTTTTGCAGCGTGGCCAGCCCTTCGCGCACATGCGCCAGGTACTCGCTGCCCTCGGTGGTCAGTGAAAAATCGGCCCGGCCAAACAGTTTGGTGCCGATGATCTGCTCCAGCTGCTTGACCCGGTGGCTGACCGCGCTGGGCGTGACGCAAAGTTCTTCGGCCGATTGCGTCACGCTGCGCAGCCGCGCCAGCGCTTCAAACGTCAGCAGGCACTGGATGGGCGGAATTCGAGCGCTAGAGGCCATTTTTGGGAGGGTCATTAGGCAGTAAGTTGGGCTGGTATTTTGCAAGCCAGGCAAGCCAGGCAAGCAGGGGTCGCGGGACTGGCTTTGCCAGACCGCAGGCGCAGCGGCCCCCCCGGGGGGCAGGGAGCTACACGCAGTGAGCGACCGTGGGGGCTCATTTGACTGGGGCTCATTTGAAAATCACGGTTTTGTGGCCATTGAGCATGACCCGGTGCTCGCTGTGCCATTTCACGGCCCGGGCCAGCACCTGGCTTTCGGTGTCGCGGCCCATGGTGGTCAGGTCCTCCACGGTTTTTCCATGGTCGGCCCGCGCCACGTCCTGCTCGATGATCGGGCCTTCGTCCAGGTCGGCGGTGACGTAATGCGCGGTGGCACCAATCAGTTTTACCCCCCGGTCATGGGCCTGATAATAGGGTTTTGCCCCCTTGAAACTGGGCAGGAACGAGTGGTGGATATTGATGGCCCGGCCGGCTAGCTTTTTGCACAGGTCGTTGGACAAGATCTGCATGTAGCGCGCCAGCACCACGAGCTCGGCGCCTTCGGATTCAATGATGTCGAGTTGCTTCGCCTCGACCTGCGTCTTGGTCGCAGCGGTGACCGGCAGGTGGTGGAACGCAATGTTGTAGCTCGCCGCCAGCTGGTAGAACTCGCGGTGGTTGGAAATGATAGCCCGCACATCGATGGGCAGCAGACCGGATTTCCAGCGGAACAGCAGGTCGTTCAGGCAGTGGCCTTCCTTGCTGACCAGGATGACGGTGCGCATTGGCAGCGTGGTGTCGTGCAGTTTCCAGCGCATTTGAAAGGGCGCGGCGAAAGCGGGCAGCCGGCTGGACAGTTCCTGATGCGTCTGCTGCCCGCAGGCAAACTGCACCCGCATGAAAAACAGGCCCGTGCTGGGGTCGCTGTATTGCGCCGCTTCCTCGATGTTGCCGCCATGCTCTAACAAAAAGCCCGATACGGCATGCACGATGCCGCGTCGGTCAGGGCATGAAAGGGTCAGGATGTAGGCAGGGTTCATAGGGCGTGGATTGTCGCAGGTGGCACCCCTGGCGGCGGTGCCTGCTTGCGGTGTGCTGCAACCCGGCACCCATGGTGCCAGAATGCAGCGTCGGTCGTTGCCCTTGAACATCGCTTCATTTAAATTTCACGCAGGAGATATGCATGGCTTATCAGAACTTCAACATGGACCACCACTGGCTGCCCTTCACGCCCAACCGCAGCTTTGTCAAGGACCCGCGGATTTTTGTGGCGGCCGACGGCATGCATTTCACAACGCACGACGGCCGCCAGGTGCTCGACGGCATTTCCAGCCTCTGGTGCGTGGCCGCCGGCCATAACCGCAAGCCCATCAACGAGGCCATCAAAAAGCAGCTGGACACGCTCGACTACGCGACGGCCTTCAACGCCAGCAACGATCAGGCCTTCAAGGCCGCCGAGCTGATTGCCGGCATGGCGCCCGGCGACCTGAACAAGGTGCTGTTCTGCAACTCGGGCTCGGAAGCGGCAGATACCTCGCTCAAGGTGGCGCTGGCCTACCACCGGGCACGGGGCGAGGGCCACCGCAATGTCTTCATCGGCCGGGAAAAGGGCTACCACGGCGTGGGTTTCGGCGGCATGAGCGTGGGCGGCATTCCGGCCAACCGCAAGGTGTATGGCGCGGCGCTGCTGCCGCGCGTGGACCACCTGCGCTTCATCCATGACCCGGTCAGCCATGCGTACATCAACGGTGTCGAGCCCGAATGGACCGAAGACCTGCTGCTGGAGCTGGAAAACCGCATCCTGCCGCTGCACGACCCGAGCAATATAGCGGCCGTGATCGTCGAGCCGGTGGCGGGCAGCGCCGGCTGGTATTTGCCGCCCAAGGGCTACCTGAAGCGGCTGCGGGAAATCTGCGACAAGCACGGCATTCTGCTGATTTTCGACGAAGTGATCACCGGCTTTGGCCGGCTGGGCGTGAACTTTGGCGCCGACTATTACGGCGTGGTGCCCGACATGCTGAACTTTGCCAAGTGCGTGACCAACGGCGTGATTCCGCTGGGCGGCGTGGTCTGCACCGACCGCATCTACAACGCGATGATGAACGCCCATGCCAACAGCCCCGAGCACGCGATCGAATTTTTCCATGGCTACACCTATTCCGGCCATCCGGTGGCCTGCGCGGCGGCCATTGCCACGCTGGAACTGTTCAAGCAGGACAACCTGTTCGAACGCGCTGGCGAGATGGGCCAGGTGCTGGGCGATGCAATGCACAGCGGCCTGAAAGGGCTGCCCAACGTGGTCGGCCTTCGCACCCTGGGGCTGGCTGGCGCGGTGGAACTTGCGCCCATCGCAGGCGCACCGGGCAAGCGGGCCTACGACATCTTCATGGCGTGCTTCCACCATGGCGTGCTGGTCCGGCCAGCGGGTGAAAACATCGTGGTCTGCCCGCCCTACATCATCGAAAAAGAGCACATCGACCGCATCGTCAACGTGGTGTCGGACGCGATCCGCCAGCACGCCTGAGGGCGGCGTTGACCCGCGTCAAGACCAGACTGTTGCCGGGCTACTGCGGGGGCGGGGACAGTTGCGCCTTCAGCCCCGCGCAGTAGTCGGTCTCGGGCAGGGCTGCCGTGGCCCAGACATTGTCAAACGCTTCGGCCTGGCCGGTCCCTGCCCCCGCGCGCAGCCGAATCGACTTGGCCGTCAGGTCGGCGCGAAGGTGCTGCGGCACACCGAGCTGGCGGTCCACATGGCCGTTACCGGCCAGCAGCACCACCGTTTTTCCCGGCAGCAGGAGTTGCTGCAAGGTGGCAGCCATGGTGATGTCCTTGGCAATCTGGATACGCGCCATGGGCCCGATCTGGCTTTCAGGCAGCATGTTGCAGTGGCCAAGACGAATGGCCTGCTGCTGCGCCTTCAGGGCCGGTCCGGGCAGCCGGGCGTCGAGCCCGCTGTCGTTCATGCTGCCTGCCATTTGCGCGCGCGGCAAATTGGCGCCCAGCACCGGCACGCCGGCGCGCACGGCGGTCATCACCGCAGGTCCGTAGGCCGTCCATGGCCAGGCCTTGTCGTCCCATTGCAACGCCCTGCGCGCCTCTTCATCGCTGGAACTGGGCTTGAGTTGCGCGGTGCTGACGCCAGCGTCGGCCATCTCCAGCGCCACACCCGCCAGCAGGCTCCGCACCGCCAGGCTGGAAACAATCTGCTGCTCCAGGTCGTGGTGCGCGGTGGCGTCGTGCTGCTCGCCCACCAGCAGCACATCGGCAGGCAGCAGCGCATCCAGCCGGGCCGCGATCTGGACAGCGCTGGAACTGCCGGTTTGCTCCAGGATCGGCAATTCAGGCCGTCCTGCGCAGCCGCCTGCACCCAGCAGGCAGGCGACAGCCAGAAAAACGGCGAGTCTGCCGGGAAGATGGTGAGAGTCGGTACGGCGCATGGCGGAATATTAAGGCTTTGGCGCAGCGCACTGCCGGTTCAGTGCAGCGAAACCGGTGTGGTCGCCAGGCCGCTGTAGCCCTCCAGCGTGTCTTCCACCTCTTCCTGGGTCGGGGTGTCTTTTTTCCAGCCGTTCAGGCGTTGCTGGAACATTTCTGCCCAGGAGCCATCCAGGTAAACCTGCTTGCCGGAGCGCTTGTCCACAATTTCATAGCCGTGCCGGGCCAGCTGGGGAATGACTGGCCGGGGTGCCAAAGCTTCGGGCGCGTTGGCGTGGATCTGCACCACTGCAAATGATTCCGAGTCGTAGAGCAATTCCATGAGATGTCCTTTTAAAGCAGATGGCCACAATAGCGCCAACTTCAAGAGGACTTTTGCGCGCAGGGGGTCACGGCGTGGTCAGGTCGCTCAGCTGCTGGTCCACGAAATCGCCATTGGCCTGCGTGATCTTGCTGCGAACCGGTAAAAATTTCAGCGCCGGCGCAAACCAGATTTCAACCTTCTGGTCGTATTCGCGCCGGGGCTGGCGCGACATTTTGACAGTTTCCATTTCGCCAAAAGGCAGCTGGAGCAGTTCGCTGCCTTCAACCATGAAAGTCCACTGGTCGGCATCGCGCGGCCCGACGGTCAGAATCGAAATGGCCGAACCCACTGGAAACCCGGCCGGGTTGCCCGCCAGCATGCCGCCGAGTTGCAAAAATACGCTGACCCGGTCCTGCACGCCCTGCGTCCACGGCACGGCAGGCGTATTGGCGCTGAAGCTGATCCGGCCCTTGTCGGACTCGAAATGGGCCGCCACCTCGGACCTCGACTTGTCGGAAAAACGGGTGGGCGCCAGCCCTTCAGGGCCCAGCTGGCCGGTGCTGCTCATGGTGCGGGAGCCGATGAACAGCGCCTTGACCGTCATGCGGGCGTGGTAACTGGCGCCACTGTTCTGCCAGGCCAGTTCGCCCGTGGCATGGTAGGTCAGCCCCTTGGCGCTGCCGGTCATGCGGTACGCCAGCTGGGCGCTGGCCGGAAGCGCCATGGCCGTCACGGGCGTTTGGGCGGGCTGCGGTGGCGGTGGGGTCGCAGACACGGCGGCTTCGAGGCCGGGGGACGATGCGGCTGCGGCAGGCGCCGACGCTGTTTGGCTGTCCGGTACGGGTGCTGGTGGCGCGTTTTCCGGGTCAACAGCGCTACCCGGGGCGTCCGGATTGCCCGGTGGTTGAACCAGGGTCGCTGCTAAATCAGTAGCTGGTGGGGCAGGCGGCGCAAGCGCAACCAGCAGTTTTTTCTTGAGGAGGGGTGTCGGGGTTGCCTTTTGGGCAGGCTGCGGACCAGGCGCTGCGGCAGGGGGCAGGGAAATAGTTCGGGTGGTCCAGGCCGGCACGTTTTTTGACGCGACTGCTTGCACAGATCCAAAGCGCTCTGGCCGGGTTTGCAGCAGCAGGGCATGGCCTGCCAGCACCAGCGCAGCCAGCAGGCCCACTGTGCGCAAGGAAGGGGCTGCCCGCCACGGCACAATCCGACCTGGCATCGGGGTCCTGGAACTCGGCCTGTCAGGGTGCATCGCCCGCCATTTATTCTGGAATTTCATGAAACTCGCAACTTACAAGGACGCCTCGCGCGATGGCCAGCTGGTCGTGGTGTCGCGCGACCTTTCGACCGCTCATTATGCAACCGGCATTGCCAACACCCTGCAGCAGGTGCTGGACGACTGGCGGTTCATGGCGCCCCAGTTGCGCGATTTGTCCGACTTGCTCAACAGCGGCAAGGCGCGCCATGCGTTCCCGTTCGACCCGGCGCATTGCATGGCGCCGCTGGCGCGCGCCTACCAGTGGGTCAGCGGCCCGGCCTACGCCAGCCATGTTGAACGGCTGGGCAGGTTGCCCGAGGCCGCTCTGCTTGAGAACCCGTACGCACAGCCGCTGCTGCGCCAAGGCGGCAGCGACTGCTTTTTAGGCCCGCACGATGACGTTCGGGTCGACAGCGAAACTTCAGGCATCGACATTGAAGCCCAGCTGGCGGTCATCACCGGGGACGTGCCGCTGGGCGCAAGTTCCGAGCAGGCGCTGGACGCCGTTCGCCTTCTGGTGCTGGCCAGCGACCTGTGCCTGCGCGGCATGGGGGCGGTGCAAGGCCGGCCGGCGACCGCCTTCGGCCCGGTGGCCGTCACCCCTGACGAAGCAGGCGATGCCTGGCGCCAGGGGCGGTTGCACCTGAGCCTGAACACCACCTGGAACGGCCGCAAAGTCGGGTTGTGCGATGCCGGCGCCGGCATGACGTTTCACTTCGGCCAGCTGGTGTCCCAGCTGTGCAAGAACCGCCCGGTTCGCGCCGGAAGCATCGTGGGCGCAGGCCCGGTCAGCCACCCGGACTGGAGCCAGGGCTACCACTGCATTGCTGAAAAGCGCGCCGTGGAAACGTTGGACCATGGCACACCCAAGACCCGTTTCATGCAGCCGGGCGATACCTTGCGCCTGGACATGAAGGCTCAAAACGGCCAGTCGCTGTTCGGTGCGATAGAGCAGGAAATCAAGCCGCTGGACTGACCCTGGGGCAGTGGTTTGACCCGCCGGCAGGCGTGTCAGGCCGCGTACAGCGTGTCGAACGACCGCAAACCCTTGATCTCGATCGGGTTGCCGAACGGGTCGCAAAAGAACATCGTCCACTGCTCGCCCGGCTGGTTTTCAAAACGCAGTTGCGGCGCCAGCACAAACCGGGTCTTGGCGGCTTCCAGGCGCGCGGCCATGGCTTGCCAGTCCGGCAACGCCAGGACCAGGCCGAAGTGCGGCATCGGCACCCGCTGGTCGCCCACATGGCCGGTGGATTCGGTCTTGAAGGTCTCGCCCAGATGCAGCGACAACTGGTGGCCAAAAAAATCAAAATCGACCCAGGTGGCCGTGGCGCGGCCCTCGACGCAGCCCAGCACGCCGCCGTAAAAGCGGCGCGCCTCGTCCAGGTCGGCGACATTGAAGGCCAGGTGAAACAAGCTTTTCATGGGGGCCAAGCTTAGCAGCCCGGCCCGGCCGTGGAAACGAATCGAAAAAACCGGTTGACGCCAGGGCTTGAGACTGCACAATCTGTGCG